>Ga0233412_10002012_pt1 | contig 10109 bp, 4 predicted proteins | sample Na_anoxic_4_MG_FD_180667 | JGI IMG/M metagenome (GOLD analysis project Ga0233412, IMG submission 180667) | Seawater microbial communities from Saanich Inlet, British Columbia, Canada - Na_anoxic_4_MG | ecosystem: Environmental > Aquatic > Marine > Inlet | place: Canada: British Columbia... | reverse complement strand
TATTTGTTTACTGCCACTATAAGAGCAGATGGTTCATCTAAGTTTCAAAGCGACAATAGATGGGGTTATTTCCCTTCTGTATCAGGAGCTTGGCAGATAGGAAAAGAAAACTTCATGAGCAATGCTGATTTCGTTAATAGTTTGAAGCTTAGAGCTGGTTGGGGACTAACAGGAAATAATAGAATTGGTGACTATACTTCTCAGAATCAATTTGGATTTGGTATTTGGAATCCATATGTTTTTGGTGAAGGTGAAGTGTATCAACCTGGTGCTATTCAAACAACTTTTGCAGTACCGGATTTAAGATGGGAAAAAACAGGACAAACAAATATTGGTCTCGACTTCTCGATGTTTCAATCAAGATTCTCCGGAACATTGGATTACTACAACAAAAGAACAGACGATCTTTTATTATGGGCTGATATGGCTTTGAGTACCGGATTTGGAGCGGTAGCACAAAATGTAGGTTCAGTTAGCAATAAAGGTTTTGAATTAACACTTTCAGGATTAATTATTAACAAAACTGATTTTACATGGAATTCTAGTATTAATATCTCAACGAATGAGAACAAAGTCTTAAGCTTAAATGATGGACAGGAATTTATCAAATCAGATCCGGGTCTGGATTGGAATAGTGAATACTATTACATTTCAGAAGTAGGAGAACCTGTAGGGATGATGTATGGATTGGTTTATGATGGTTTGTACCAAGCTGAAGATTTTATTTATGATCCAGTAGCAAACCCTGTCTCTCCCTATATATTGAGGGATGGTATATCTACTCATGCACCTGGTGTAGGACCTGGTCACGCAAAATATGTTGATCAAGATGGTAATGGTGTTATAGATCAAGAAGACCGTGTTGTAATAGGTGATCCATATCCAAAACATTTTGGTGGATTTAATAACAACTTTAAGTTCAAGAATTTTGATTTAGGAGTATTATTGAGATGGTCTTATGATTTTGATGTGTTTAATGCCAACAATGCATTATGGGGTCACCCTTCACATAATTCTAGTTTTAGCAGATTGGCAAATGTTGCCAATGCGTGGACACCTTGGAATACAGATACTGACGTTATAACTCACTATAGTAATGGACTTGCAACTTTTCCACGTCCTGGCTTTAAAGGAGATACAAGATACATAGAAGATGGAAGTTATTTAAGACTACAAACAGTAACCTTAGGGTATAACTTTAAATTAAAAAGTACATCCGCTTTTAAAGGTTTAAGACTTGTATTATCTGGTCAAAATTTATATACCTGGACCAACTACTCTGGATTTGATCCTGAAGTTAATGTAGGAGGAACCTTAATGCCAAGTTTGGATTATTCAGCATATCCAAAAAGCAGAACTTATAGTTTACAATTTTCAGCTAAATTTTAATAATCATGAAGTCAATAAAAATAAAAACAATATATAGTACAGGCTTGCTAATAATCGGATTATTGGCAATTACCTCTAGTTGTTCAGATGCACTAGAATTGGATCCTAAAACCACCTGGCCAGTAGAAAATTTCTACAAAAATGAAACTGAAATTAATGCCGCACTTGCTGGTATTCATTCTTCTTTGTCTAGTTATAATACTTTTGGAGGTATACTTCAGCAAATGTCTTCTGGTACAGATGAAGATTACAAGTTAAAAAGTTGGAATGAGAATGTTCCAACTAGTATTATGGCCCATAATCCAAGTTCAAGTGAAATTCAACTTTTATATCAATCTCTTTATGGAGGAATTAACAACTGTAATAATTTTATAAAATATATAAATGTTGATAATTTCGAAGAAGAAGAAGACTTTAACAGATATTTAGGTGAAGCTAAATTTCTAAGAGGTTTTATGTATTATCATTTAACAGTTTGGTTTGACGAAATTCCTTTAAGACTTGAACCGTCAGTAGATCAAAGTTCAAATCACATGGCACCTTCACCTGTTGAGGATATTTATGCACAAATAATTGATGATTTATCATTTGCTGCAGAATATTTACCTGGATCATTTGACAGTAAGTATGTGGCTGGTCACGCTAATAGTATGGCTGCCCATGCCATGTTGGCAAAAACATATTTAAAGGCGGCAGGATATCCATTGCAGGCAACTGAAATTAATGGAAAAAATCCATATCAGGCCGCGATGGAACATTGTGCCGCTGTCATTAATGATGGTAATCATGATCTAAATGCAGATTATAAAGAACTGTTCTTAAATTACATCCAGAACAGGTATGATTTAAGCGAAACATTATTTGAAATTGTATATAGAAATGGTACAGATCTAGGGCTTAATATTGCTGGTAGAATTGGTTATTCCAATGGATTGCATATCGGTATAAATGGTTCTAGAGTCGGTGAGCCATTTGCTAGTCCTGAAATTACACCTTCTCCGATTCACGAGGATATCTACGAAGAAGCTGATAAGAGAAGAACATGGAACACGCCAGGTTACAATGGTGCTAAGAATGCATCGAATCCTAATGGAGTCGTAAATGAAAGAGGTGCTTTGGAATGGGGTTATACCATTGGAAAATTTAGAAGATGGGATGCTGCATACCCAGATGATCTTGAGTTGACTAATGCATCTCTTCAACCTATAATTACTTTGGAATCACCTGAACCAATTCATCAGAGTCTTACTGGTATAAACTTTCCTGTTTTGAGATTTTCTGATGTATTGTTGATGTTTGCAGAGGCCACGAATGAATTGTCTGGTCCTACGGCAGAGGCAGTTGCAGCAGTTGATTTAATTAGAAACAGAGCAGGTTTAGAAAACTTAGCTACGGTAAAACCTGAAGCAGTTTCAGGTAAAGATGCTTTCTTTGACGAAATTGTTGCCGAACGTTTCAGAGAACTTTGTTTCGAAGGACACAGAAAACACGATTTAATTAGATGGGGCTTACTAGATGAAAAACTTACTGAGCTATATGAGTCGATCATTTATCACCCTAGTTATGGACCGTCTCATGCTTTTAGATACCGTTGTTATACAAATTTTGACCCTGCTAAGCATTTGTCTTTGCCTTATCCGCAACAAGAGGTGTTGATCAACAATCTTCTGGAACAAAAGCCAGCATGGTAAAAACCACTTAGTTATTATTTAGATTGATTTTTCTATCATTTTGTTCTCATGATCATTGCGAATCATGGGAACAATAATGATAGCAATACAACTGAAAATCCTAAAGAATAATTTGAGGATGTTCTTAGTGCGTTAGGTCGTCTATTTATAATAATAAAAACATCTGTTTTTTTTAAAATTTAATTAAACCTATTTACCCGATTCATGTCTAAAAGGCATTACCTGATTTTGTTTATGAAACACATTCTAACATATAGTTATTCAACGATTATACTTCTGGCATTTGTTAGTTTGGTAAGCTCTTGTTCAAAAGAGAAATCTCAATCAAGATTAAGAGAATCATTCAACGATTCCTGGCGTTTTTCAAAAGGTGAAAAAGCTGATGAATCTTTAGTCGCTTTCGACGATTCTGACTGGAGGGAAATTAACTTACCTCATGATTGGGCCATTGAAGGACCTTTTGATAAGAAGTATGACACCAGAACCGGAGGACTACCGATTTATGGGACAGCATGGTATCGTAAATCATTTACAATAGACCCAACACATTCAGGAAGTCGTGTATACATAGAATTCGACGGTGTTATGAATAATGCAGAAGTTTATCTGAATGGCCACAAACTAGGTGGACGCCCTTACGGATATTCAAGCTTCGAGGTCGATTTGACAGAACATATAAAATTTGGACAAGAAAATGTCCTGGCCGTAAGAGTAGATCCAAAAGAATTATCTGCGAGATGGTATCCTGGTGCCGGTATTTATCGAAATGTCTATCTAACCATTAAAAACGAATTGAACATTGCCTATCAAGGCACTTTCATTTCTACCCCAAAAATATCCAAAGAACAAGCTGAAATTTCAATTCAGATAAATCTTGAAAATAAAAACAACATCAAAGGTTCTTACACCTTAAAAACTGAAATTCTCGATAATAATGGAAAAATTATTGCAGAAAGCAGTCAATCCTTCAATCCGGAAGAATCTCTGCAACTACAAGATACTATCCTTGTAAAAAATCCAGCCCTATGGGACCTGGATCATCCAAATCTATACCTTGCTAAATCAACACTTTTAAAAGAAGGTGTAAGCATCGATAATTCTCAAACTACATTCGGAATAAGATCCATAAAATTCAGTCAAGACAATGGATTTGAATTAAATGGAAAACAAATAAAATTCAAGGGAGTCTGCCTTCATCATGACCTTGGTCCTTTGGGAAGCGCTGTGAATTACAGAGCTACACAGCGACAGCTTGAAATCATGAAAGAAATTGGTGTAAATGCTATTCGAACAAGTCATAACCCTCCTTCTCCAGAGCAATTAGAGCTATGCGATAAAATGGGTATACTCGTTCAAGTAGAGGCATTTGATGAATGGAAACTGGGTAAGGTTGAAAATGGATATAACAAATTCTGGGATGAATGGCACGAAACTGACCTAAGAGATATGATCAAGAGAGATCGTAACCACCCATCAGTTGTCATGTGGAGCATCGGAAATGAGATAAAAGAACAACGCAATAAAAAAGGTGCCAAAGTTGCACAACATTTGGTTGATATTTGTCACGATGAAGATCCTAGCAGACCTGTCACGGCTGGATTCAATAATTATCCTCAGTCTGTAAAAAACGGTTTGGCAGCAACCTTGGATTTGGTAGGGTTCAACTACAAGCCTACCCAATATGATAATGTTATAAAAAACAATCCTGATTTTATCGTTTACGGTGCTGAAACCGCATCAACTGTGAGTTCAAGAGGCGTTTATCACCTTCCTTTAGAAAATTATGACAGACATGAATCTTTACAAGTATCAAGTTATGATATTATAAGTCCACCTTGGGCCTACCCTCCTGATTTCGAAACCTATGCTCAAGAAATGATGCCACATTCGCTTGGCGAATTCGTTTGGACAGGCTTTGATTATTTAGGTGAACCCACACCTTTCAATGGCAGAGATAATGAAACACATGGAAAATGGGGTGGAGACTGGCCTTCAAGAAGTTCTTATTTCGGAATTGTTGACCTGACTGGTTTTCCAAAAGACCGCTACTACTATTATCAAAGTAGGTGGACAGAAAAACCAATGGTTCATATTTTACCACACTGGAATTGGGACAATACAGCACACAAAGAAATCCCGGTTTATTGCTATACAAATGGTGATGAAGCAGAATTATTTCTCAATGGCAAATCATTAGGAAAAAAAGTAATGGGAGTTGACAAAACAACAATTCCCGCTGAATTTTTATGGTGGAAAAAACCAGAAAAAACCTGGGACTCACCTTACAGACTAAATTGGAATGTAAAATATGAACCAGGAGAATTGAGAGTTGTGGCATACAAGGATGGAAAAGCAGTTGCCGAAAAAATAGTAGTTACTGCTGATCAACCTTATCAGATCACGTTGATTCCGGATAGAAGAGAAATAGACGCCGACGGAAATGATCTATCATTTATCACGGTTAAAATTGAAGACAAAAATGGAAATTTTTGCCCATTGGCAGACAACCTAATCAAATTCAAAATAGATGGACCCGGAAGTATCGCAGCAGTTGGAAATGGTAATGCCGCTTCTGTCGAACCTTTTCAGGCCGAGTACAGAAAGGCATTTAATGGCTTATGTATGCTCATCGTGAAAAGCAAAAAAGGAGAAAAAGGAACCATTAACATTGAAGCTTTTTCAGAGAAACTGATGAGCGCAGAAACTGAATTAAAAACAAAATAACAATAACTATGAATCGAGGATATCTTTTACTTACTTCACTGTTATTGGTGTTTACAGCCTGTCAAAACGACAAGCAAACAATTAATAAAATTGAGACTACTACGCGGAGCAATCCGAATATTATTTACATTCTCGCTGATGACCTGGGCTATGGAGACTTAAGTTTAACGGGGCAGGATAAATTTGATACACCGAATATTGATAAACTTGCCTCACAAGGAATGGTTTTTTCACAACATTATTCAGGAGCCACTGTTTGTGCTCCGTCTCGTTCAGCTTTACTGACAGGAATGCATACAGGGCACACCATTGTTAGAGGAAATAAAGAAGTTCAACCTGAAGGTCAGTATCCAATCCCATCTGAGACTTATACTATTGCCGAAATGCTCAAAGAAGCGGGCTACAAAACATCTGTATTTGGCAAGTGGGGATTAGGATTTCCAGGTTCAGAAGGTGATGCCAATATGCAGGGTTTTGACGAATTTTATGGATATAATTGCCAACGACAAGCGCATAATTATTATCCTTATCATCTGTGGCACAATCAAGAGAAAATAACTCTTACGGGTAACGAAGATAGTGGTCAGGCAATATATGCGCCAGATCTTATACATGAGGAGTCTATAAAATTTATAGAACAGAACAAGGATTCAACTTTTTTTATGTTCTACGCAACACCCTTACCTCATGCCGAATTACTGTTACCAGACAGATATATAGAGAAATACAGAGGGAAATTGCTCCCTGAAAATGATTTTCAAGGGGTTGATAGCGGACCAACCTTCAAAAACGGTGGTTATGGTTCACAAAAAGAACCTCATGCTGCATTTGCAGCCATGATCAATCATCTTGACGCTCAGGTGGGAGACATAATGGATAAACTGGAAGAGCTTGGTATCGCTGACAATACAATTGTCATTTTCACTTCAGATAATGGACCACATAGAGAAGGCGGTGCAGATCCAAATTACTTCGACAGCAATGGAATTTATAAAGGCTTTAAAAGGGACTTGTATGAAGGTGGTGTCCATGTGCCCATGATTGCCCGTTGGCCTGCTAAAATCAAGGCAGGATCTAAAACCGATCATATCTCTGCATTTTGGGATATCATGCCCACTTTTGCCGAAATTCTTGGAAAAAACCTGGATAGCACTATTGACGGAATTTCTTTCCTGCCAACATTGATGGATCAAAAAAATCAGAAACAACATGAGTATTTGTATTGGGAATTCCATGAAAAAGGAGGAAGAATAGCGATAAGAAAAGGAAAATGGAAAGGAGTAAAATATGATGTTTTAATGCATCCAAACCGTGAAATCGAATTGTACAATCTGGAGGAAGATCCTGGTGAAAATAAGAATCTTGCTGCAAAACACACTGATATTGTAGAAGAACTGACAGACTTGATGAAAGAAGCCAGAACTCCTTCTGATATTTTTCAATTTTCAGCACCAACCTATTTAGACGCAAAATAAATCAGGATGAATAAATACACATTAATACTTGCCTTTACCCTTTTGCTTGTCAGTTGCAAAACAGACGACAAAAACGCTTCAAAAGTGAGTAAGCCTAATGTTGTATTCATTTTAGTTGATGATCTTGGGTGGACTGACCTGGGTAGCTACGGAAGTGACTTATATCAAAGTCCAAATATTGACAGACTGGCAAATGAAGGGGTAAGTTTCACGAATTCTTATAGTTCATGTACGGTTTGCTCGCCGACCAGAGCTTCAATTGTTACAGGAAAATATCCTGCCAGAAATAATATTACAGATTGGATTGAAGGTCATAAATATCCATGGGCAAAATTAAATGTGCCGGATTGGACCATGTACTTACCAACTGAAGAATACACGATGGCTGAGGCCTTCAAAGATGCCGGATACAAAACGGCTCATTTTGGCAAATGGCACCTGGGCGAAAAAGAAGAAAACTGGCCTGAAAATCATGGCTTCGATGTGAATATTGGCGGATGGAAGAAAGGATCTCCAAACCTCAACAAGAAAAAAGGCACCCATGGATATTTTTCACCATATGGAAACCCAAGGCTAAAAGATGGTCCCGAAGAAGAATACCTTACAGAAAGACTAAGCAACGAAGTACTGAACTATATAGATAAAAATGCCGATGAACCATTTTTTATAAACTTTTGGTTATACAATGTGCATACTCCACTTCAGGCGAAAAAAGATAAAATTGATAAGTACAAAGAATTGGTAAATTCCGAATCAAGGCATCGAAATCCAAAATATGCTGCCATGGTTGAGCATACCGATGATGCCGTAGGTAAAATCATAAATAAACTCAAAGAAAAAGGACTATACGACAATACGATCATCATATTTTCTTCTGACAATGGAGGTCTCATAGGCAAATCAAAAAATGCAGTGACCAGCAATGCACCTTTAAGAACTGGGAAAGGAGATATTTATGAAGGGGGCGTTAGAATTCCTACAATAATTTATGCTCCAAATAAAACAGCAAAAGGTATTAAAATAGATGAGCCTATTATTTCAATGGACTACTACCCCACCCTCATGGAACTGGCCGGTATCTCTTCTGAAAAAACCAAAAAACAAACCGTAGATGGCAAAAGTCTGGCTTCATTAATACTGGACAACAAATCCTTAGACAGGGATGCCATTTACTGGCATTATCCTCATTATCATCAGGAAGGTGGTGTTCCTTATTCTTCAATGCGTTATAACGATTTTAAATTGATTCAAAATTTTGAAAACAACTCTTTTGAGTTATACAACCTTCAAAATGATATGGGTGAATCTGTAAATGTGATTGAAAAATATCCGGAAGAATTTAAGTTGATGAAAGATAAGTTAGAAACATGGAGACAGGATGTAAACGCACAATATGCCACACCTAATCCTGATTTTAACAAAAAAATGGCACGAAAAAAAAGTTCAAAATAAATTGATTTCAAATATGAAATTTGTAAGAAAAAATAGTAAAACCTTGACGGTTCTAGGGACCCTAATCATCCTTTTTAGCAGTTTGCTATTCATTGGAAGTGGAGAACATGAAGCTGATCAAGTTCGCCAAAGAGAATCGATTGATTTTGACTGGAAATTCATGTTAGGTGATGATCAAAACGCACACCTTGAAAATTTTGATGATGCCGATTGGCGTCAGCTCGATTTACCGCATGACTGGAGCATTGAGGGGAATTATGATGAAAACAACCCTGCAGGAATACAGGGTGGTTTTCTTCCAACAGGAATTGGCTGGTATCGCAAAGATTTGACGATAGACCACCTACATTCAGATGAAAGATATTTTATTGAATTTGACGGGGTATACATGAACTCAGATGTCTATATAAACGGTCAATTATTAGGGAACAGACCCTATGGATACATCAGTTTTTCATACAATTTGACACCTTTCTTAAAAGAAGGTAAAAATGAAATAGCCGTCAGAGTTGACAACTCAAAAAGCCCGAGTGGCCGATGGTATACAGGTTCAGGAATATACCGCCACGTATGGTTGACAAAAACCTCAGATATTTATATCCCACAATGGGGAACCAAGGTTACAACCCACAAGATCAGTAAATCAAATGCTACAGTTAAATTGTCAGGAGAGCTGACTAACGACACAGATACTGATCAAAACATTGAAATAGTTAGTACTGTTTTAGATGATCAGAACAATGTAGTGGCTAGTTCAGTAAACAAAGGTTCTGCCAAAGAATTGGTCTCTTTTAACCAGGAATTTGTCGTTAAAAATCCGAATTTATGGTCACCTGACAATCCATCAATGTATAGTGAAGAAACTAAACTATATGTTGAGGGTAAACTGAAAGACACATACAATACTCCATTTGGTATAAGGTCAATAGAATTAAAAGGCAACAAGGGATTCTTTTTAAATGATGAACCTATTAAAATTAAAGGATTAAGCAATCATCATGATGCAGGATCAGTGGGATCGGCTGTTCCGGATGATATCTTATACAACCGACTCAAATTACTAAAGGATATGGGTTGTAACGCCGTGCGAACTACACATAATCCATTTTCTCCTGAATTTTACAAAATCTGTGATACTTTAGGTATTATGGTTATGAATGAAGCTTTTGATGGCTGGTGGAAAACCAAGGCATCATTTGACTATGGCATGTATTTTAATAAATGGTGGAAAAGAGATCTTAAAGACTTTATAAAAAGAGACAGGAATCATCCATCAGTAGTGATCTGGAGTATCGGAAACGAGATTCATGGATTTACTTCAGAAGAACAGGAAGAGATCGTGTCCTTCGCAAAGGAATTAGACGATACACGCCCCTTC
>Ga0233412_10002011_pt1 | contig 10110 bp, 6 predicted proteins | sample Na_anoxic_4_MG_FD_180667 | JGI IMG/M metagenome (GOLD analysis project Ga0233412, IMG submission 180667) | Seawater microbial communities from Saanich Inlet, British Columbia, Canada - Na_anoxic_4_MG | ecosystem: Environmental > Aquatic > Marine > Inlet | place: Canada: British Columbia... | reverse complement strand
CAACCACAATGATCATCGGGCTTATTATAGCCTTTGTAGTGGGCGTCCTTCTTGCCTTTTTCATTGCCAGGGGAATCGTCAGTATCCTTAAAAGAATCTCCACCCAGATGGGTGAAGGCTCTGATCAGGTGGCAACTGCTTCCGGCGAGGTATCCTCTTCGAGCCAGTCTCTCGCTGAAGGCTCATCCGAGCAGGCATCTTCAATCGAAGAGACATCATCGTCATTAGAAGAGATGTCTTCCATGACAAAGCAGAACTCGGAAAATGCAAATCAGGCGGACAACCTCATGAAGGAGGCCAACAAGGTAGTGGGCGAGGCCAACAGCTCCATGGGCAGCCTGACCACATCCATGGAAGAGATCTCCAAGGCGAGCGAGGAGACCTCCAAGATCATCAAGACCATTGATGAGATTGCATTCCAGACCAACCTTCTGGCCCTTAATGCGGCAGTTGAAGCGGCACGGGCCGGTGAGGCGGGAGCGGGCTTTGCCGTTGTGGCCGATGAGGTGAGAAACCTTGCCATGAGAGCTGCGGACGCAGCAAAGAACACGTCCGAACTTATCGAGGGGACCGTCAAGAAGGTGGGTGAAGGTTCCGAGCTGGTCACAAGCACCAATGAATCCTTTCAGCAGGTGGCCGAAAGCTCTTCCAAGGTAGGTGAACTGGTCGGTGAAATTGCTGCTGCATCCACCGAGCAGTCCCAGGGCATTGATTAGGTGAACAAGGCTGTTGCCGAGATGGACAAGGTGGTTCAGCAGAATGCGGCCAATGCCGAGGAATCTGCAAGTGCCTCTGAAGAGATGAATGCCCAGGCAGAGCAGATGAAGGGATCGGTAGGCGAGCTGATGAAAATGGTAGGCGGAAAAGAGCAGCATGCCAGTTCAAGCAGCCAGGCCCTTGCTGCACCGGATAGAAAAGCCAAGAAGGCAAAGAAGAAGACCAAGGGCAAAGCAGTGGCCGTTCAGGAGGCAAAAGAAGTAACGCCTGATCAGGTCATACCCATGAATGATGAGGATTTTGAGGATTTCTAAATAAAACAATTTCATGAAAGCCCGCCCGCGTCGCTTGAATTCCGGCGAAGCGGGCGGGTAATTTTATTGCTTCCGCATTTAAGAATGCACAATGATAGCCCTCGGAGGCTGTCCGAGAACGAGATATTCTTTCCAAGATCAAGAAAGGCGAAAATTATAACCACAGGAATACATTGAAGTATTTCGAGGATTATAATTTGAGCCTGACGCAGAGATTGGGAAAAATAGCCATTCTCGGACAGTCTCCTCGGGTCATTACCATCTACTCGCCTTCAACTATTTATCCCTTAATGCCTTTAATATCCTGTCCCCCGGGCTTTACATCCTGCACCTTATGGCTTAAGATATATTCATGTCCATAATAAATATAAAACATGAAGTTTCTGACCCGGCATTTTACCATTCTCTGATATCGGCTCAGAAAAAAAAGGCTCACCAAAAACTCAATGACCCCAAGGAATGGCTGGAACTGGGGCGTCTATACGAAGCCAGATTGGAGATGATCAAGGTCTTTGCCAAAAGGAAATTCCTGATTCGATGGATACTGCCTCTTACCTGTTTGTGCTTCTTTGTACTTATAGCTGTCTTTTATTTCAACTTTCCCCTGCTGCATCCGGGAATTATATCCGCCGCATTCATTATTTGTGCGTTCATCATGATACTCATGGGGTTTGTCAGGTATCCCCGGTCGGGGATCAAATATTTCAGAAAAGCGATTGCCCTGGACCCAAAATGCGCCGATGCCTACATGTACCTTGGTGTGATTGCGCTCAGAAGATATCAAAAGAAAAAGGCCTGTATATGTTTTGAACTGGCTGTAAAACTGAAAGCGAGCAAAAAAAACAAGATAGAACAAGAACTTAAATCAATATACGAAAAAGAGTTAATCTCCCTTTTTAAAAATGAATCGGAAAAAGATGTCCGGCATCGGGAAATCGTTGATCACCAGCTGAATCAGATCAAAACCCTTCGCATACAAAAGGCCAATCTCGAAAAACGGGTTGAAAGTCTGACCGATAAACTGGATCAGGCAAGGTGGGACAAGGGGCGTAAAAACAAAATGATGGAGAAAAAGGAGAAGTCTCACATTTCTGCGATCCGACAGGACTATGAAGATCAAATCGCTGCCCTAAAGCAGGAAGCCAAGGAAGAAGCAAACGAACTGGCTGCAAGAGATTTTGTAAGATTGACAACGGAAGTTATGGAATCAAAAGCTGATCTCGAAGCTCAGTCACTTGAAGTGGCGGCTCAAGCCGTTGAAGATATGATAGGTAGAGATTCATGGCAGGCATTATCAAAGCAGACACGCTTGTATCTATCCACGGCAGAGCATGTGTACACAGTCCTGTCGGAACAGGAGGAAACCCCCGATTACAGCCTGGTGGGGATGGAGCTTTGCAAGGCCCTTGAGGTTGAATTAAACCGGAAACTGATTAAACCGTTTGTCGGGTACCTGAAAGAAAAAAAGTCGGATTTCTTGAGAATTAATCAAACAGGCAAAACAAAGGACGGCCCTTCTTATTACACCTATCTTGCCCGGGTAGCGGATCAGACAAATTATCCTGAAGTGACCTCCCTGACCCTCGGGCAATGCCATTTTGCCCTTAAACTCGCTTTGGAAGGAGATTATGCCTTAAGTGAGTTTGCCAATTTTCTGGATCAGACATGTGCTGCTTTCGGGGCTGTTATCGGGAGGGCATTTTTAGAAAGGCTGGAAACCGTGACTCACAGATATCGAAACGCCATATCCCATCAGTCACCCATGAACAAGGAGGAATATGGACATCTGAGGATGTTAGTGTTTGCCGGAGATAAGGGTCTTTTGAAGATTGTAGCGCCTTGTTCCCGGAGATCAAGGCATTAAACTAAACCCTGAATTTTCTGTGATGCAGATCTCTGATTAAGTTGGGAAATGTTGAACATCAGAGTTGTTCGGCATTGATCGAGTCATTACATCAGAATTATCAGGGTTTTTTGCTGCCAGTCAAATTACCTCCCCCAGAGGAGGTGGCTTGTTTTTGATGGTCCTGGAAGGTACGCTGATTTAAGTGCCTAAAGTTTGAAGTGCCTAAAGTTAAGGAACTTCGTGACTTTTTATAATGGATGGTTTTCACAAGGCCTGCGCGACAGATCAGGCCAAGGGACTCGGGTAATATGTAGTCAAGGAATTTGACGGTCTTGCTACCGAGAGGCACAGTAACAGTTCTCTCAGCCAAGACCTTGATCGAGAACTTTAGACACTTTAGGTCACTTTAGTTCACTTTAGGCACTTTAGGCCAAACCATTACTCAACTGGTAGAACCTTATTATGGTACCACTACCTGAGGTAGTGGTTTAGGCCGATTAATCAAAAGCCTCCTGCTTTTCCCTTTTTCTTCGATTCCCCTGGAAATAACCAGCCCTTTTCCAATACGTATACCGTCTTTCACCGCTTGTTCATCCCGCCTGACAACTCTTCTTCTCATTGTGCTGGTGTGAGGGTGTTTATACGCCATATGTTTCAGCAGTAAAGGATCTTCAATCTTTATAAGTGCAAGCGTGTCGCTGTCCTTTTTTCTCTGCTTTCTTTTCGATTCCAGTTTAGAGCGAAATCCTTCCAGGATACCCACTGAAAAATCTGTCTTGCGGGAACGATTTAATTTATTGCCCTTATTATATGCCTGCCACTGCGAACCAATAAAGTGATGAATGAAATCATGAATATAACTTGCTAACTGTACGTTCTGCATCGTCCCGGTGATTTCCAGTACATTCCCCATTTTACCCTTCTCCAAGACATAAGCCGGGACCCATAGCCCCTGTACAAAATAGAAATCCAGCAAGAGACGCGCAAGATAGTAATGATCACGGAAATGACGTAGCGCCGGTCTGCCGACAAACAAGCTGATAAAATTGCGGTTTTCATCACGGGTCAAGATATCAAGATTGTATTTTCCGATGAGTTCGTAGGATTTGGCCATGGCCGCCTCGGCTTCGTGCCGGTTCCGGCTTTGTGCCAATGCCATGAGCTTTTTGACTCGAAGCATGATCTTGTCTTCAGAAACTGAAGATTTGCGGGAAATTTGTTCATCCATCGGCACATAGTTCTTAGATGCCTTTGGGTTGGCCCTGAGCAGATAACAGGCCTTTTGAAACTCTGGCCCGTGAGGGGTTTCATTGTTGTGCCCTGATACCTCTTCAGTAAATTGATGGGCGATCTCATGGAGAAGAACTTCGCGGGCGGTATCCCAGGTATGGTTAAGGACAAGGTTCCGGCTGAGGCAAATCTCGCGTCTTTCACCCGACCAATGTCCCCATTTGCTTTTAAAATCCCTGAGCCGAAAAAGGGGCCTCCTCATCAAGCCTCTCTGTGAAGGGCTCAGGACCCATAAGGCAGCTTCCCATTCTAAGGCAAGTCCATGAAGAATACGGTTTTCTAATTCTTCCTGAATCAGGATTTCGTTTTGTTTTTTCATGCTTTTGAATATATTAACCTGGCAATTAGATAGTCTAACTCCGTCATGCCGGACTTGATCCGGCATCCAGTACCCTCCTGGATTCCGGCTTTCGCCGGAATGACAATATTGAGGTATTTAATTGCCGGAGTAATATCAATAAATAGAATGCAGGCCGGGTTGAAAAAGATAAAGGCATTTTAATGGTACCGGAATCCGGAGATACCACATCTTCCCGCTGAAACGGGATCTTACGAGCAGCATCCTCGGCTTTTGCAACATTAGGGTCTACTTTGCCACCTCAAAAACTATTGACTTGGTGGCATGAGCATCTTTTAGTTTATCGTGTAAAACGGCCTTAAAAACATATTTGCCTGGGGGAAGGTTTCCGAGTGTAACCGTGTTTGTGCAATATAGATCCAACACAGGCGAAGAAGTGTTGTAACTAAAATAAATAATAAAAGTATCCTTCTCATTTTCAGGCCTCCTGTGATAGTATAATAGATAGAATATTGACGGTCTCGTAAAAAATGATATTCTTCACTTTTTACAGTGTCAGGGCACATTATCGGATGAACCAGATGAGGTCAAGGACAGAGATATTAAAACGATTCAACATGCTGAAAATCAAAACCTGCCTGACATTAATTTTAATAACCCTCATTATTACACTGGGTTTTACAGAAACCATCAATGAGAGTAAGGGCTGTTTTCCATTCCAGCCTGGTGAAAAACTGACTTTTCAGCTCAAATGGAGTTTTATTCCTGCCGGAGAGGCTGTCCTTGAAATACTTCCGATGGAAACCATAAATGGTGTTAAATCATATCATTTTGTTATGACTGCAAAGACCAATTCGGTAGTAGATGTCTTTTATAAGGTCCGTGATAGAATAGATGCATATACTGATGCGGGGATGAATCACGCAATCCTGTATAAGAAGAAACAGAGGGAGGGCAAAACGAAAAGAGATGTTGTTATAAATTTTGACTGGAAAAAAGGCGAGGCCCAATATTCCATCTCAGGGAAAAAGAGAAAACCTGTTTCTATATTGCCTGGAACATTTGATGAATTGACAGTCTTCTATGCCTTTCGCCTTCATAATTTAAAAGAAGATATGGAACCCCAAATTCCTGTAACTGACGGAAAAAAATGTGTAATAGGCAAGGCAAAGGTTATAAAAAAAGAAAAAATCAAAATACCACTCGGGATATTTGATACTTATCTTGTGGAACCTTACTTAGAGCATATCGGAGGTGTGTTTAAAAAAAGTAAAAATGCCAAACTTCAGATATGGGTCACAGCAGATAACCGCCGGATTCCCGTTAGAATAAAGAGCAAAGTAATAGTTGGAAGCTTTGTGGCTGAATTGATTTCAACTCACTAAGGGCTCGCTCAAAGCCTGTCATCTGACGGGCTTTTTCCATTCTTTGGCAAAAATCCCTGCAACTTTTTTTATCTGATTAGGATCTATCTTTAAGGCTTTGGCGACCTCTTTATACAATATCTGCCTGTCCCTGTTTTCAGCATCAATAAGGCTTTTCAGATCTCTTTTTCTCTTGAGGCCGAGCCCTTTAGGCTTTCCGAGAAGGACATAACCGTTAACGTTTTCAGTCAAAATACCCTTCTGGTAATATGGTTTCATCTGAATATATCGGGCTTTCATCTTTTTCTTTAAAGCCCGGATTGTTGGATTTGAAACCGCGGTTACTCCCTCGGCCCAGGCATTGGACATGGTCAGAGCAATAACGGTTTTCCCCCGTAAAAGAGAGCTCTTTTCCTTCTTCACAGGTGTTTCTTTATCAATTCCATTTTTGCCTCTTATTTCATCGACTATTTCTCCGGCAACTGCCTCAACTTTTTCCGCCGGGAAGTAAATATTTATGGTTACACAGGCAAATATTAATATTGAGGAAAAAAAGACTGCCATCCACAAAACTTTTCGCGAAAATTTCATCCTGCCCTCCTGAAGTTATTTGGTATTTATCTTTTTCCATTCAACATTCGATGTTCATTTTTTCAATTTAACTCAGAACCTGCACTTCTCTTGCCGACACGTTTAATTCTTTTTACCATATCCTTAAAACTGATGCGATTATCAGGATTTTGATTTATAACATTTATACCCGAAAATCTACTTCTTTTCACTAAATATTCCTTTCCACCCTCCCTGATGGTACCGTTTACCCTGAAGACATCATTTTCCAGGGTTGCATAAACGCCAATCTTCTTATATGGGAATTCTTTAAAAAAGGAGGTATAGATACCGGCAAGTCCTATAAAAGGAGTCTGCCCTCCGCCAATCTGGGCTATACTATCCACTGCCTTTACGCTTATCTTTTGGGATATGCCCCTTTTTTTTACTGTTTCCAATAACAGGTCAAACTTTTGAGGCTGGCCATATGCAATATCAAGATCTCTGATGTGTCCATTCAAGACCCCTTCAATCTCCCCAAAGGGGGTGCCTTTGGTAATCATTGCCAGATTCAGATCTTTCCACCGGGCATTAAGTTTAAATACAGGAGCGGATGTAAAATTGCCCGATGCAGAAAGATCTGAAAAGAGGATTTTTCCATCAAATACTTCTGCCCTGAGCTCTCCATGACTGTTTAAGATACCCTTCTCAAGATATATCCTGTCCAGTTCTCCCTCTATTGTTCCTTGTATGGAATGTGCCCAGATTTTGGACAAGAGAGGATTGATCTTGACGGGATTTACTATCAGGCTTGTCTCAATGGATGGTTGAGGACTGTAAATGTGTCGCATTTCAATGGGTCCGATCTGAATGCTTCCCCCTGGAACTTTGAGGATAGTTGGTGATCTCACAGATAATTGATTTGGGTTGACATCAAATTTAAGCGTTATTGGTTGCCTTGGAAGTAATGGAAGATTCATGGACTGGATGGACAACTTGCCATTTGCTGTCTTTTTATCATTTATGCCCTTCCGGGATTGATATAAGAGAGGCAGATCAAGATGAATCCCCTGGAAGGACAAGCCCTTTTCAACCGATGAAATCTCCCCTTCCCGCCACATCATGTCTCCCGTAATCATCCAGTCTGCGCCGCTTTCCTTTAATTTAAGATTCCCCGAAATATCCCCTTCAATATTCAAGGCTGTCAGGAAAGGTTTTTCCGCCTGAAAAGGCTCTAATACAAAATGGTGAAATATTTGTTTCAGGGAGGTTCTCGGGATATCAATGGAGAGATCGACATTGTGATCGCGTGCTTTTTGAAGAAGTTTTCCGCTTATATTCAGGGTTATAATATCTTTCAACTCAAGCAAGAGATGGGATAATTGCAGAGATTTTTCGGGAAAATCATATTTCCCCTCCGAGGAGGAAAAAAAGGGATTGGTATTCAGGTCAAAATAGAATCGGTCATGCAGAACTTCACCCCCATGTATTTCAAGGGATGTTATCGCAGAAATATGAGGGCTCCCAAGAGTTATTTTTCCGGTTGTCTCTACGTTTATCGTGATTTTTTCTCCCATGCTGCTTGCATCCTTATTCTGAAAACCGAACTCCTGGAACCCTAAGCGGGAGGTAAATGATAAATCCTTTTTGTCTTTAAGGACCGCCCTTAATTGAATTGAATCAAGTCCGCTGAATTGCCAGCCTGACGGAACCAGGTTTCGGGCAATGGCTGATTCTATAATATGGACGTCTTTTCCTTGAAGCTGCAAAACCATTTGTCCTTTTTTGGCCGTTAGAGATAGAACCAGGTTTTTCAATGAAGAGGAATCAAGCCTGATTTCAGGGAGAAAAAGAACTCCTTTTTTTCCTTCAAGCCTGCCTGTTTCAACATGAACCCTAATATCATCAAAAGAGATGTCTTTATTGCTGATTTCTGTTTTGATTAGAGGGATATGGGCTGTGAGATCTTTTATCTGATAGTCGGGATGTGTACCGGAAAGGGAAAATGCGGTTTTAAAGTGTTTGAGCTCCACCCCCTTGCCGGAAAAGGTCGCTTTTTCTGCCTTTATACTGCCTGAGATTTTTGTGTCAGGGAATCTGCCTTCCGCTTTTATGTGTCCGGTGACCCTGCCGGCGGCGCGAATCCGGTCGGTTGTGTAGGAGAATGAGTTTTGTCTAAGTAGCACCTTCAGATCACAGTACCAACCCCATTTCTTCTTTTTCTTCAGGCCCTTGATATTGCCATTAATATTTATAGCCCCTGACAGGCTATAAGGGGCAAACATCACTTTTATTCTGTCGGAAAGAAGGGGTTTGATCCTTTGAGGGAAGATATGACAATCAAATAATTTCAGTTCCGTATAGGTTTGAGGCCCAAATCCCGCATTCAGGTTTCCATTTAAAAGAAGGATATCATCTGCTGTCAAATGAAATTCAGGAACATTCAACACACTGTTCTTCAGATTTAGAATACCCTTTGATTTGATGTGGAAAGTCATAGGGTCCGTTTTCCCTTCAGATTTTTGTTTCAGGGACATTGCCTCAAAAAACAGATTCAACGTTTCAAAACGCAGAATTTTGTTATTATGGTCATATATTAACCCTGCCTTCACTTTCATGTTATTGATATCCACCCCGGGGGTATGAATTGAGGTTTCCCGGGCAGAAAGAAATAGTTTCATTTGTTGATTAACAAAAGATACAGGATGATCTGTGGTGATATGAAGATAAGGGGCTGTAAGCCGGACAGCCTGTCCCCCCGGATTTAGCGCAATATCGCTATTTATTATTTCTGCGTCTTGAAGTTTTATGTCCCTGAAAAAGAAAAAGGCTGTGACACCTTTCAAGAGCCTGATAAAAAATGAAGTGCTTTCTGCCTTTTTGGTGCTCTCCGGAATGATAATCCCTTCAGAAAGATGAAATGAAAAACCGTTGATTTTGAGGTTTTTCAGGATAAGTGTCTTGTGTCCAAATACGCCTTTAAGAGCAATATCAGCGTAGAAATCCGGGATTTTGAGATAGAAACCGTGCTGTTTTCCAACAGGCTTGAATGTAATGCCTTTTGCCTGGATTTTCAGAGGTTTAAGGGAGTACGACAGGTCTTTGATGGTAAGTGACGTTCCAGTGAGCCTGGAAACGGATTTTTCTATCAATGTTTTTATGGATGAGGGGTGATGATAGTAATAAAAGATTATGCCACAAAAAGAGATAATAATGAGGAAACCGGCAATGCAAAAGGCCGGATATTTGATTTTTCTACGCATTGTTTTTAGTGACTCACACAGTCAGCCCACAGTCTGTCCATCTGTGCAGTTACGTTTTTTATTGTAAATTATCCAATTTTAGGCTTTAATGTTTTCAGGGAACATAAAAATTTATAAACCGTTTCCAGCGCGTGGGGGTCTATGAGAGAGGAAACGGGATTCTTACGAGATTGTCAATATTTTGTATCAAATGCAAGTATTATAATAGAAAGATCTTAACTCCTCAGGTGGATAGACTGAAGGTTGAGCGCGTGACAGTCAGGCCGATGATTGATATACTTCAGCCTTCAGTCTTCAACCGAGATACCTGAATAGTTACGAAAGGTCTTAATAGAGGCTTATGAAAAACAAGAAGATAATTGTCGGTGTTTCCGGTGGAATTGCGGCCTACAAGGCAGCAGAACTGGTCAGGCTCCTCGTGAAGGCTGAGGTGGATACCAGAGTAGCAATGACACTGAATGCCAAAAAG
>Ga0233412_10002010_pt1 | contig 10112 bp, 11 predicted proteins | sample Na_anoxic_4_MG_FD_180667 | JGI IMG/M metagenome (GOLD analysis project Ga0233412, IMG submission 180667) | Seawater microbial communities from Saanich Inlet, British Columbia, Canada - Na_anoxic_4_MG | ecosystem: Environmental > Aquatic > Marine > Inlet | place: Canada: British Columbia... | reverse complement strand
CTAGTTTTCCCACTCTTTCTAGTTAGATGTCTTCTCATATATATATATATACAAATATAAAAATATAAAAATATAAAAATATAAAAATATGAAAATATAAAAATATGAAAATATGAAAATATAAGGTATAAAAATTACTGTAATAGTCTGAGATTTTTCCACCATGAATTATTAATCTTTTCCATTTGCTCATCCTGTTTAGCTAGTTTATATGCTAAATTAACACCATCTGTATTTTCTCTTCTTTCCCTATTATTAAAATATTTTTCAGTATTTTGTTCGTTCATTGGTTTTATATCCTGTTGATTTCTAAATGTTCTAAAGGTCTCCACGTTATTAAATTTTTTTATATTTTGATAATCACTTTCACCAACTGGAATAACCGTTTCTGTATGTGCCTTTTTAAGATCTTCATATTTTAACTTATCAAAAATGTCAGAACTGTAAAGATCCGGGGCTGATCCATCCAATGCCTTAAAATTATTTTGATTATCGTTAAAATCTCTAATTTCTTCTCTCCTTATGAGACCACTCATTCTCTCCTTCTTTTCCATTATTTTTTGATTCATCATATTTCTGCTAGTTTGTGTCTTATCAATATCATCCTCAGATTTAAACCAGTCACCATACCCCTTCTCATTCTCATGATCGACAACATTAATCTTTTCGAATTCCTTATTAAACCAATTAGCAAAATCGAGTTTATCCTTTTTTAACAAATCTTTTACAAGTTCATGTTTATTCCTATCATAGTCAGCCGTATAATCGGTTCCAGATTTATTTTGGGATTTGAATCGATGATTATTAATACTTTCAATTATACGATATGCCTTGCAAAAAAATAAAAAATATTGCTTATCTAATCCACTTTTATCAGGATGTAGTCTTAATACCATCTTTTTTGCACCTTTTACATCACCATTACTAAAATTGTAATTTAAATGGAATAATTTTAATAGATCATCTAAATCATAATTTTCTATATTTAAATCAATTTCCTTTTCCATTTGAATAATATTAAATATTATTTATATTTAATATTATATTACTCATTATATTACTCATTATACTTAATTAAAGATTGAGCGATTAAAGAATAATGCAAAAACAGTTTTTATCATTTTCTAATAGAGAACTGTGAATAGTTTCACAATCTCGATCAAACGTATAAACATAATTTTGTCCTAAATTTGATTGTTGATAATTTGAAAATTTGGATTTTAAATATGCTAGATTATAATTTGGTTTTCTTTTCTCTTGAAATGACAGGATTGCCTCTTGGCCGAATAATTTTACATTTTCCTCTGATATATTTATGGATGACATTTATCAAATACTAAATTATATATCATTTAGTATTTAATATTTAACTATTTATTATTTAAAACTTATCGGTAACCCATAGTTCTATATATCACCATATTTTAAACGAAGCTTTTCAACAGTTTCCCAAGAAATATAAGCTAATCTATGATTAGAATATGTTCTTATAATTTCATTTTGCCAAAAGGAATTTTGGGAATCATTATAGTTTTGATCGAACCTGTAAATATTCTTTTTCCAATATTTCTTTTTTGGTCTAATAAATAGTTTCATTACACTTGTTATAGATTAAATCTTTAAATTCTTACATTTCTACTTCTTTTTTTTTTCTTTGAAGATTTTCTGGTAGAACAGCGGTAATAATGACCGCCCCGCCTACTTCTCGCTATTGCTCTGGAACGAGTTGCAACCATATTAATACCTAGCGCTTTGGATAATTGTCTATGATACTGTATTAATCGATTGAGACGCAATTTTGGTGCATAGGTACCAATTTCCTCAAATTTTTCTTTTACATGTGGTGGAATTTTATTTTCCACAAATAGAAGATCGATTGAATTTTTAACATTTGTAATTTTTTTGGTAACACTCATTTATATAAACAATTATAAATAAATTTAATTAATTAAATTCTTTAAAATTTTAATATCTAATTCCGGCAAAACTATATGACTTTCCCAAAAGTATTTACAATAAGCCCATTGAATTTCATAATCAAGTCTATATAGGTGTCCGCATTCAACTATTAATTTTTCATAAACTTCTTTAGGTAAAAGATCAAGACTATTTCTTGGCAAAACATAAGACAATTGGACTAGTGGTAATACAGGATTAGCCTTTTTAAATTCTACAAAATCAGTATCAAAATAAGGTATGAAATTTAATAAATCATTTAGAAGTGGTGGATATTTATAATTATATTTCCATTCCCAATCAGGACAATCCTTTGTATAATATTTAAAATTCCAGTCTAAACCTTCAAGGTAGTTTATACATATTTGCTTTTTTCTCCGTTCATCAATTTCTATACCAAATAATTCCTTATAATATCTTTGCTGCCAACCAACATCACCAATATTTATGTATTTTTCCACAGTACGATCCATTAGTGGCCTAGCATTTAATTCTTCCTCCTTATTTTTAAATTTATAATAATTATTAAATTTTTTTGAAATCTTATCCCTTATTTTACCATCTTGGATTGCATTATACTCTTCATTTTCTGCCAATTTTTTTATTAGCTTATAAAGATTTATCCAGTAAATCTTTTTATTATCAACAATTTTGTCCTTATTATTTCCAAACAAATCAAAGTAGGTGTCAATAAGTATTTGAATTCCATTGGTACGTATATTAATTGATGGAAAATGTGGCATAAAATCATTTCCAAGTAGAAAGCAAAGAAATATATAATCACGAATGCAATTTTTATCAGATATTTCAGTCATTTCATGATTTATTTTCTCTCCTAATTCAAAAATATCCATTACATAATGTTCATCAACATGTAAATTACTATTTATAGAACTAATAAATTCTGGAGTTTCCCTGAATAGGTATAGATTTGGTGAGATTTTCGTATGAATAAGTGTAAGCATAATTAAATCCGCATCAAGACCATAAATAACCGTATTTTTATCCTCATGATATTCCTCATTGTCTCGTATATATTTAAAAATCTTATGCTCTCCCTCCCCAAAATGATTTGCCCCAGATACCATGATATCTAGTTTAGTTTCATTATCAAAATATTTACATACATCCCTATAAAGTTTTTCCATGAAATCTGTTCCTGGTGTAATGGCACTAGTATCCCATGTTTTCTTTTCTTGCATTGCTATTGTATCATCACTTAATTGATTTTTTGTATACCAGGTTTTATATCTGCGATTTCTCTGTTGTTCTAGTTTTGCAATTGGCGCAACACCATCAAATGCAATAAGAACCTTTCTTGATGGATTAATTAAATTAATATAATAATTTAATTTTTCACAAACACTTTTTATAATTTTTTCTTCAAAATCCATTTTATTTTTAAATTCTATTAATTTTAGGGAATCATAAATTAAAGAATTACTGTCCAAATACAAATTATGGATATTTATTGAACCCTTTGAATATTTTTTTATTATATTTGAATGGTTTTTAACTATGTGTACGAAATAACTAGGTATTCCCATAAATAGCAATAGGTATTATAAATATATTGCTTTAATTTTAAATCAATTTAAATTATGTTTACCCCTATAAAAAGTAAAAACGGAATTGGCTTAAAATTCCTAAGTTAATACTATAAATTTTATAATATTTTCATATTATATTAACAAAAAATGAAGAATCTTTTAGTAAAAACTGATAATTTTAATATTTTTGAAAAAAAAATAAGAAATATTCAACATATTATTCATAAAACTATTCTTTCAACCCAAAAATATAAAGTAATGGAAATAATTGGTACTAATGAGATAAACATTTGCATAGTTACATTGGAACAGATATATCATGAATTAAATTTAATATTAAAAGATATCAACAATGTAGAGGATATCAACAAATGTGAAACCAATACAAAGATAAATAATTTGATAGCCGAATTAGTTATTATTTTTAAAAATTTTGGGACCGAAACCTTTTCTGATTTAATCTTATTACTAATAAATAGTAGTTATATTGAAGATTATTTTTCTGATAACCCTCTTAATGACAAATTTAATGTTATTAATTGCTACGTACATCCTATAAATTTTAAGACAGTTATTTGGAAACATAAAAATGAAAAGGGGGAATCAAATAAAAAGGTTTTACAAAAAAACAAGATAGTTGAGGATTACATGATTTGTGAAAGTGCCGAAAATCTGGAATGCTTTGATTTAGCTAGAACAAGTAAATCGTTCCAATCAAAGGTGTATGGGATTAAGGTTGCACTACATGATTATAAAAATAAAAAGACACATATTGTTGCTGCAATAGTGGATGATATTTTGTTATCGTGTTTTAATAACAATTATTTGCAAAATAGATTGCTGAATTTAAATAATGAAAAACCAAATGATCCAGAATTTATAAAAGATTATTGGGAGAGATTTTTAAATTCACTATCTTTAAAGGAGATCCTAGTATATAATAATTCAGAAATTTATAACAAATTTCAAATTATAATAAATCAGCTCCAGTTATTAAAACAGAAGACAATTTCCCAGATTGTAAAGGAGTTTATAAATAGCGAATTATTCAGCCAAAGAACAGTTCTTATACAACTTCTTATTAAGTCATCAAATTCGGAGTTTCAATATTTGGCATATCTACTTTATGATCTTTTATCTAATGAAAATAACGGATCAGTTGATACAAACGAACAAAATCAATTATATGACAGTTTTCCATGGGTAATAAAAAGATCATTTCGGGATGCAATGAAGGAAACCATTCAGTATACAAATAATTTATCAAATTTTGATAATAACAAAATACCACTAGAGCAACAGATATGCCTTTTAAAGGCTGACGATTCCGTAAAGGAAAAAGCTATTTTAAAATTAAAGGAAATTAAGGCGAAATCGGAGGATTCAGGATCAAAGGCAAGACAATATTTGGATGGTTTATTAAAGATACCATTCAATATTTACAGAGAGGAAAAAATACTTACCATAATGGGGGAGGCCCAAAATATATTTGGATCTATAAAAAAAAAATTATCTGAAGAATTAATAACAAGTAATATTGATTTAAACATTGAATTAAAAGAAAAATACACTAATTTTGAATTGAGCAAATATTTAATTAAAATAGAAAATGAGTACATTCCTGTTTTAAAGAATAAAAATAATAAGGACTTAATTAAAATTATTAAATCTCTTAAAAAGGATAAATTAAATATATTAATAAACTATTTAAATAACAATATAAAATTACAAAATCATGTTGATGATCCAAAAAAATTCTCACAAAGTAATAAGAAAAATTCAGATTTACAGGAATATATAATTTCTATTATAAATTCTGATAATAATGTGTGCCTTGTTAATAATATGTTTAATTTGTTAGACTATAACAATAATAATGACTCTATTTTAAAAATTTCGGATGAAATGGTTTCAATACAGGATAATATGAATAATATATCAAAATATATGACATCAGTTACAGATACATTGGATAATGCAATTTACGGTCATAAGAAGGCTAAGCGACAAATAGAGAGAATTATAGGACAATGGATAAATGGAGAAAAAAGTGGATATTGTTTTGGATTTGAGGGACCACCAGGAGTGGGAAAGACCTCTCTTGCAAAAAAGGGAATTTCAAATTGTTTGAAGGATGAAAATGGAAATAGTCGACCCTTTGCATTTATTGCTGTAGGGGGTTCTTCAAATGGGAGTACACTTGAGGGTCATAATTATACCTATGTTGGTTCAACATGGGGGAAAATAGTTGATATACTAATAGAAACAAAATGTATGAATCCAATTATTTTTATTGATGAATTAGATAAAATTAGTATGACGGAACATGGAAAGGAAATAATTGGTATTTTGACACATCTTATCGATTCAACGCAAAATGACAGCTTTCAAGATAAATATTTTTCTGGAATTGATTTAAATCTTTCAAAGGCACTATTCATATTTTCATATAATGATGTAGATAGAATTGACAGAATATTATTAGATCGTATACACAGAATTAGATTTAAACATCTTTCATTAGATGAAAAACTTACAATAACCAACAAATATATTCTTCCAGAAATATTTGAAAAAATGGGATTGGATAACATAATAAAATTTACTGATAAGGAGATTGAATTTATAATAAATACATATACACACGAGCCTGGTGTTAGAAAATTAAAAGAGTTATTGTTTGAAATTATTGGAGAGATTAATCTCACGCTTCTTTCAAGCCACGATTGTTCATATAATATTCCAATTGAAATATCAATAGATGAAATTAAAAATAAATACTTAAGAGAGAGACATGAACATAAGATAAGACAAAAGAATGATGATAACAAGGTTGGTATTATAAACGGTTTGTGGGCGAATGGTATAGGACAGGGAGGTGTTTTACAAATTGAAGCGAAATTTTTCCCTTCAGGGAAGTTTTTAGATTTGGAATTGACAGGAATGCAGGGTGATGTTATGAAGGAAAGTATGACTGTGGCTAAAACATTGGCTTGGGAATTACAGGATGAGCAAACCAAAAAGGAAATTCAGGAAAAATTTGAAAAGATGAAATATTATGGCGTTCATATTCATGTTCCAGAAGGAGCTACTCCAAAGGATGGACCATCGGGGGGTGGTGCAATAACAACTGTGATTTATAGTATTCTTTCAAATAAAAAAATCAACAAGGATTTTGCTATAACTGGAGAGATATGTCTTCAGGGTAAAATAACGGCAATTGGTGGATTAGATCTGAAGATAATGGGCGGATTAAAATCTGGAATAAATAAATTTATTTATCCAAAGGAAAATCAAAAAGATTTTGATGATTATTATGAAGGCCTTACGGATAAAAGTATAGTTGAAAATGTGAAATTCTATGCGGTTGATAATATTAAAGAAGTATTGGAATTAATTTTTGTAGACTAATTATATATGTCTTTAGAAATAACAAGATTATTAATTACCCTATGGCCATTGTTTCTTGTAAGTTTTTTAATATTTGCAGCTATTATTAATGGTATATATATTCAGGGAATAATATATTTTTGTGGAATTTTGTTATGTATATTGATATGGTTTTTTTTGGGAAGTGGTGGAGGATTTATTGAGAATCCACTTTGTGAAATAAATACATTTAGAATTTTAGGCTATAATTTTACAATTCCCCATATAAACACAGTTATTCTTTGGTACACAAATGCCTATATTATAGCATCCATGTTTTCTAATGGTACATTTAATAGTTACATATTTTCAGTATTAGTTTTTGGATCAATAATAAATTTTTTTATTCTTAGAAAATCAAATTGTATAGATTTCGTACAATTTTTTATTAGTGGATTTGTAGGATCAGTAATTGGTATTTTATGGTTTTTGGCGTTTCTTTTATCAAACAATAGAAGTCTACTCTATCTTACACAATATATTGAAAAGGCAAATGTTTGTTCTGTACCAAAAAAACAGGAATTTAGATGTAGAACAGTAAAACGAAAACTGCCGGTTTAAGAATAAAAAAAGTCCATAATAAATAAGTTATATTTGTATATACAAATATACAAATATATATACAAATATATATACAAATATATATGTCATTTATAAGAGTGTTTAAACAATTTTTAGAAACTATTGGTACTTTCTGGCCGATATTTAGTGTAATGTTTTTACTAATATCTTCATTGTTTAATAATTCATTGGTAAAGGGAATCTTCTACTTTACTGGCTTGTTCATAATTTGGCTGTTTTGGCAGTTACTTTTATATGCATTTCGACCAGATGGAAGGGAACTTAATTCATTCATTTTTTCAATTACCAGTTTAAATTTTTTAAATTTAACTAGTGTAAATACTGATTCCATCATGTATATTTTATCACCAATCACCGTTTGGTTTACAAATTTATATATATTTTTTACAATGATATATTCACCAATTAGAAAACCGGGTCCAAATGCTTCATTTATTGGACTTATTATTGCAGGTACCCTATGTAATATATACTCCACTTTTTATCAAAAAAATACAGAAGGTGGGAATGAATCCAATAAAAATGTATTTCCACTAATTTATTTTTGTCTTAGTGTTGTTGGAGTTTTATTTGGAATTCTATGGTTTTATTTGAGTAATATTAATCCAAACAAATTGTTATTTACAGATATTCTTTATCAAAATTCACAGCTTTGTAATTTGGATAAAAATAAAAATTTTACATGTCAATTTTATAAAAATGGTATTCCAATAAAAAATCAATAATGAAAGCCATGACGGATTTCATCAATCCTTTGTTTAAGTGTTTTTATAAAAAGCCCCCTTTTTAGATTATGTGCGAACAAATTGGGAATATTGTATTTTTTTTGATAAATAAATATTAGTTTATTTGTAACATTATATATATTTTTATCATAATATTTTTCAATTAGTTGTTTCATTGAAAAGGTTGGTTTTCCCAATTTATAATTTACAATGTTGTGTAACTGCCTTAAAAATTCCATAAGATCACCCTTGTTTCTAATATTTCTTACATATGATCTTGCTAAATGATTTTTTGCATCATGAGAACAATCCGGACAGGGAAGGTTTCCACACATTTCATGAATAAGATTAAGAACCTTGGGTTTAATCTCAACAAATTTATCTTCTCGTATAGAAAGAGATAATACATGAAAAAACTCCCATGTTGCATTACCCCATTCTTCTCTGGTACTCATATAGAGTATATAATCATAAAAATAATTTTATAAATCCCATATAAAGAAAAAATGATATTTCATTTATAATGAATTATATAATTGAAGATAATATAGATTTTTTTAAGGAATTAAATAATGAATTAAAAAATGGAATAATCCATGATGACAACATATGTCTAATAAGTAATCTTCCACTAACGGATAATTATATAACATTAAACTGTAATCATAAATTTAATTTATTACCATTGTATAATGAGGTTTGTAAACAAAAGGTTGAGATTAATAAATTAGAAATCAGTTACCTATTAATTAATCAAATAAAATGTCCCTATTGCCGATCAATAAATGAAAAATTGCTTCCATTTGTACCAGGGACATCTATGGAAGTAAAGAGGGGAGTGAATTATCCATTTAGGTATTCACTAAATATTCATTCATGTGAATGGAAAATACGAAGTGGTAAAAATAAAAATATGAAATGTGGAAAATCTGCTTTTAAATCAGAATGTGGTATATATTGTAATTTTCATCATAAGAAGATAACATTTAATAAGAATAATGATGTATGTGTGTTTACACTTAATCAAAATAAGAATCTAAACAATAATCCAAAGAAGAACATAGATGAATATGATGATGAAAAAAAAAAATATATACAGATTTCAAAGTCATATACAGTCTTAGATTTAAAAAAAATATTAAGGGATAATAATTTAAAGGTTTCAGGTAAAAAGATGGAATTAATTAAGAGGCTTGTAAAGGAAAATTTAATATAAATGAAAAAATAAATATAGCAAGATTATATAGATGCTCGATTATCTTATTAGAAAATCACTTGGTACACTTTTGAGGACTAATAGAATAAATACAGGAAAAATAAATGATTTAAAAAGAGTTATATATTTAATAGTTGGTATAATTTCTATATCTGGCTTATCCATTTTTTTATTAAAATTGGTGGAAATGTACAAGGCTGAAAAGGAAAATAGAGAACCAAAAGATATTTTGGATCTTCTAAATATAAGAGGTAATTATTCATACCAGGAAATAGTGATAGGAATGACATCATCACTAATTTTTGGTTTTATTGATAATGCATCTCTATTTATTGGTTTGGATGTATTAAAACCGTATTTACCAGGCGGTGAATATGTAAAAACCGGTTTAGCAAATACATTTAGTGATGTTTTTGCATTCTTCCTTGGAAATATAATAGGAAAGGGTATAGAAATTTACACGGATGTAAATTCGCATCCCTTGTGGACTAAGATATTTGGAACATTTGTGGGATGTTTATTAGGGGTATATATACCGGCATTTATATTGAATAAGAAAATAACTTAGTAATAAAAAATAAATTAAATTTTATATATAAAACTAATTTTATATATAAAACTATTATATTGTTTTATGACGAGCAAACAGGAATT
>Ga0233412_10002008_pt1 | contig 10130 bp, 7 predicted proteins | sample Na_anoxic_4_MG_FD_180667 | JGI IMG/M metagenome (GOLD analysis project Ga0233412, IMG submission 180667) | Seawater microbial communities from Saanich Inlet, British Columbia, Canada - Na_anoxic_4_MG | ecosystem: Environmental > Aquatic > Marine > Inlet | place: Canada: British Columbia... | reverse complement strand
TCATTTTACTCATTGTTCCAGCTAAATCTTCTCTGCTTCTTCCGGTTTCATGGTAAATGTGTGCTCGGTGCCCGGAAAGAGTTCGTTTTCTACATCTTCTTTGTATTGAATGAGGGCCTCTCGTATTTTGGGTGCCAGATTTACATACTGTTTTACCATTTTTGGTGTAAATCGCTCGAAGAGCCCTACCAGATCATGATAGACCAGAACCTGGCCATCACATTCTTTGCCCGCACCTATTCCGATGGTTGGAATTTTTAGATTTGCGGTAATCCTGGAAGCCACTAAATCCGGGATACATTCAAGCACAATCATAAAAGCCCCTGCATCCTCCAGATCTTTCGCTGAACTGATAAGTTCTTTTGCGTTTTCTGCATTCTTTCCCTGGACCTTAAACCCGCTTAGTTTAGTAGCGGTTTGGGGTGTTAGCCCGATGTGTGAGCACACCGGAAGGCCTGCCTTCGCTATGGCTTCCACCACATGTGCCATCTCGGTTCCACCTTCAAGCTTCACACTTTCACAGCGTGCCTCTTTGATGAATCGTCCGGCATTTTCCACCGCCTGCTCCACGCTTACCTGATAGGACATAAAGGGCATATCTCCAATTAAAAAACTCCGTTTCGTTCCTCTACGGACTGCCTTACAGTGATGAATCATCTCATCCATGGTCACCGGAACCGTAGAGTCATAGCCAAGCACAACCATGCCGAGGGAATCTCCCACCAATGTGGTATCAATCCCAGCTTGATCTACCAGACTGGCTGTGGGGTAATCGTAGGCCGTCATCATAGTGATTTTTTGGCCTTTTTCCTTTTTTGCCTGTAAGTCATTGATAGTTGTTTTCTCTTTCTCCATATATAACTCCTTTTTTTGAATTTTTCCCGATTGCTTAAATGGTATTATAATAACTAAGCTTCTAATTATTTACCAAAAGGACAGATAGGGTATCTGCACTCCTCACAGTTCATGCACAAGCCCCCATGTGCCATAGCTGCAAGGTCCATCCTTGTGATTCTTTCACCAGCGAGGACTCTTGGTAAGACAAGGTCAAACACGGTAGACTTGTAATAAAGAATACAAGCAGGTAAACCCATAACAGGAACCTCATCAAATCTTCCATAAAGAAACATAGCCCCTGGAAGAACGGGGGTTCCATAAACAATGTCCCCGGCCCCCGCATCAGCTATGGCCAGCCTGCTCACATCATCAGGATCTACACTCATTCCACCTGCAATAAGGATAAGTCCCAGACCTTTTTCCCGCAAATCTCGAATACCTTGGGCAATTTGACTTCTATCATCAGGTGAATAAAGGATCTCTTTTAGCTGACAGTCAAAGAAAGCGAGCTTTTGCTTAATAATAGGAGCAAATTTATCTTCAATTCTTCCATAAAAAACCTCATTTCCGGTTATAATAAGGCCTGCTTCCAACTTTAACAATTCTTTTACAGAGAATATGCCCCCGGCAGCATCAGATATTTTTGTAGCCTCATTTAGTGTCAATTCATCAATAATCAGAGGGATAACCCTTGTTGCGGCAATGGTTTCTCCTTTTTCCACAAAAATATTGTTGTGGCGTGAAGAGCAGCAGATGGTAGAAATAAGACATAGCTCAGTCAAGGCCTTTACATTTACCTTTAGAAGACCTTTGCGGTTTGATTTCAAGGGAATTTTACCTTCTGAGGGATTTTTCTCAAACATTACTCCGGGCCCGGCCAGGGCCTTGGCGAGTCTGATGGCAGCATCGTCCTCGTGAACCTCACCTGGCTCAATGCATAATATAAATAAGTGCTCCTTCCCCAATCTTCTGAGATGCTCAAGGTCCTGCTTTCTAATAATATGACCTTTTCGGAAGGCAACCCCTTTAAACTGACCCGGCCTGATCTCAGTGATGTCATGAGCAAGGACCTTTCCCACCGTCTCATCGAGAGGTATAATTTCGGCTGAAGACTTATATCTCCCGGTCATATTTCAAACTCCTCAGGTATTTCATTATTACTATTTTTTATCACATATACTATTTGTAAACAATTATTTGTTTAGCTCAGAAATCCATCATTCTTTTTTAACTGCTCTGATAGGATACTGAAAGTCAACAATTTTCTCGTTACTGTGGTGAAAATACACGCTGATTTCTCAGGAGAATGTCAGGCCATCAAAAAGATGCTTAACACGGAAAAGACATTACCATTGAAGCTGATTCAAAAAGAGACCAGTAGCTATCTGGAAGGCACGCAGAATGAACTTGCTGCGTTTGGATACAATCGTGACGGAAAGAAAGGTAAGCGACAAATTGCAATTGGTCTTTTGTGTAACGAGGATGGCAAACCTCTGTCCATTGAGGTTTTTACAGGCAACACTCAAGACCCGAAAACCCTGGCTTCCCGGATTGATAAAGTAGCGAAGCGTTTTGGCGGCAGCGAAGTCACTTTTGTGGGTGACCGTGGAATGATCAAGACTCATCAGGTTGAAGATTTATTAGAGCACGGATTTCATTATATAACCGCCATCACGAAACCACAGATCGAATCTCTGCTTGCAAAAGTTGTGATCCAAATGGATCTATTCGATCAGGAGCTTGCAGAAGCTGTCAGCGACAATGGGGGCCGCTATGTTCTTCGGCGCAATCCTGTTCGGGCGCAGGAAATACGAAAATCGCGTCAAAACAAACTTGCATCGTTGATTAGAGAAGTAGAAAAGCAAAATAAATATTTGGCGGAATATCCTGCCGCCCATGGATGCTGATGTCCAACGGAAACTGCAGGAGATCGTGGAGGAGGCTGAAGGTTAAATCGGAAAGTGCTCAGGCAGCAGAGAAAAAAACAGGGGCCGTCCCGCTTTTAGTACGAGGAGATTCCGTAAATGCACGGAATTTCCTCGCAGGCGGGGCAGGGATGACTCTCTACTTTAATATCTCATGAGCGACTCTGTTTAAACAGATTTGAGTTGTCCCTCCACCCATGGACCAGCCTCTTACATCCCTATAGAACCTCTCAACCTCGTAATCAACGGTATATCCGTAACTTCCGTGCAGCTGAAGAGCCTGATCACAAACCCAGATAGTCATCTCATTGGCAAATTTTTTTGCCATAGATGCCTCTTTTGCAATCACTTTCCCTCTTTTTACTTGCTTCATTACAGCATCGTACACCAAAAGACGGGCTGCTTGTATACGAGTGGCCATTTCAGCAAGGGTCCATCGAATGCCCTGAAACTCACATATTGGTTGCCCAAATTGAATACGTTCTTTACAATATTTTAGTGCCCGCTCATAAGCCCCCTGAGCAAAACCGACACAAAAAGCAGAGTTGCCGCATCTCTCTCCATTGAACTCAATCATCATTTCTTTGAATCCGCTGGTACCTGCTGTAATCACCAGATTTTCCTCTGGCACCTTTACGTTTTCAAAAATAATCTCATCGAGACTCGAACAGTGCCGCCCCATCAGATCTTCTGTTTTCCCTATTGACACCCCAGGAGAATCTTTATCCACAATAAACATGGCAATTCCACGGGATGGTTTCTCAAGATTTTTCTCGGTCTTAGCTAACACTACAAATACACTGGCGATCTTTCCGTTGGATATAAAGACTTTTCTCCCGTTGACAAGGTAATAGCCATCTTTTTTTTCTGCGAAGGATGACATACTTCCTGCATCTGAGCCTGCCTCGGGTTCAGTTTGACAGTAGGCCCCAATCTTTTCTCCAGATGCCATTTCTGGCAAATATCGAAGTTTCTGTTCCCTCGTGCCTTGGTTTACTAATGCCCGACAGCAGGCCGAAACATGGGTAAGAGGAAAAGAAACGCCAACCCTGCCAAGTTCCTCACAGAGAATGACAAGATCAATCATGGATCCTCCCGCCCCGCCGTATTCCTGGGGAACCAAAAGCCCCATGAATCCCATCTCTGAGAGTTTTTTATAATATTCCTTGGGATATTCACCCTGCTTCTCCCATTCTTTTACATGGGGGGCAATTTCTTTTTCAGCAAACTTTTTAACAGTATTTCTGAAAATTTTGTTTTCTTCACTCAACATCGTCTCTATCATTATATATCCTCCGGATATTCTTATGACACTACGTTTAATCTGGCATAGAAACTTTCTTGATAAGGAGTGCCAAAGACATTTGTTTTGCCCAAAAGTATCAAGGGCATTTGTTTATCTTAACGGTAATTTGTGCCAAAATATTTTTTTCCGAATCTAGCAGATTCAGGAGTGTTGGAAGATTCATACAATCATTCATGGGCGGCTACAGGGATTTATCCAGGATCATGAGCCTTTTGAAAACCTCAAAAAATGTTTCCGTTTTTGTGCACTGATTTGCTATTCAATTTTTAGAGGCTCAGGTAAGTTTTCGAATCTTATAGCGTTTTTGGCACTTAATATATGACCGGGCAGTTTTCGACGGGCCAATTTCTCAGCGAATTCTACAGCAGCCATAAGGGCGTCAAGATCGATACCCGTTTTGATACCCATTTCTTCAAATAAATTAGCCAAGTCCTCTGTGGGGACATTCCAAGAACCTATTTCCATTTGTGGAGCCCCAAACGGTGTACCACTCAAGCCGCCAATAGCTGTATCAAAAGTACGGATTCCTGTTTCATAGGCGGCCAAACAGTTAACCAATGCCAATCCTCTACAGTTATGAAAGTGAGCAGCCAAGCTCACCTCAAGATTCAGTGCCTGCAATGCCCTGAAGTATTTCTTTACCTGTTTTGGATTGGCTCTGCCGGTGGTGTCTACAATCACTATTTCCTTCGCACCCATGAATGCCAGTTTCCGTGTAAGATCTACAATATTTGCAAGAGGAACATTTCCTTCGTAAAAACAGCTAAAGGCTGAAAGAACATAGACCCTCATGGGTTTACCTCTTTCTAAGCCTGCTTGGAAGATTGAAGGAAAAGTTTTGTTAAGAGTTTCTTTGATGCTATTTCCCAAAACGACCCTATTTAAGGACTCGGTAGCGGCAATCAATACTGCAATCTCGCTGATATTGGTGTTTAAGGCCCGGCGGCAAGCGATTTCGTTGGGAGCAATGCCAATGCATGATACTTCAGGAATTTTTCCTACCGCTTTCATGACGTTTTCGGCATCACTATATTCCGGCCTAAGACGGGGATGAATGAAGGCAACGCTGTTAATTTTCTTTAAACCGCTTTGAACCAGTAAATTTATAAGAGTTACCTTATCAGATGTAGATATCTCATTATAAACCTTACAAAGGGTACCCAGTCCATCTCTAGGTGCTGAATCTACGATTGTCACATCCGTCATAGATTTTGCCATCCAATCATCTTATTAAAATTACCCGGATATATAGTATTCAAATCATTGACAGGTTGATATTTCACCTTTATACCCACTGGCTTTAGCAAAAGACACTTTTCTACGAAAGGGCAATGCGATTTAGCTCAAACCACCACCTGCTTCAGCAAAGCGGTATTACAAAGAATGCCCTGTTAAGCGTTCAATTTTGTTCTATGAGCTCATTTAAGCACTTAAGCAAGCAATATTCAGGCCGTGAAATATAACTGCTTGTTTCTATTGGTATTTTTTATTTGAATGGGAGAAAGAGGATAATGTCTGTTTAATTATTAAACATTTTTTTGTATAAAATATTATACGTGAAACTGTTTATTCGAGATTATATTGTTTGATCTTGGTATAAAAAGTCCTTCTGCTTATGCCAAGAATCTTGATGGCTTCCGATCTGCTTTTGGCGCTTTGAAGCACCTCTCTAATCACCTTTTTTTCTGTATCATGAACCACTTTGGAAAGAGGCCCCGGAACTCGTTTGGATTTGAAGGAATCTAATGGGCTTTCGCTATGTTCTCGACAAATAATTTCCCCGGATAACAGAAAATCAGGAAAGGAATCTTTTGTGATAAGGGGGGCGTTAGTCATTGTAACAGCATAGTCAATCACGCCTTTCAGTTCGCGGACATTTCCAGGCCAACGATAAGACATCAGGAGATGGAGGCAACCCGAAGCAAAGTTTATGTTCCGGTTTTCCTTATCGGCGTGATGTTTCAAGAAAAAATTTGCCAGCAAAGGGATATCACGCGGACGCTCTCTCAATGGAGGAAGGGTGATACTGATCGTATTCAATCGATACAATAAATCCTCACGAAAGAGTTTATCATTTATAACCTGGGAGAGGTCTTTATTGGTGGCTGAGATTATGCGAACATCAACTTTGATATTCTTTCTGCCTCCGATCTTTTTAAAATGCCCTTCATTTAACACTCGAAGGAGTTTTGCCTGCGTTTGAAGGGAGGCATCAGAGATCTCATCAAGGAAAAGGGTTCCCAGATGCGCCTCTGCAATTAGACCTTGTCGCCCGCCAGGTACGGCTCCCGTAAAAGCACCTTTTTCGTATCCGAAAAGTTCACTGTCGATAAGCTGATCTGGAAGTGCCGCACAATTGATATCCACAAATTGTTCTCTGAAGCGCTGGCTAGTGTTATGAATCGTTCGTGCGAGGATTTCTTTGCCCGTACCGCTCTCCCCGGTGATTAATACGGGGTAATCGCTCTTGGCTGCTTTTTGGCCAGTTAGCAGGACAGCTTTAAAATGTGGATCTTCCCCTATCAACCCTGAAAAGGCAGAGGATAAATTTTCACTATAAGTCTTTTTATCTCTACCATATGCGGTTTTTGTTTTAATGGTCGTAGAAGGTTGGAACCCTTTCTTAAAGTGCCTTGATTCCAACATGACCAAAAGAAAGTTTTCTTTTGATCCGATTCTGTTTAATAAGTAAACGATGATTTTAATCTTTTTATTAACAGACGAAAGCACCAGTTGTTTTTTGGTGAATGCATTTTTTGATTTCCGGAGATCAATATCCAAATCATGTAATTTTTGGCTGAAATTTTCTTTAACAGAATTGTTCAGGGAATTGTATAATTTTTCGAATAACTTATTGGCATAAACCATGATGCCATGTTGGTTAAATATGGCTACTGAATCTGAGAGTCCACCAACGAATTGACTGGGAAAACTTTGTTTTTTCATTATCGATTTCATCTCCCTGAGCATTTAGTTTTTGTTTAACAATTAAACAAATTATAAGGAAAAGTTCAAGCTAAAAACGGAAGGTACTGTAACTGGTTAATATTATTAATAAAATAATTGCTGGCATAAAGATTGCTAAATCAACTTAATGTCGAGGTTTGCTTTACACCGAGTTAATATTACTCCGGCAATTAAATACCTCAATATTGTCATTCCGGCGAAAGCCGGAATCCAGGTGGGTACTGGATGCCGGATCAAGGCCGGCATGACGGAGTTAGACTATTTAGTTGTCAGGTTAATAATACTGTTGCCTGCTTATTATTAGGAGATTGTGTTATGTCATTTGACTTATCACCACTTTTAAACCCTGAATCCGTAGCGATTATTGGCGTATCAAAGAGTCCTTCAAGAATTGGCGGCAGGTTACTTAAGTATCTGTCCAAGCACGGTTATAAAGGCAATTTATATTTGGTAAATCCAAAATATGAAAAACTCAACGGTGTAAAGTGTTATCCAAGCATTTCAGATATTCCTGTTTCAATGGACTGTGCTCTGATCGCTGTTCCTGAAAAACACGTCATTTCGGTTTTGAGTGAATGTGCAGACAACAATGTTAGATCAGCCGTTGTTTTTAGCTCTGGTTTTGCCGAAATGGGCAACCATGGAAAAGAAAAACAAAGGAAGCTTAAAGAACTGGCCGAAACGAAAAATATGAGAATATGTGGCCCAAATTGCATTGGATTAATTAATTTTAATAGTCATACTGTCTTATTATTTTCCCATCTTCTGGAAATCGATACGCTTATCCCAGGTAATATAGGATTCATTTCACAGAGTGGCGCTTTGGGTGGCTCATTGGTAAATCGTGCCCAGGATATGAATATCGGGCTGAGCTATTTCATTTCCAGCGGCAATGAAGCAGATCTTGACGTATCTGATTTCATAAAATACTTGGTGCTTCATGATGAAAAGACGAAAGTTATTGCGGCCTTAATGGAGGGGATTAAGGATGGCCCAAAATTCATTGAGGCAGCGGAATTGGCCCTAAAGCATCGTAAACCCATTATCGTTTTGAAGATTGGAGAGACGGAAGTCGGTCAAAAGGCTGCTGCCTCTCATACGGGTTCTTTGGCAGGTTCTGATTCAGTCATTGATGCCGTTCTTAATCAAAAAGGCGTTATTAGGGTTTACAACTACGATGAATTACTTGAAACCGCTTCATTATTCTCCAAGGGTCGAGAACCAAAGGGAAATCGTGTTGGTATCCTCACCAGCTCGGGGGGCGGCGGCATTATAATGGCGGATTACTATACGAAATTGGGCCTGACGGTTCCAGAGCCCTCCCAAAAAACCAAAGGGCTCGCATCAAAAGAGATTGCCTCATTTGGACAGGTAGCGAATCCATTTGACTTGACCGGTCAGATCTTCAGTGACCCTGAGATGTTTAAGCGGTGCATGAAACTTTTTATGGAGGATAAAAATTTTGATATTATCCAAGTAAATGTATCTATGGTAGCAGGACAATCCAGTGAAAAAAGGGGGCTCTATATACTGGAGTCTGCGAAAGAACGTTCAAAACCTGTCGTTAGCTGGTGGGCGGCGGGAAGTTTGTCCGATCCGGGGATAAAGGCATTAAACGATAGCGACATCGCATTCTTTCGATCACCTGAAAGGTGTGCAATAGCTGTGAAATCACTTGTTAAATACTATCAACTATTAGAAACACGCAAAGATAGCACCGAATCTTGTTATGATGCGGATTATTCTATTCCTGTAGATAGTGCAAAAAACATACTGGATGTTGGAGATAAATGCCTTAGTGAACATCAAAGCAAGGCCCTATTGAAACTTTATGGGATCCCGGTTACCCGAGAAAATGTAGCAAAATCGTCACATGAAGCCATCAGCTTTGCCGAAAAGATCGGGTTCCCAGTTGTGCTAAAAATTGATTCCCCTGATATCATGCATAAATCAGAGGCTAAGGCAATTCGATTGGGCGTCAATTCTAAAGAAGAGATATTACAATGCTATAAAGAAATTATTGAAAATGCAGAGAGATATGATTCAAAAGCAAGGATCAACGGTGTCTTGGTTCAAGAAATGATCCGAGGTGGTACAGAAGTCATTGTTGGCATGTCTGAAGATCCCCAATTTGGGCCAACAATTGCTTTTGGATTGGGGGGCATTTTTGTGGAGGTATTGAAAGACATATCTCTTCGAGTTGTCCCTTTATTAAAATCAGATGCAGACCTTATGGTCAGGGAAACAAAGGGCTATCAAATACTAAGAGGGTTACGTGGGAAGAATCGCTCTGATATTGAGGCTGTTATTGATGTCTTACTGAGAATTTCAAGATTGGCAGAAGATTGGAAAGACTACATTTCTGAGATTGATATTAATCCATTAATTGTTTTTGATGAAGGCCATGGCGTAAAGGCATTGGACGCACTTGTTGTTCTCAGGAAGCCTGGCAAGAATTGATCGATTTTGGAACTTATGTCTTAATATAAGGAAGTCTGTTGTCAAGGATAATCAAATGACTTATACGGAAGCAGTTTCAGTCGCTTGTATTAATTTTCATACCGAGTGGGGTAATAAAGAGGCCAACTTGTCCAAAATGAAGACTTTTGCGACTGAAGCAGCAAAAATAGGTAATAATATTATTATCTTTCCTGAATTGGCACTAAGTGGTTATGAGTGTGGTGAAGACATCGAAGGAGAGATGAGGTCATGCAAAATGCATCGGGAATTGGCTGAAGTTATTCCCGGGCCATCAACTGAGGAAATTTGGGAACTGGCGAGGGAATTGGACGTTTATATCATATTTGGGATGCCTGAACAGGACAAAATTAATCCCGATACTCGTTATATTTCCTCGGTTATCATCGGGCCGGAAGGCATCTTGGGTTCCTACAGAAAGCTTCATCTTGCCCCCCTGCCCCGTTTCACGGAGAGCATATGTTTTTCCCCGGGAGATAAAGTGCCTGTTTGGAAAACCAGGTATGGGATCATTGGGGTTTTGATTTGCTATGACTTTTACTTTTTCCCAGAGCTGGCCAGGATAATGACCCTAAAGGGAGCAACTTTATTGATAAACACCACTGCCAGTGTAGCCG
>Ga0233412_10002007_pt1 | contig 10131 bp, 17 predicted proteins | sample Na_anoxic_4_MG_FD_180667 | JGI IMG/M metagenome (GOLD analysis project Ga0233412, IMG submission 180667) | Seawater microbial communities from Saanich Inlet, British Columbia, Canada - Na_anoxic_4_MG | ecosystem: Environmental > Aquatic > Marine > Inlet | place: Canada: British Columbia... | reverse complement strand
ATAAGAAATATGGTGGAGTTGGTTATGCTAGTAAAGAATTAGAAGAAAAAACAAGAGATACAGTACAAAAAGTTTATGGTTCTAGAAATGTGATGCAATCAAAAAAAGTATCATCTAAATTTAAAGGTGATAACAACCCTCAAAGAAATCCTGAAGTTGTTAAACGAACCAAAAAAACTCTTAAAGAGTTTTATAAAACTCATGTTCATCATCATAAAGGTAAAACTTACAATGAAATTATGGGACCAGAAAGAGCTGCAGAAAGAATTAAAGAACTTCGTATTAGTGGAGCATTAGGACAATCATTAACTCCATTTATATCAGCTCCACAAAAAGAATTATTTGAATTAGTAAAACAGATACATCCAGATGCTAAAATAGAATATCCAATAGATATTTTTTGTATTGATATAGCTATAGAAGATTTAAAAATTGCTATTGAATATGATGGAAGTTATTGGCATGATAAAGAAAGAGATATTTATAGAGATTCTGTATTAAAAGAAAAAGGTTGGTCTACAATAAGATTTGAAGATTATGTTCCATCTAAAGAAGAACTAATATTAGAAATCAATAAGAACATAATATAAATTAAAGATACGCCGCGCTTTGACTATGTAAAATCTTCTCTCTCATAAGTCGAGCAGTTAAAGGAGCCACATGTTATCGGGGACATGTGGCTCTTTTTTCCGTAGGCACTAGAACATATTATAAATATAATATAATATAAGGAAATTTTATGAATAGTTTAACTGAAAATTACTTAGGATATTTAGATATTGTTAATTTAAATGAGCAGCAACTTAAAGAACATATGTCTACCATTATTATTGAAAGTAAAGTTACTGTTAGTAAAATGGAAACATCATATAAGAACAATATTAATGTTGTTGAAAAATACTTAAAGAAATATAAAGTAGATATAGGTTTTATAAAATCATCAGCTAAAAAAGCTAGCCAATTTATATCTAACCAACATAAAAAAGGAATACCTGCTAAACAGACTTCTAAGGATATGGTTCAAACTATTGGGAAAAAAACTCTTAGTAAAGTTATGGCTAAAGTAAAGTCATCTAGTGTTGCATTAGATTTGGATTTAAGTGATAAAGTAATAAGGTCTCTTGGTATATTTGCAATTATGCTTTTTATGAGTACTCTTTTATTTGGTTTAGCAAATACTATTATAGTTCCTTTATTTGGTGCTAAAATGGCTGTAGCTTTTGGGGCTGTTGTTATAGCTCCCTTTATAGAAGAATATGCAAAAAGATTTGCATTAATAAAAGGTCATCCGTTTATTTATACTGGTATTTTTGGTGGTATAGAAGCATTGTTATATATCATTGCAATAACATCTTCTGGTGGAACTTTAGCAACTGCATTATCATTAAGAGCAGCAGCTTTAGCAATGCACTTTAGTACTACATTTATACAAAAACTTTATCATGATAAAGGAAAAGAAGATAATGATGAAAGTAAAAGTTTAACAGGATATTATGTTGCTGTTGGAGTTCATTCTCTTTGGAATTTTCTTACAGTAAAAAATATGTTTTAAAAATAAACAAAAAAAAAGTGTCTATCACCAGTAGACACTTTTTTCAATTTCATGGGTGACCTCCAATGTTTTAAATAGTCATTGCCACAATTAATTAGGACAATTCCCTAAACACTTATTAATATATATAGAAGGTTAAACTCTTATTTATATTTACATCCCATGCAATCGGTTTTATGACAATCAAAACATTCTGGTGCATAATGGTCAGGGAATGGTTTAATCCAAAATCCCTTTGTAAAAATGCTACATATAAAATTTAAAACATTTTTCATCTTAATCTCCTTAATTATGAATTAACTACAAAACAACTTAAAACATATTAGAAAATAATATATATAGTAATACATAATATAATGAATTATTATTTAGTTGTCATTAAATCTTCATAAGATGTTATATGAATTTCACCTTTATTATTACCAAGAACTTTTTCTTTAATTTTAGACGACATTGAAAATCTCCTTCATTACCCATGTAGTAAAATAAATATCACATATAATTACTTCAATGAATAATATACTTAAAAACCAATCACTTTTTTTCATCTGCTTCCTCTAACAATTTAATATAATAATTTTTTTGAGATTGATTTAAACCTGAGTAAAAAGGTTTAGCTTTTGTATACTCGCTAATAGGACTTCTTAATCCTTTAATATCCTCTGCAAGAAATACTGCCCATGAGTATGGATCATCCCCACCAAATTTAACACCGCGATATTTTTTAAGTTTTCTCTTCGCCATTATAATATACCCTCCTGTGCTAGTTTATCAGCAATAGTATTCTGTTCTCTTGGCACCCAAGTTAATGTTATAGTTTTGAAACTAGATAAATAAACAAATAACTTAGTAGCATGAATATAATATGGTTTAATATTTATCGCTTTACATTTCCAATTACCTTTAACTTGTTCAATAACAAGTTTAGAGTCACCAAAGATTTTAATATTCTCAATCTCAGGTGTGTGAATAAGATGTTTAAATAATTCAATTAAACCCATATACTCAGCGACATTATTAGTCCTATCCTCATTTGCTTTTCTTGATTCATGATCGACTATATTATCTTGGTCATCCAGGATCGCCCAACCACATTGAGCGGGTCCTGGATTTCCTTTAGAGGATCCATCAAAGTATCCTTTATAATGCACAGCATACTCCTTCCGGAAAATCAATGTCTTCCACTAACCATGATACATAATTATAAACATGATCTGGATATATAGGACATCTATAATTTCCTTTAGCAAGAACATCTTCCAACCATCTAATACCCATTTCTAATTTAGGTAAAGCAAATTTTCCAACATCATCTTTATGTACAGCAAAGAATACATCTATACGACCACCAGTACCTGCAACTTCAAACCCATCTCTATCTGTATCAGGGGTAGTTTTAATTGTTTCAAGATATTGAATTTTAGTATTACATATTCTTATCATTTCTTTTTCTAAATCTTCAATTTGATCTTTCTCAATTATAGTTCCTGGCCATACACATACCTGATTAAAACCATCTTTTAACTTAACACTTTTATTCATAATATTCTCCTTCTAACGTGCGCTGTAGGGGAATTTAACCCAATCCCACATTATTTATTTTTATTTATTTAAATACTTATCAAACCAAAATATAAAAGGAACAAAACATCCATTCTTTTTAAGTAAATCAAGTACACTCTGATCTATTTGGTTCTTCATCTAACCTCTCCCACGGGTAGCAAATCCACTTATCTGTTTCTTCAACAAAGAAATCAGGTTTAACAACAGACCTGGATTTATAGTGTAATGTAGCAACAGTAAAATAAACACCATGATTATTTCTTATCTCTTGTAATGTTTTTCCAGTATCAGCAACATCATCAACAATAAGAACTTTTTCTAATTCATCACTATTTAACCATTCATCCATATCTTGTTTCGTTACAAATTCAAGTCCAAGATGATGTGCAAGATGAACAGCTATTGGTAATCCACCCCTTGGTGGTCCATAAACATATTTGACTTTAGTATAAAGTTTGCTAAACTCAATCATCTCAACCAGCTTATCCATCATATGATCATACATGTCATATGTTATAATTGTTTTTTCCATTTACTTTTCCTTTCATCTCCAATGTAGAAAAATTACAGAATATGGAATATCACTAACTCTTAATTTAATTTTAGTAATATCAACCTTTTTCATTTTATCAGACATTGAATATTCCTTTTATATATTTTTCAAATCCAGCATCACGACACATACCTTTACCTTCTGAGTCGGGTATTTTAGCCACAGGGCGACCATTACACTCAGTCAATTTCATAACTATTTGTAAGGGATCAACACCACAATCATTTGTAAGATTAGTACCAATACCAAATGATGTTTTAATTAAAGAGTTAAATGCTTTGAATAAATCAACAATAAGTTGAAAAGTTAACCCATCACTAAATACTGCTATTTTAGATTTTGGATCAATACTTAATTTTTCATAATGTTTAATTAATGTTTCACACCACCAATAAGGATCACCTGAATCATGTCTTGCTCCATCAAATAATTTAGCAAAATATAAGTCAAAATCTCTAAGGAAAGCATTGAATCCAACTGTATCAGATAAAGCAATACCAAGATCCCCACGATATACATCAGCCCAAGCTTGAAATGCTGCAGTTTGAGAATCTTCAACTCTACCTAATTGTTGATGTGCACAAATATATTCATGTGCCATAGTACCAACTGGAGTTAACCCAAGAGTTCTAGCAAAATGAATATTAGAAGTTCCCTTGATATATTTATAATGACATGCATTTCTTAATATCTCTTGTTGATGGTCATATGAAAATCTTCGTCTGGTACCAAGATCATTAATTCTCAAATCAGAATCTCTATGAATATGTTTATCAAGATATTCCATTTTCTCTTTAAATTTCTCTTGACCAATAATTAATGCTGTAGCAGTTGTATCATGATACTTATGATATGTCTCACTAACAATTGCTAATATTGGTACTTCAAAAAGAATAGTTGAAATCCAAGGACCTTCAATGATAATACTTAAATCATCATTTTCTTCATTGATTCTAATGTAATCCTCATTGAGTTGAAATGTTCTTAAGAACTCAATGAAGTTTGGTTTAAAGAATCTTATATCTTTAAGATATTCCAATTCCCACTTGGAAAAATTCAATTTACAAAGCTCATGTATATGAGTACATATCTCATTTATAAATCTAAATTTATTATCTCCTAGATTTTCCAAAATATTACCACTTCTACATTTAAAATCATAACGAACATTTGCAGAAGTATATTTCTCAAACACGACCTGCATCATTGTTAATTTATACAGGTCGGTATCACATAAAGATTTAATCATTATTCATTTCCTTCCTGATTAGGGTTTTCTACTTTATTATACCAGTCAGAGAAATTATCTTTATCCTCTGGTCCATTAACATTTTCATCTTGTGTTTTTTCCCAATCTTCTTCTGTATAACACATTATCTCATTCCTATACTATAAAGTTTATTATCAGTAAAGAACCTTGTTGAAACTCCTCTCTTACAAAGATTCATCCCAGAACTTAATTCTTTATCTTTAATTATTTTAACTTGTTTTACTGATGGATCATTTCTAAATATTTCCATTTGATCATCATAAATTAAAATAACTACTCCATTGTCAAGTGTTACAAAGTTAACTTCAGAATAACCTATGGTATTTATAAACCTTGCTTTATAATTATCATCAACTCCAGTTAAAACTAACAGTTTATATTCTAAACTTTTCTGATCAAATATTGAAAATACTGCTGTATTTAATTCATACTTTGCATCTAATACCTTACAACCATCCAACTCAAAAACTCTTCTCATCTTAACACTACTCTTTGAAGGCATCGGAATAAAATAATGCATACTTCCAAGTATGTCCTGAACAATTATATTCTTAAATAATTGAGATGAATGTTCAGATATAGTCCATACAGTTTTTGTAACTAATAATGAACTACTGTTTTGATTAGAATCCATAAACCGTGTTTCTATAAGGTCTCCTTTAAGTTTGAGATATATAGTATCATCAACAATCATTATATCATCAGCAACCATTGGAGATCCAATTTTAACATCTCTAATCATGCTTAATGTTTTAATAACAACCTTACCATCTTCCAACTTAACTAATACTGGAGACAGAGTGTTTGGTGTATGAACTAATTGAACTTCAGTGCCAACTCTATATTCATCGTTACCAATATAAATAGATTTTTTAGTTCTTGTTACTGATACAGAATTTGAAGTATAATGACTTGTAATAATATCATCATACTCTCTAACTGGTTGAGTTTCTTCAATATGGAAATTATCAGTTGAAGTAACAATGATATATTTAACTATTGCATTTACTTCCCCAGTTGTTGACGGAGGTAATTCTCTTTTTCCTTTTTCAAATAAATTTAAAAACCAATCCATATAATTTGCTGGGATTCTACTAAAATCTCTAACTGACTTTGCAACTCTGGTATTTTTATTAAATACAGAAATATTCGCCATCATTCTTTTTTTCATATCATGTCTTTTGAAGTCTTGGTGTTTACCTTTAAAAGGATGAATACCAATAAACAATTGACATGCAATTATAGCAAATGAGAACCAATCAGTTAATTCATTAAAAACCTTAGCGTGCCAATCTCTAATAGAAGGCATTATAACAGTCGCTGGAAATGATTTAGTCTGATAAGAATTAACATCAATGAAATAACATTTTTCAAATTTGGTTTCATCAACCAAATAATTTAATTCATTACCATCAACCTGAATACATTTAGCAGAATGAATATTATGAATTGTTTCCTGCATACGAGATACTAAAGCTATAATGGTACCATTAGAAACGTTATTTTGGTTTATAAACGAGTTGGTAAACAGTTGACATAAAGTGATAACCCTATCAACCGGATCCATTGTAAAACCAACTCTATTACCTTTATTGTCGATAATTATATCTTTAGGGATTAATACGTTTGGTTCATTGATCTCTTGAAGTTCATAAATCTTACCATCAGGAATCATCTCAGAAGGGTTGTGATAAATCTTATATATAGTATTGTTACTCTTAAAGATCTTAGCTTCTCCACCTGATGTTACAAAATTACTATTAGTTAAGTTAACATTTCCTTTTCCACGAATTGAATATTTCATTACTTCTCCTCATAAAAACAACCCATTGAAAGGTCGTCATCATTAATAAAACCTTTCTTTAAATAATTTTTCATGACCTTCTTCACTCTGCGTTTTAAGAATACCCCATTGGTATTTTTAAAATATATCATTTCTCCAACAACATCATACCAATCAAGTTCTTTTATTTCTGGGTTTAAAGTATCTTCAATTATTTTTGGCATCTCTGTTATTGAACCACGTGGACTATCATTAAGAACAACATGTCTTAAAGCATTATATAATGTTTTATATATAACCTGATCATTATATATAAAGGATTCAATTCCATCACTTGCAATTAATAAAGTTTTAACATCATCTTCATGGATAATATGATGCCACGGTTCCATTGAATCATAGCTATGTACACCAACATGAGTATCAGTTAATTTAACTACATGGGAATTTTGATATTTTTCATATCCATCAATTCTATATCTGAGATAACCAGGAGCATTTGGTTTATAATGTGCTCGAGTAAAATTGATATTATCATCATGATTAACTCTAAGTACAACACCATCTCCATACATATAAATATGATAATATTTTTTAAATTTATAGGCAAATATTAATGTTGCATCAAGACAATCAATTCTAGTATTAAAATGAACCTTTAATGCAAATGCAGCATCCACAATAATATCTTGACCAACTTTCTCAGGTGGGTCCAACCTATCCAACCTACTTTGATTTTTCTTTAAATATTTCAAAGCAGTGTGACATAACAATCTTGCTCCAATATCACTATCCTTAGCTTGTGAGCAACCATCAGCTAAGATAATATAAGGACATGGATCACTTCCTGTCAAAATATAATCTTGACATTGTTCATGAGAATGTCCTATCTTTAAAAAGCTATCAATCTTCATAATTTAACCCTTTCTTCTATCTTTGAATATTTTAAATTCAAATGTTGCATCATATGTTTCATTGTAACCAGGTTTATCATAATATACTCTCCAACCAGCGTCACGAAAAATATCTTCAACATCTAACCAATGTTTATCAAAAATTACATGATCATTGGGTTTAAGTTTAAGTTTTTCTCTGATAACTTTTACAAGATCACATTGTTTAAAAGTTGATGAAGAACCATTCCATTTTTCTGTTATAAATTCATTAAATGTTTCCATAACTTCATCTGGAATATTTTTTTGTTTTTCAGTTACTATATCATCTGGTTTTATTGGTTCAATCATTTTAATCCCCTTTCTTACCAAGATCTAAATTAATTGTAACTGAAGATGCTGAATTTGTTGGATCTTCACCTTCACCCAGATGCCATAAAAGAGCTTTACCAGCCATTGTAATTTTTCTATCTTCTGTTGCAAGTCCTTGTTGAACTAAATCATAACCACATCCTGGATATGAAAACATACCAGGAAATTCTTTACCATCAGTGAAATCTCTTGCACCTTTAAGCATTGCAATTTGATCTTTTTGTTTTATTACATCTGTCATTTATGCCTCCAGAAAAATGGGATCCCAATCCTAAGACTGAGACCCCATTTTTTTAATTTAGAAAGTTAAGTTTTGACTTGCTCCACCAGTACCAAGATGCTGACTTTGAGCAGATATGGATTGACTTACAAATCCAAATACTTTAGCTGCAGCTTCTGGTGTCATGGAACCAACATCAACATATTGATCCAGATTAAGTTCCTTGCAAAGATTTTCAAGATATTCAGCAACCTCTTTTGCATATCCTGATTTAGGATCATTAAAACCAATGATAATAATCTTCACTGATTCAAGAATCTCTTTCATCTTAATCTCTTCAATTTTATCAAGAATTGATTGAACTCCAAGAGATGAAGAGTTATCCATCCCATCAGTCAAAATGAATATAATTGCATTGGAACCAATATCAGATTTATCCAATATCTCTGCATACCTTGCAACAGCTGCAACAGCATTAAAGATTGCATCATACAAGCAAGTAGAACCACCAATTGATGCAGATGGAGTATAATCATTTTCATCAATATCATTTACAGGTTTAAATCCATGAATCTCTTCAATCCGAGAACCGAACCTTGTACAATGCAACATAACTTTATCAGCTCTTGGAGCTTTCTTACATGCAAGATTAACGGTTTTCATACCTTGACACATCTCATCTCTAAGCATATTAGTTGAAGGACTTACATCTTCAGCTATTGAGACAAGAGTATATTCATCTTCAAGGTTTTGAATTGTTTCTGGGTCAACTGCAGAAAAAGCAAATGCAGTGTTTTCGGGTATTTCAATTTTCATTTTTTCTCCTTTTATACAGCAATAAATAATTGTGGTAATTTTGTTACAAGATAAGTAGCTGCTTGTTCATGGGTACTACCTTCCCATGGATTACAATATTGAGGATGTATTTTCTCAACATAACATTTTCTCAACTCACCTTTTTTATTAACCCAAAGAATATGTTTATAATCATTAAGATTATGATACCCACCTTGTTGATAATTAACAAACCCCCATGCATCTCCTTTTAAAGTTTCAGGTTTTTCTACATCAAATATATCTTCATTAATTATTTGATTAAATACACGTTGAGTTAATTGACGTTTACCAATCATTACATTTTTTACTGAAACTGTTGTTGTTTTAACAGTCGGTGTTTTTATTTGAATAGCATTCATAAATCTCCTATGCAAGAAATTTATCAGTTGTTGTAATGTTACCACCAGCTTTCTTAAAGTCATCAAAGAAAGAATCACCAAGGTGTTCAAAGGTAGTAACGTCAGACATTGCATCTTCAAGAATATAAAGCTTCTTGATAAATACTGGATCTGAAAAGTTTGCCATAATATCACGTACAGTATTGGCAACACAATGACTACGTGCCTGTCCTGCAATTGCAATGATATCAGCATTTTCCAAAGGTTCAATAATACCTCTTTGGTTTAAATGAGTTGTTGGATCTTCTGGAACTTCAACCTCAGCTTTAACTGCTGAATAATGTTCTGTTTTGAAGTTGGATCCTTTTGTAATTGGGTTATACATTCTGTAAGTTAATTTTTCCCAATTAAGGATTGCTTCCATAATGTCTGGATTAACATTCCAACCAGGTGTTCCAATCAAACAATGATATGGCCAGATAACCAATGGATATCTTCCACCATCTTCCAAAGCTTTTGTATAAGATAAACACCAGTCCATCATATTTGGATCAACAGGAACAATGTCACCATTCTTTACATCTGCATGAGTTATCAGATCAAATGGCATAACTTTATCATCTGAATTTTTCATCCAAAACATAGGGTGAAAAATTTGATACTGGCGATGACTGTCAAAAGTAACATAAATCTTATCTATTACTTTTCCAAGTCTATCCATCATAGCTGCAGTACGACCACAATCTTCTA
>Ga0233412_10002005_pt1 | contig 10137 bp, 12 predicted proteins | sample Na_anoxic_4_MG_FD_180667 | JGI IMG/M metagenome (GOLD analysis project Ga0233412, IMG submission 180667) | Seawater microbial communities from Saanich Inlet, British Columbia, Canada - Na_anoxic_4_MG | ecosystem: Environmental > Aquatic > Marine > Inlet | place: Canada: British Columbia... | reverse complement strand
CACTTCAAAGACATCAAAATACCAGAAGGAAATTTCAGAGGCTTTGATGTACCGGATAACTCCGCAATCTTTGGGTATATGCAATCGGAAAAATATTTTGCCCATTGTGCAGACTTAGTACGATTTTACTTTACTCTAAAGCAAAGGGAAGTACCTGCTTATGAGGATTGTGTATTAATTCATTGCCGAAATTATGCCGAGCAATATCTTAAACTAGGGTTTACTAATATGCCCCGATCCTATTATATGGCAGCATTAAAATATTTCCCTGACAGGAGGGTAATTGTAATCACTGATGATTTACAAAAAGCAAAGGATACCATAAAAGAAGATTTTGAATATATTAGTACCACCCCCATAGACGATTTTTATGTCATGTCAAAAGCACAATATTTAATTGGTGCAAACAGCACCTTCAGTTGGTGGGCAGCCTGGTTATCAAAAGCAACCGCTGTCTTCCCTGCAGACTGGTTTCCAAAATTACCTGTAAAAACAGATGATGTTAATTGTAAACAGTGGATCACATTATGAAAAGGACTGTTAAAAAGGAAAAAGCAACTGCTATTTTAATGTCTGACGTACACCTACGTTTGAATACGCCCGTGTGCCGGACCGATGAAGAGTTTCTTGCAGCACAGTGGGGAAAGTTGCAATTTATAAAGGACTTGCAAATAGAGCATGACTGCATCGTTTTTTGTGGGGGTGATTTGTTTCATCACTGGAAACCAGCTCCAGAATTGATAACGAAAACCATGGAACATCTTCCTGCTAAGTTTTACACTATTTACGGGCAGCATGATCTTCCTAACCATTCTCTAAAAGAACAGGATAAAAGTGGCATATACGCTCTTAAAACAGCAGGAGCGTTGACACTACTACCAGGATGTCACTGGGGGCAAGATCCAAAAGATATTCCCCCGTTAACACTAGGAAATAATGATGTTTCCAAAAAAGTGTTAGTCTGGCATAAAATGAATTATCAGGGGAAATTACCATGGCCGGGGTGCACTGATCCAAAGGCGGTGGGCCTGTTACGTAAATATCCGGAATATGATTTGATATTAACCGGAGATAATCACAAACCATTTATAGAAGAATATGGAGGCAAAATACTTGTTAACCCAGGATCGCTCATGCGGCAAACGGCAGACCAGATCGATTTCAAGCCGAGAGTTTATTTATATTATGCTGCTACGAATAGCGTCGAACCAGTTTTCCTCCCTATCAAAGCAGGTGTCGTTAATAGGGAGCATCTCGAAAGAGACAGCCAACGCAGTGAACGCATTGACGCTTTCATTAGCAAGCTTGACGGAGAATGGCAAGCCGGGATGAGTTTCGAGGCAAACCTAGAAAAGTTTTTTAAAACCAATGAAATTAGGACTTCAGTAAAAGAAATAATCTATAAAGCAATAGAATCATGAAAACAAAAAATAAAAAGAAGAAAAAACACATCACCCGCCTGATTAAACTTCTTAAGGGCATTAAAAAGAAAGGAGGGGACATAGACACTTTTGGTATTTCATGTGGAACCCGTGAAGCTACTTGTAAAGACCCCGAATGGAGTGATAAAGATCATAAATGTGGATTTACGCAAAGGGTACCAGATGGAACCTTTTCAATTGTGGTAACAGGGAACAAAGCAATAGAATCATGATAGACACCCATGTAAAACGCTTATACGTTGCTAGTATGAAGAACAAAGAGTTTAATGATCAGTTTAAAAAGGCTGATTCAGAATATTACGCACCATCCATTTTTCTCTCTGATAAACAACGGGCTGCGTATGCCTTAGTATACGAGGGATGGTTGATTGCCCGGGGTGAATTTATTGAATCTAATTATTGAAATCATGAAACTGAAAAAACAACAACTTATAGACGTTCAAGTTAAGGCTGACTACCCTCCTGGATTTGAACTAGATTTCAGCGGGTATGTCCGCCACGCAAAGAAGGGGGACGATATTATCATAGATGCCTCCGGAGCAGTTACATTGTATGATCCATATGGCACCGGTGTAGAATTAAGAAAATCCATGTCTGTGTTTTTGGAATCACTTGCCCATAATACGGTAGATGTAACCACACTAAGTGATACACACCCGAAAACACAATATGTAAATACTGATGTACGTGTACTAATACGACATCCAAACGGAACCACCTTTGTTATGGAATTCACCCTTTTTATTAAAAAGAAGCGAACCCAGAGCAATTCTGAAAGGCAGGTAACTTCCAACATTCGGGCCATGTTAAGTTACACAGGCCCCATTGAATTCAAATAACATAGAAGCATGACATTTACAAACAAACTTAGATTCTTTGGGACCCTTGTATTTACACTTTGTTTTGTGTTACTGACTAGACGGTACAAGGTAAATTTTTTTGAAGCTTTCTTCTTATTAAGTACGCCAAGTGTTCTGGCATACGTATTAGGGTTAGTTGAAAATATAAAAAACAAATTATGACTGAGCAAGGATTATTAGACCTAAAACAGGAAATTAATGAAGCTAAAGACAAGTCTACCAAGCTACAAGGCAGAAAGGATTTACTTGTTGAACAGCTTAAAGAGAAGTACAACGTGACTACTTTAAAACAAGCTAAAGAGAAGCTGAAGAAAATGGAACAGTCTCTGGAAACTTTGCATGTACAAATTGAAGACGCAACTGAAAAACTTGAGGAAAAACTAAACGTAGAATGAAAATATTTATAGGATTGATATTAATCGTGTGGGTATTGTGGGCCAACTATAACGCAATAAAATTAACTATTAAAGAATATTGGGATGAACAGAATACAAACGATACGGGCAAAGCTTGAGCACGAAAAAGGAGCAAAGTCTCAATTAGAATCTTCAATTGAAGAATTACAAACTCGTGCAAAAGTAAACGGAAAAGAACTGCGTAGGCTCGAACAGGCCAAAGAAATCATCAGAGAGGTCGGTTTAAAGACGCAGAAGCAACTATCTTTTCATATTGGTGATATCACCAGTCTAGCACTCGAAGCCGTGTTTCCGGACCCGTATGAGCTTATTGCTGAATTTGTACAGAGAAGGAATAAAACTGAGTGTGATTTGTACTTCTCTCGGAATGGTGAGAAGGTAGACCCCATTTCAGCATCTGGGGGAGGTGCCGTGGACGTTGCCTCTTTCGCTCTTAGGATTGCGGCCTGGTCAATGATGTCCCCCAAAACACGAAATGTCATCATCTTAGATGAACCGCTACGGTTCCTATCCGAGGATCTCCAAGAAAAGGGCAGTCAAATGATCAAAGAGCTTTCCACCCGTCTTGGACTCCAATTCATTATCGTTACCCATGAAGAAACCCTCACCGAATATGCAGACAAGGTTTTCCATGTTCGGCAATCCAAGAAAGGAATCAGCCATGTTAGGACGCAAGAAAACAATATTAAAAACACTAATCAATAAAGAATTTAGTGGAGGGATAAACAAAACCAATCTATTCATTATGTTAGAGCGGTTTATTGATAATTATTATCCTGAAAAAGGAGGGAAGGGGATTTATTTTACGCAGCACACCAAAGCAAAAATCCTCCACGAACTTGCCTTTGATATTAAGCAAGCGGGAGGATTAGAATTGTGGAAAAAAGGATTATTGATATTTAATACACCGATACTGGGATCACTTCCTCCGAAGAAGAAAAAACAAAAACAAAACGACAACAATTAATCCAGCCAAAATATAGAACCCATTTTTCCAAAAAGGATTTGGTTTGATATATTCCTTAACCGTAGTTTCCTTTTCTATTACAATCGTATCAGAATGCATCCGGATAGCACTATCCAATTTGAATTGATATATCTGATTAAGCTGCTTTAATTCTAAGCCCAGTGTATTATCCTTCAGATAAGCCTTTGCTACCGCTAACTCAGTTTCTGCTAATATGGAAGTGTCCGGTATACTGACAGGTACATCCACATATAATTCCACCGTAACTGTCTCTCCAGGGATCTCTGTGTAGATCGTTGTGTCCTTATAGATTGTTTCTCCTGGCAAATAGAGAGTGTCGATTTTTTCTGGGAGTGGGTATCGCTCCAGCAACCTAGCCAGCCGCCTCTGAGGAGAGCAGCTGGCCAAGATCATCATTGCTAAAATAAATACTAATTTATTCTTCATCATCTGGGAGTTTTACTTCCATCGCTGCTTCCGTTTCTGGATCTGGAACCGGGAGGGATGGTCCAGGGTTGTTCGGATCAATGGTGACTGTGATATCCCCTCTGAATGACTGTCGCATGATTTCCATCATAGGACCAACAAGTCCTTGAAAGTACTTACTGGGAAGTTCTCCGAGAGTTTGAATCATTTCATCTCCTGCTTTTGCCGGAAGAATATAAGCTGCTTTGAGCTCATGTGTTTCAATTTTCTTCTTGCCTTTGGTTGAGGCTTTTTTTGCACTTCTTAATAATCCACTCATAATTTCTAATTTTTGTTTTGGTTAAACAATTAATTGGTATAGTCACTTAATATAGTCCATTCATCATTTGTATTATCCCACATCAGAGTAAGTCCTTTTTCCGCTGTTCCAATACTATGTACCAGTGAATAAATGGTAGCATTACTACTATCACGAATAATAATACTGGCAGTGGATGCTATATAATCATTGGTTGCTTTTAATCTAAAATGACACATCCAATCCACTCCTTCTGCTTCAATATTATCTAAATCAATATATAAAATACGAACAGCATAATCTGAATCAGACGCGATATCAACTTTCATATATTTAAAGAAAGCAGGGGTGACCGTAGTGGTTCCTGAAGTTAGATATGAATATGTAATACGATGCCCTATAATATGACTGTAAAGCTCTACTGTACCAGCGTCTGCACTGGTGAGCGTCATATCCGATCCACTTAAAGCGATAGAAGTACTTACATTTTCTACATAGTATTTTTGAGCATAAACATCTTTCCAAAATACGGTGGTACTTCCTAAATCAATAGACGCGGTGGAGGTCCCTCTAACAGTGGTATGAGCTACTATATTAGATGCGATCAATAGTTTTACAGTAGATGTCGTAAAAAATTGCATATAATTTGTAGTGGGGCACATAATGTAGGCTCCGGCTGATGATCCAAATCGTAATTGTTCATTCGAATCAAATCTCACGCCATCACCGGAATTAGCTAAAGTTATTTCTGTTCCAGAACGAGACCAATTTCCCCCAGCGACCAAAGTGGATAATGTAACAGCAGCATTGGCGCTATCTGTAAAAGTCATATTAGTTCCAGAAACATCTATATAAACACTGGTACTATCTACATACAATCTATCTACATAAACATTATCAAAGAAATTACCATTTGCCCCAATATCAGCAACTTTATTGCTAGAAGTAGCAATACTCTTGTTGGGCCCGATGGTAAAAGTAGTGGTACTGAGTTGAAAACCTATCTGCCCGCCTATTGCAACTTGTAAATCTCCCAACGCTATTTCTCGCATTGAAAGAGTACCTCCCGCATTGAAATACAAATAAGTTTCACTGGGAATGTAAATATCACCTATATTAGTTACATCTTGTCCTGAAAAATTAACAGTAGCATCTGCGATAGAAACACTGGTTGTCCCATTCCCAACAAGAACATAGTTATCAGTAAGTGCCCCTGAATTTGTTACTGTTCCAGCATTTGCAGTCCAACCGTCATCATTATTGAAAATACTAAGTGGAATACTTGATATTAATTGGGTTTGTGAAGCAGTTCCATTTACTGCCACTAATTTATCAGTGGCTATCAATGTTCCCCCTGCTGCCAGTTCATTACAATCTAAAGTAATTGAAGGAGTTGCCCCTCCAGTGCTATCAATACCAACACCCCCCGTTACGCTTGTCACCGTACCAGTACCAAAAGATAAATTATTTTGCATATATGTTGCAAGAACACTCACGTCTGCCCTCCGTAATGCCCCTCCATCATTAATTAAAAGCTCATCCGTACCTACGATAGTAGTTGTTGCCGTTTGCGCAGTGATCGCAGAAACAGTGACTACTTGAGCCCCGTCTCCTGTACTTGTTACCTGCCCTGAATGATTTGGATGGGTGTAATTATTATAACTTAAATCATCGTCAAACCCGGATAATGTAATACCACTTCTTGCCCCAGATAATTCTGTCCAAGCTACCGAGTGCGGATTGCCGGAGGTTACTTGACTATGCGAATACGCTGTATTATAATTGGTATGATTATAAGTAGATTGGTGGGTGGTTATTAATCCAGAAGCAGTCCCCGTCACGTCATATAATCCAGCATGATCTCCCCATCCATAGGCTGTATTGTAATGGGCATGATTATAAGTAGATTCATGGGATAAAACAGCATATGCTTGTATCACTGAAGCGTCCACCCTTTTAATTACTCCCCCGTCTGAATAAAGAAATTCATCAGTGTCAGTAATTACTGTACCGGCTGTTTGTCCTGTAATAGCAGCCACTACTAACGTTTGGGCTCCATCAGCAACCGAAGTCACATGGCCGCTATGGTTTGGATGGGTATAATCATTATAACTTAAATCATCATCAAACCCAGATAAAGTAATCCCACTCCTTGCCCCCGTTAATGCGGTCCAAGCTACTGATGGGGCTGCCCAGGTGCCATCACCCCTCCAGAACGTAGCAGAGGAAGCACTGGTGCCTGAATTAAGATTAGCCACAGGAAGGTTTCCTGTTATATGAGAAGCTAAATTAATCAATGCCCGGGTGATTACTTGCCCAGCAATTGTGATATAATTCGGAGCACCTGCTAAAGTAACGTCTGTGCTATTGTCTGTCCCAGCCTGGTCTACATCTAAATTTGATCTTGCATCAGCAGCAGATGAGGCGCCAGTACCACCATGAATAACAGCTACGTCCGTGGCAGCCCATACCCCAGTTCCAATAGTTCCCAAGGTGGTGAGATTAGCTCCAATAATTGTATTCAAATTAGAAACTACTTGAACATTCCCATCAGCGTCTGCTGTCACCACACGCTCTCCCACCCCATTCAACCAATCAATCCTAACTGGATCATGTATTCTGAATAGGGATGTATTAAGGGTGGCCATGAGCACAGCATTCTGTCCTATATACATGGCAGAGGCATCTGCCCAAAGATCAAACGTATGCGCTCCAGCATTTCCCAATCCAAGTACCCCTCCCGTTCCCACGCCAATGGTCAACTTATTTAAAGCAAGATAAGTATCGTAAATTAATGTTGCATTTGCAGTAATGGTATCAGGACTGGTAAACGTGCCTACCGCCCCGCCAGTAGCCCCTACCCAATTCATACGACTGGTAATACCTCCGCCACTCGTTCCCCCAGGACCGGTGAATGAATAAAAAGATCCAGAATTAGTAAAATAATCTTTATTGATAAATGAGCGAACTACTGTTACATCTGTTGCCATTATACAAGATTTATAACTTCGGTGTTATCATATTCATACAATTCAATTGTTTGAATATCTTTTTGTGGTCTATATATGGTAGACAACTGTACAAATTCCATGTCTGACTGTTTATTATCCTCCCAAGTCTGTAGCAAGGGTAACATTGTTTCAGTAGACGAATGCACGTCCATTGTGATTTTTTGCCGGGCAATTCTGGACAATCTAAATTTACTTTTTAGTATCCAATTTTCCAAAACATCTAGTGTCACTCCATCATACGTCCAATCCTCTGCCAGATCATACCGATATTGATTGACGTATCTATAAATAGAATTTCGATAGTTCCATCCTGCATCAAACAAGGTATAATTCAAAACTTTTGTGTCTAGGAAATCAGTAACTACTTCTCCACGAAGAAGATTAGTACGAGTATTTTCATTAATTACTGCTGAGAAATCTCCGTAGTAACAAGCGTCAGCCGGTTTGTCTGTTTCAAGGGAATGCTCTGCGTTCTCCGTCCCCATCCTAAATATTAAATCCAAATGATTCTCAGCTGCAGAACTTGTCCCAGGATATATCTCCCCAATTGGAATTGTTAAAGTTCCTTCATACGTATGTAAATCAGCATCAAGTTCAGACGCACTAATTTCCAGTGTATTAAAATTAACTTCAGGATCCCCGTCATCCACAATCGTCCAATCTTCTGCTACGGGGTCCCACCAAATATAATCCCTATCTGCCACTACAGAATCATACAAAGCTAAATACCAATTAAAAGTTATAGTGATTTCGTCGCTAGGATAAAGCCAAAACCTGGCTGTAGAATATACTCCAAATTTGAATTTTATTACCAATTCAGTATCATAAAGGGCAGTAAGCCCAAATCGTATGGACATCCCGTTCATCTGATCACTTCCAGAGGTGACATCATACCCTGATCGATATATCGCATTGGAGATATTCCGAAAAGGCTCACCTCGATACATCCACTCAATGCTTGCTCCCGAATCATACACCCACCAAGCTCTACGAGAAGACAAAAGAGGCTCTGCTGTATTTGTTTGTGAGGCATCTGCTAAATCCGGATGGAACAGATTATAATATTGCTGAAGGTCCAATTTAATATCTAATCGTTTTAATCCTGGATTGATACTTATATTTTGGGTATCTCCAACTTGTTTAAAATTAGGGTCACTATGGATTTGAAATGCCGTGGGGTATTCTAACGAAACACCGCCAGTATCGGTATATCCATAATCACTTGCTGGGTCATAAATTATATATTCTTTGTTACCCCCTAAATCGGCATAATGTTCAATATACCATATTTGCTCCTTCCAAAATAAATAACAATCAAACGATTTTAAAATTGCGGACAGAATCTCAAGGGTGGACATCCTGTCAATATTGTTTTTCCAGAATATCTCTACCCATACTGCATTCCTATTAAATAAAGTTTGATTCCCAACTATAGCAGAATTATTCTCATACAAACTACAACTTACGTAAATCAAATCTGCAGAGCCAGTCATTGTGAGACAATCCCCAATCACATTAATCAACGAGTTGAAATCAACGGTATCAATTGAAGACGGATACGAATTATCCAATTTCGATAAATACCCAGAAGCTGTGAGGTTAATTGGGGACCAGTCCAACATCTTTTGACTAACAGCCTCACAATTTAAGTACCCCTCAAACAGTATGACCGGAGATATATCAATTGTGTCATGCGTCACAACCACTTTAATTTGCCCATTGGATATTGTGATCAATGGCATTAATTCATAAAAATCACTCAAATCATTTATAATTGTGAATGAACAATTTAAACGGGCTATTGGATCATCCCAAGATGGAATTACATTTCGTATTTCCAAACTATCCCCAGCGAGTGTTAAAGGCATTATGTAGGACCCACCGTCACGCTGTAGGTAAATGGAACCAGAACCCGTAGGGCTCGTCCACAACATATCATATTCAGTTACCCAAGCCATTAGTACGTATTTTGTAAATTTTCTTCCATATGTAGGACAGCCCATAAATCACGCCCTTTAGCTTTTAGCTCTATAGTTTTAGGAAGGCCTCCCATGGACCCTCCTAGAATTGCTTTTAGATCACTGAGAGGGGCAATTACTTCTGGGTTGGAAGATGCTCCAGGATATTCCCCTACCCTTGCTAAAGTCTCTCCATATACCAGGCCACCATCTGCAAATGACTGCGCTGAAATGGCTGCGGCTTGGAAAGCACCAGCGGCTAATACAGCGGCAAAATCAATCCATTTATAAATAGGGACTCCCGTGGCCAACGCATTTGTCGCGGCTAAAGCTGTGTTAATAAGAGCCTGAATAAAAGCCATTCTTTTCTGCTTCTCAAAATATTTCTTTTCAATGGCTTCTCTCTTTTTTGCATTATTTCCAGCGGCACTCAATTCTCTTTGCTTTTGATTTTCAGTGAGGCTTGTCATAGCACTGGCCAACATAGAAGCTCCTTGCAACACCGTGGTAAAGTAGTCCCCATACGCTTGGAGTTTTGTATTTAGGGAATCCTTTAACTGTTTATCTGCACTTTTAAACTGATCCGTACCTGGGTCAAAAGAATCCCTGACTGCTTTCTGTTTTTCTATGATATCGTTCAGGGTTTTAAACCATTCCTTTGACCCTCTAATATCAAAAGAAAGTCCTGCCGAAATATCTGTCCCCCCTGCAGCAACTAATTTATTTTGTAATACTTTTAACTCTTCTTCTAATGCAGCA
>Ga0233412_10002004_pt1 | contig 10143 bp, 12 predicted proteins | sample Na_anoxic_4_MG_FD_180667 | JGI IMG/M metagenome (GOLD analysis project Ga0233412, IMG submission 180667) | Seawater microbial communities from Saanich Inlet, British Columbia, Canada - Na_anoxic_4_MG | ecosystem: Environmental > Aquatic > Marine > Inlet | place: Canada: British Columbia... | reverse complement strand
ATTCCATATTTATCTATATAGCCTTCAAAATTCCACTCCATAGGAATGAATAAAGAATACAATCCAGATTTAGTTTGACCATTCGCATTTCTTTTTGATGGATCTGAGTCGTAGTACAGCTTCTTAAAATTAGCACCTCCTTTATCTAAAGCATTTGAAGTGGAGCCCATCATACACTTGCCAATAACTTTACTACCTAATCGTAAACAAGTTTTAGTAACACGCCAATTATTAAGTATGTTTTCTGGTTTTTCCCACTTACCACTTTCATCGTGAATAAGTAACTGTAGTTTTTCTCCATCATAAGAGTTGTCAGAAGTATTACGCCAATCTATAGTAGTATCTAATCCTTCTAACTCTTGATCATCAGATAAATACATATTACGTTTAGTAATCTTACTTGCCGGTACACGATAAGATAATTCAGTCTTTGGTTTATCCATACCATCTTGAATAGGCTTAAAAAAGAAAGGATAGTTGTTAGAGATAGGAACTATTTTATCTGTAAACATCTTCTTGGCATCGGTTCCTGTCTTAGATAAAACTCCTATTCGAGCATCTTTAGATATAGTAGCTGTGTTCACTGTCTCTGATGAACCCATAAAAGAAAACCCAGAACGTCTTATCTTTAAATAGCACATCCCAAAACTCCTCTTGTCTGCCTTACAAGCCTCCCAGAATAAAAAGAATATTCTATTGGCCTCCCTAAACTCAGGATGACCTACATCAATTTTAGTCCATTGCAAATAACAATAATGAGTACCTGTAATGTAAGTAGGGTTGCCGTTGTTGTTAAACCAAAAACCTTCTTCTCTTTTGTCAAATTCCTGCTCAATATAGCTTACCCAAGCATCTTTGAATTCAGCTGACATTTCATTCCATTGAAATATAGATTTAATTTTAGACAATGCTTTAGGGTAATCAAAAGGCTGCCAACATTTCTCTTCATTAGAATAGCATTTAGCAGGTGTTTTAGGCAGTCCTATTTTTAATCCTTGAATATCGTATATATCACCAACAGTGCCGTTTTTAGAAATAACAACAATATCGTACTTTTCGTTGTATCCATACTCCCAGTTTTTGGCTTTATTCTTTTTAGCCATCGCTGTTCGTGGAACCACATCTTGTATGATTCGGTATAAGTTATTTCGACCTTCGCTCTGCAAACCCTTGATTACTACTTGTTTTATTTACACTATTTAAAGCTTCTTCTTCTGCATCAATACGATTTAGTATTTCAAACGCATCAAAAATGGCTAGTTTCTTAGTCGCTGCTGCATTCTTTAATCTGTCTGCCGCTAACTCGTCATCGAGGTCAGGCTTAATAATCTTTTCTTGAGCGACTTTTATTAGTTGTTCTACTGCAGCTCTACCAGCCTTAATGATTTTTAATTTAATTTCTTTGCTCATAACGTCATTGTTATATTCTTAGATTTCATTCTATATAGAATCTTATCATCTATCTTAAACTCATATTCCGACTCTGGTTTAAAACAGACTTTATTCCCTTTTTTAACACCTAAATCAGTTAGTTCAGGATTAGTTATTTCTACTGTTCCTGTAAGAGCTTGATGTCTATCGTTGTTAAATATAATAGATTCTTCTTTAGAAGAAGGTTTTATAAAACAGTAATCTAAGTGAGACTTCCATTTTCCATTTTGCTGATACATAAAAAACTGAGTGGGTTCCACTATAAACAAATTGTCTTTTAAAAAACTTCTTCCGCTCTTCTCTCTACCCTTCATATCATTATAATACTTAAAGACATTGTGGTGAACTACCAATATGTCACCAACTTTTACGTCACCATCATAATTGATTGGAGTAGCTACTACATTGGCAAATCGATTAGAAACAGTATGATCTTCTTTAGATGAGCTTGTAATAAAGTCAACTTCTCCTATTTTTTTCACATTATCGTACCGAGTGTCATTAACCGGAGTTACAATAAAACCAAAAGGTGACTTCATACTAAAAATTGATATTGTATTCTACAGATACTGGAATAGTTGAATTGAAACTTTTCCAAAGAACAATCTCATTATCTTTAATAATCCAAATCTTAAAACAATTCTTTTCGTCTCGTATGTGATGTATAGTGTACTTACCTCCTAAGACATCTTGTCCAACTAGGTAGTGCATAGCCCCAGACTTATAGTCAGGACCAATTGATATTTTTCTGATTTCCATTTCATTTGATTTTAAGTAGAATAAAAGTGCATTGCAACTCTATTATTAGAAGCAGAAGTATCTGATAAAGAATCGCTTAATGTTCCTGGCGAGGCATTATAACCACCCTTAGAAACAGCTAAGTTAGCTTCTGAATGACCATCTGCTATACCAATTATTCTTGTAGTTGTATTGGTTGAAGTATATATTACTATTTTTTGACCTGCCGTTAAAGTAATAGCTTCATCAAAAGTTATAGTGTTGATTCCAGCTACTAAAGTACCTGATGTTTTAGACTCTAAAAGAGTAGCAGCTCCTGGGTTGGTTATCGTTCCGCTGTATACTGCAATAGTTATTACTGGAGCCCCTACAGTTGCAGATGCTCTAAATATGTCTACTGAATTAATACTTACATCAACATCACATACTGACTGAACTAGAAGTGTTTGAGCTGTAGCTGAAAACCCAGTAGAAGAGTAAATAGATAGAGGTGTAAATCCTGTATCTATAGCAGACCCACCCGTAGCATAATTAGGTATATTCAATGTTCCTGCAGAAAAAGTAGCAGCTCCAGATGTTCCGGTTGTGGTTATCGAAAATGGATCTCCCCAAGAAGCAGTAGTTCCATTAGACTTTAAAACACTGTGATTAGTTCCTATAGTTAAAGTAGTTGTGTCATTATTAGAACTTCCTAAAAACATACTACCCTCATCAAGGTTTGGAGTTGCATTAGTTCTAAAAGCACCTAGTACTGTAAGGGCGCCACCAGATCCACCTTTTACTACTTTACCAATTTTTTGAATAAGGTTAGCTTCGGTTCTTGGGGCCGAACTTTTAAAAGATCCTGCAGCTACATCACTAACATATAATTCATCTCCAGTAGTAAAACCTGTTAAGTTTAACCCTGTTAACTCACCAGAAGTGATGACCTCACCTAAAGTACTTGGGTCTATGTCTTCTTTAATGATTCCTATAGCAGACATTGTAGAAGCACTATTTGCTTGAGCTAATTCAATATAAGGATTGTCTCCATTATTACCACCTGGTAAATACACCACTTGTCCTTTTGATAAAACACCTGCTGTATTATTAAATACTTTTTGTAATACTGCCCCGTTAATATCTCCTTCAAATTGTTGTGTAGTAGATACAAGTCCACCGTTGTAAGATATATTACCACTACCATCATCTGTCCACAAAGTAGAAGCACTTGCGTTTATTATAGCTGTACTAGATCCAGGTGCTGTAACAACAGAGATATTAGTATTAAAGTTTAAAGTTTCTATACCCGATACTATGCTTCCTCCACTATCTTGAACTGAAAAAGTTGGGTTTCCAAACTCAAAAGCTGTTGCGCCTGTATTTACCTTTAATATTTGACCAGCGGTTCCAAGAGCTGTTAATCCTGTTCCTCCGTTAGCCACAGCTAAAGTACCGCCTAATGTAAATGTTCCTGTTGTAGTTATTGGGTTTGTAGTATCACTTGTTATAGTAATACCAGTGGTGCCACCATCTAAGCCAACACTAGTAACTGTACCTGATCCTGATCCTGAATATAAATTAGCTATACTTTGTAAGGTAAAAGTTTTAGTGGCGTTATCGCCAGAAACATCTGTTCCAATTACTAAATCTCCCCCCGCAGGACTTGCTTTGGTAGGGTACGTGGTGGTGTTACTTATTTTCGCCATTTTGTGTTACTGTTCCGTGTTCTAAATTAATTACAGATTTCTCTCCGTACTTATTTATTAATTCGTTTTCAAGTGATTCAAATTCAACTCTTATTGAATCTACTCTTTTAAGAACCGAGCTTTTTTGTATCTCTAATTCTCCTAATTGTGTTTTAAGTGATTGAAACTCTGAGTTCAAATCTCTTAAAGACTTTAATTCTTTTTCTTCTAATTTCATTTAATTTAATTTATCTTTACAAAGATAATCATTTTCTTCGTGATGCTGAAGCCCCATAAAAATAACCAAAAATGCTTACCACAATTCCCTCTGTCACCCCGATCAGGTGAATCCAAATCTCCTTATTGTGCTCAGGCACCTCTAAAAACACAATGGCATAAACCAAGAAGGCAAAACAAGAAAGGCCGACCAAACCTGTTAAATTAAACATAAAATCAAAACGATTTGCTTTAGCTAACTCTACTTCTCTTTCTCTAGCTGAATCTCTATCATCTACCTCTAACTTATAAAGCTCTACCACCTGCTGATGTAACGCCTCTTTCTCTTCCGGTGTTAGGTCCGGCTCCTTACTAATAACGTTTTTAATAACTCCAAGAGCCCCACTTGAAGGCAATATGTCACCTACTACATCTAGCACCTTAGGAGCTTTGTCTTTTAGAAATTTACCTATTGCAGTGTCTTTTAGTTTCTTTTTCATCCAGAACAGCTTTCACAGTTTTCATCATCTATACTGCACGTTCTCTCTGGAACTGGCTGCTTCTCCAGCTTCTCTAACATTTTTTCAAACTCTGACTTTTCTTCTATCATCCTTTTCCTAAAAATAAACCTTCTATAAATGTTCCTATTCCTGTAACTATAATAGCTATGGAAGTCCAAAACTTTTTCTCTAGACTACGTATCCTTCTTTCGTGATCGTTCTTTTGCTTACTTATTTCTTCTAACTTACTTTGCATTACTGCCTGACCCTGTAGAAGTTGGTTTATTTTATCTTCCATAAGCTTTGTATTTGGTTTTGTTATTATCGTCTTTATAAGCCACTAGTATTTGACCTCTCTGTGTTTCAGTAGTAGTATAACTTACGTGTACCCAAGATGGATTTTCTTCTGTACCAAATTCCCAAATCAACTGATCAAAGTTTAAATGGTCTTTAATATAGTGAAATACCTGAGCATTATTAGGGTCAAAATTATAATCTCTATCAATGTCAATGGCTAACCCTTTAGAGTGTTGTGAAGTAGCTACGTACTTGCCGTCTATATACTTATGAGTGCCTCCTATGGCTTTGTTAAGAGCTTCTGAGCGATAACCACTACTGATACTAAAAGGTACTCCGAAATGCTCTCTAATGGGCTGAAATATCTTCTCAGCTAGTACTTTCATATTCTCGATATGTTCTTCTGTGGGACTGTTGTCGATACCTCTCCTTTTTGCGGTAGTACTTTTAGTCATCTCAGAAAGAGACAGGTTTTTAGATAGCATCATTTCTTTACTCTGTTTTTAGCAGTTAGTAATATTCTCTCTTCCATCTTAGCTAATTTTACTTTAAGGTTGAGGTTTTCCTGAATGAGCTCATCTATCTTTACTTCTAGACTGGTTATTTTTTCCGTCAGCCTTCCTATTTGATCATCTTCCTTTTTGGCATTGATGTCTATCTTCTTTTTAACAATATTCCATATCTCCTTGACTCCAAGTGCTGAAATCAAAGCTATCAAGAGAGTTTCTTCCATATTATTTGCCTTGACCACGGTAAGTTGGTTTGTATCCCGTCTGCCCTTTGGAGGCATTCTTGGAATGTACCCCTGGTCTCTTTGTTGTTGTTTTCTTTTTATAAGCCACTACTCAGGGTCTGCTGGTGTCCATTCTGGGGTAGCTAGTAAAACTAGTATCTCTTCGTGAGTATAAGTCCCTACTGGAACTAATGACCCGTTAGTGATAAAAGAAGGTTCTACCTGAAAAGATAAAACACCCTCTGTATTTGCTACGTTTCTACGCATTGTTTGCGCTGAAGATTGGTTCACCTGACTGAATAAAACTGAGTTGGTATCAGATAGGTTCATTACTACATAAGTTGTTGCCATTTTTTGATTTTTTACAAAGTTAATATTTTTTACGGAGTTGGTGGTACATCTGTTCCTCTAGCTGTAACCGGCATACCACTTGATATTGCATTAGCTGTACTATATGGCGCATCACCTACTAAACTACCTTCTGACATTCCAGTGGATGTTCCATTAGCTGTTGTGCCTACACCGTTTGTTAAAGCATCTACACCCATACCATCACTTTCTCCATTGTTTGATCCTATTTCGTCAGCTACAATCCAATCATTTCCATTGAAACTACTATTTTCACCTAACTGCCACCAAGCTACAGGTGCTGTACCAGAAAAGTTATGTAAATTGCTAGGAAGACCTTCGTTATAAATTTCTCTTACTTGAGAAGATGTTAAAACAGTGTTCCAAATAGCACAGTTAGACAGTTTACCATCTACACCATATATTCCAGTATGCTCTCCATTTATTAATTTAATAGTGAAACCTCTATCTGTTTGTGTACCTAATGAGGAGCCATTTAAATAAGCGGTGGCATTAGTTCCATCTCCTGTTATACAAATGTTATACCATACACCAGAAGTTAAACCTCCATGAGCAAAAGTAGTGTAATCTCCTCCAGCTCTTATCCATATATTAGTTGCGTCAATATATGGATAATAATGAGCTGATGCTCCACCAAAAACCACTCCAGATATTGTGCTTGTAAAATTCACCCAAAAACTAACACTTTTATTACCAGTTAAAGTTATGTCTGAATTTAAATCTATATAGCTTCCGTCTCCACTAAAAGATAAAGCATACGGGCTATAGCTTGAAGTTGTTAATAAATCACTTTGTACTAAATTGGCTTGTGTCATAAACCAGCTTTCTCCGTTCAGTGTAGATACTGAGCCTGGCTGAACTGTTGTTGATCCAGACGTTCCAGTAGTCGTAGCGTTAGAAGAACCTTTTGAATCTTGAAGTCCAGAACTTAAGTTATTTAGCTTCCACCAGTTTATTAAATTAGATGTAGAACTATGAGAAGCTAAGTCTCCAGGCACGCCTGTATTATAAATTTCAGATATATCAGAGGTAGTTAGTGCTTTATTCCATATTGAAAAATTAGAAAATCTAGCATCAACAGAATTTGAGCCGTAGTTATACGCTAAATTCAAACTATTTGTAGCATTTAAAACACCACTACCAGTACCTTGAGTCCCTTGCTGTGCGGTATTTAAGTAGAATTTTGTATTAGCACCATCATAAGTTGCTATAATGTTAACCCACCCTTGACTTTGCAACGCAGTTGAAAGAGTGAAAGTATTGTTAATATTTCCATTAACTGTTACAAAACGTGATAACCAGCTAGAGCCACCATTACTAGCGTTTGTAAAAAGTAAAAAAGAATTACCATTAATTAATGTTGAATATCCAGATGCTGAATTTAATGTTTTTAAATTAACCCATAATGACCAGCTAACAGCGCTTAATCCAGCAGTATCACTATAAGAACCCATTGTAATACCGTTGAGGCTTGTAATTCCAAATGGGTTATCTACAAGTAAAGAATCATTATAAGAACTTAAAGCATTGTTAACCTCCCAATTTGCAGTTGAATTATTATAAATCTCACTTGCATCAAGTTTATACCAAGCTTTTAGATTAGAGTTTTGAGGTATATTAGCTAAAGTTTGTATTGGTGAGCCGTAGTTATAAAGAGTTTCTATTTGGTTTACTGTTCCGCCTGTTCCATCTGTTAATGCTGTGTTAAATATTTGAACGTTTGAAATATAGCCAGGAAAAAATCTTCCACCAACATTTTGCCATTTACCAATAATGAAATCACTGTTTTCACTTGTAAGTGATGTTGGTATTGTACCATAACTTGTAACTGCATAAGGAACCCCGTTAACATATACACCACCAGTTCCACTATTATAAGTAAATAAAACGTGATACCATTTACCAGTATTTAAAATGTAATCGTCTGTAGTAATTATACTACTACCGGGATCAGCTCCTGCATTTTTAATAAATATTCTTATTTTTGCAGCACTTCCATTATTTGTGCCAATAGCAGCTATAAAATGACCTTTATTTAAAGAAGCTGTTGCTGAATATGACCAGTCACCTGCTATTACATCATACCCCCCGAATGATGATATATTTACCCAAGAGGAAAAAGTGAAATTAGATAATCCGTTTAAGTAAGAAGTACTTCCTGAATTTATATAATCATCACCCCCATTAAAATAAAAAACATAATCTTGAAGAGCACCGTTTGGCGTTAGGTAATTAGATCCCATATGAGCTGAATTACCAAGTGGGTAATAAGCCACAGGTGGACTAGACAAAGCCATTGGGTTGCCAGGATTACCACCATTCCAAAGAGCTGCTACAGAGTTTGATCCAGTTGGTGGAAGAGCGTATTTGAATATACAACCTTGACTAATTTCACCTGTAAAACCGCCTGATGTAAGATCCCACTTTTTACCAATATAAAAATTTTGATTAGTTGCTATTTTTCTAGATAAACCAGTGGATGTGTTTACTTGCACATTGTCTATATAATAATACGCATTATTGTTTACAGTGTCAAAACTAACGCAATGATGTTGCCATTCTCCTTTACCTAACTCTTGATCAGATGTAAAGGCTTGGCTGCTTACAAAATTGTGACCAGAACCATCTCCTACTGCGAATTTAAAAGCGTTAATATCATGTGCATAATAAAGTAGTAGTACATTATTGCCACTGGCGAAGTTACCAAAGAAAGTTTGGTATGTGTTGGTATCATAAGAGAAATCAGGTTTTATCCAAACAGAGTAACTAGTATTATAAGTTATAATTCCATTTCCAAGTATGTTAGATAAAGATCCAAAATTTACACCAGTTCCCATGGTAAAATCCATAGAATAATTACTGTTATTTCCTGTCTTTTCATTAGGTAGACGCCATTGTGGATTTATATATTCTGCCATTTATTATTTTTTTTAATCTCCCATTCGGTTCCATAGTTGGAGCCCTGTTGATAATTGTTCTGGATTTGTTACATTACCTGATCCCACAGCATTGGCGAGAGTTTGTATGTTGGCTACTGATATTACATTATCCCAAATCATTACCTCATCAATGCTTCCTTCAAAAAGTAAACTTGTGCTATAATAAGCTCCTATGTGAAAATTACTGCTAGTGTTAGAATACAAAGAACTAGGTATTGTTCCTGATGAGCTTACACTTTGATTTACTCCATCTATATAGGTTTTTGCTTTATTAGAAGATAAAGACCCATCATAAGTAAAACAAACATGATACCATCGATCAAATAATAAGCCAGAAGTAGTAGTTATATTTATAGGTGTAGCGCTTGGGCCTCCAGAGTTTAAATAAAATCTTATGTTATTCTGAGCGTTTATAACAGCAGCAGAATAACTACCAAATCCAGCTGTGGTTATTTCTCCTTTAGTAAATAAACCTCTATATCCTGAATTTGTTTCATCTTCAATCTTGATGTACATAGAAACAGTTAAAGCACTTGTTAAATTTAACGAAGAACTTCCATAGCTATTAATATATCCACTATTACCATTAAATGATAAAGAACTTGTACTAGGAACTAGTAGAGGCAATATAGTGTCACTAGATATTGACCAACCAGCACCACCATTAGCAACAGTGTTAGTCAAGTAAGATCTAGCTTCCCAAGCATTAGCAAAATTAGTCCCACCAGATCTACTTGAGTCAAAAGTCATTTGAGCCTGTACATTCATATTAACGCTTAAAGGAGCGTTTGGCGTTTGATTTTTAACAAAATTAGCCCAATAAACTATTGTATCAGTATAATTGTTTGTACTCATACCAGAGTTATTAAACATATTATACAAGTAGTATGTACTAGGTGGATTAGCAGATGTGTTTAAATCCCAAGGTAGATAATGGTCAAATACTTGAGCGTTTTCAAAACCTCTTACAAGACCATTAGCAGCATTACTAACATCCCAATTACTTACATCTTGATTAAATGCTTGATTATTTTCAAAAGGACCGTTTTCAAAAGCAGTTACGCTACTTACATCCCACGCGTTGTAGGTTCTAGCAGTGGCTCCTGTGCCGACTGTTACAGATCTTGTATTCATTGGTTGCCCACCATTATTAAATGCCGTTGTATATCTAAAAGTTCTGTACATATTAGTCACGCTGCTAGTGTCCCATTTTCCAATATCTTTATTGAAAGCACTATTAGCATGGAACGTTT
>Ga0233412_10002001_pt1 | contig 10150 bp, 21 predicted proteins | sample Na_anoxic_4_MG_FD_180667 | JGI IMG/M metagenome (GOLD analysis project Ga0233412, IMG submission 180667) | Seawater microbial communities from Saanich Inlet, British Columbia, Canada - Na_anoxic_4_MG | ecosystem: Environmental > Aquatic > Marine > Inlet | place: Canada: British Columbia... | reverse complement strand
CAGGCGATTAAACCTGGGCTAACAATCAAATAAACTTTTGGGAGAAGTAAATGACTTGTGCAGCGATTATAACAGCTTTATCTAACAGAGCAAATTACTGCTTTATGTTAGGCCATAGAAAGCGCGTTAAGAATATCCATTCTACTTGCAACGACTTAGTTAACCTCCCTAAGTTTAATCGATGTAAACACTGTTCGCGCAATTTAGGGGAAGAATAATATGCCGATAGCTAACTTTAATGGAACGCATAGAGATAGAGATTTGCCGGATGAAACGGTCAAGGATATCAAAATGATGCTGCTATTCTCTCATATGAGCATTTCCTCTATCGCTAAATACAAAGGTGTTTCACAATCACAAGTCAGCCGAATTAAACTAGGTGATGCTTACTCACATATAGACATAGACTAAGGAAAATATTATGTACGAACAATTAACGATATTTAGAAATGAGCGTGGCTTACAGTATTCACCTGGCAACATTACGGCGAATATTACACAAGAAGCGGCAGAAGCTTTGATTGAGATAGAGAAAGATAACGAGCTAGGCACAATATGTGAGCTTTGTGATTTCGCTATTTATGTTATCAACGGTCTTGAAGCAATGGGTCATGATGCTAAATCAAATATTGAACGCTCAGCAATTAATGCAATGCTACCTGACGACCCTACACCTACTCAGGCGGTTAGTTTAACTTACATGGCGCTATCACACTGGTTACTTAAGAAAGAAGTGCAGGCGCTTGCTTTGATAGCTCATATTGCAATGATGACCATCGAGTCTATGGGTTACCGTGCAGAATCGTGCATTAGAGAAAAAGCCAAGTGCATTAACTCAAGAAAAGGCGCTTATGACGATGAGCTTAAAAAGTGGATGAAAGATAAGCATCAAGATAAATCAGAGTTGTATCAACCAAGATACGCAGAATGTAAGAAATAATATAAGCCCCTTAATTGGGGCTTTTTATTAACTAAAATAAAATAATATGCTTTCTTTTGAAATAAGTACTTGCTTTTAATGTATGGTTCACTTACTATTAATTCATCGGCAGACAGCCACACACTTTAAAAGGATTACATTATGTTATTCATCAAGAGTCACGCAGACAGAAACTACACTAAAATGGCAGGTCGATGGTTCGCTTTGGATGTGGAGTCTGGCACTTATGTAAGGTGTTGTGATAAGCACCACCTTTTCATAGAAAGTCTTTAAGCAATCAACTGCCTCCTTAATTGGGGGCTTTCTTGGTATCAACTAATCGGAGAATCATATGTTAACTGTAAAAATGCGCGCTAACTCATACGGCGTCTATCGCAACACAACAGCGAGTCATTACGGTGTGTTAGTCACCGCCTTTTTAACTAAGGAAGAAGCTGTTGCATACGTGGAAGAAATGAAGTACCTAACGTACGAGCAACTATTAACCCTTTAAGGAGAGTGAAATGAAACCAACTAGAATTAAACCGGTGTTTTCACCATTAGGCAAAGCAATCGACCACTTCCAGGCAATGGAAGCAATCAGCACTTACAGAATAGCTGTCATCACTGGCTTAACTGAGTCAACGCTATCTAAGCTTAAATATGGCAAGACCAATCCATCACTAGAAACGCTTGAGCGCATTGCAAAGGTTCTTAGTATAAACGTTAGTGACATTATGATTAAAAAAGAGGAGTTAGAAAAATGCAAGTATTAGACAAGGCAACACTAAGAGAGCAGCTTGTAACTGCTAGAAATATTAATAAGCAGCTTGAGCATGAGCTAAGTAAGTTTCAGTGGATTAGCGGGTATCCAGATTCAAAGGTGCACAACAAGGTGCTTGGTCGTAATGATGAGCATGTATTTGAATGTGAATTTGATAATGGGTACTGGACAAGCCTTGGCGGGGAAGAAATGACCCATTGGATGCCATTGCCTGAAGCGCCAACCAACAGCAAGGATAAATAGATTATGACATTAAGACTTGATTATTTTTTAAGCTTGGGCGTTGAGCTTGTAGAGGGAGGCAAAATCACCACTGAGCAGTTTGGCGATGGCTTTGTTAGCGATAAGGCTAGCTTCAATAACACGCATAGACTAACCGGGATAGGAGAGCTTTACCGGGCAAAAACTATTTTAGAGTTGCAGGTTATTTAAAACAAATAAATTGGAGTTAATGAAACATGAGAATAAATAAAATAAAACCAATTAGATTCACAGGGTGCGACAGATGCGGAAACTATGGGTGGCCTGGGTGTGATTGCTATGATTAAAAAAATAATTGAATGGGGCGGGAGCGTTTTATCTGAGTTAAAGGCTTTAAATATCAACCACAGTGACATAGCTCTTAAAAAAGAGGAGTTAGAAAAATGAATAATTTAATGGTAGCAAGTGGATTGCACATAAAGAATTAACCAACAGCAAGGATAAATAGATTATGAGCATAGCAAACAAAATGGTGTGTACATGGCGCAACTCACCGAACAAAGCACAGTATATTGCGCGTGTAGTGGCATCGTGTAGCTTTGAAAACTTCGGGGAAGATACGCTTTACCATTGCCCTGATAATTCAGTAATTGTTCACCGCACTCTCGTAAATGAATTGCAATTATTCAAGGGGGCATTATGAACTATTCAAAATACTTCCCGCTTGATGTGTTAAACGGTGAGGGTACTCGATGCACACTGTTTGTCTCTGGCTGTTCACACGCTTGCGAAGGTTGCTATAACAAGTCAACCTGGTCAACTGGCGCAGGTAATCCGTTTACTGATGAGCTAGCAGATATAATTATCAAGAACTTAAATGACACTCGTATACCGCGACAGGGCTTATCATTAACTGGTGGTGACCCATTACACCCAAATAATGTTGATTCAGTCTTAGCGTTAGTTAAGCGAGTTAAGGATGAGTGCCCCGGCAAAAATATCTGGCTTTGGTCTGGCTATAAGATGACAGAGTTAGACTTTGCTCAATCTGAAGTAATAGACTTGGTTGACGTTTTTATCGATGGTAAATACGAAGAGAAGCTATATCAACCAAACTTAGCTTGGCGTGGCAGTACAAATCAAATAATACACACAATTAAAGGATAAATAGATTATGAGAACATTTAAATTCAACGAGCCAAACTACGAAATGCTAGGTAAAGGCAAGATATCAACAGTAAGAAAAGGCGTTAAATCCGATTTATCAATAGGCAGTCGCTTGAGGTTAGAGAACGAACAAAGCGGCGAGGCGGTATCTGTAACGGTCAGAAAGATTGAGTTTACTATGGTTATGGACTTAACATCATCACATGCCGTTAATGATGGGTTTAGTTGTGTTAGTGACCTGGTAGAAGAGCTTGAAGAATGTTACGGAGGGAGTTTTAATTCTGTCGAGATTGTGACTGTAATTACATTCAACCACATCGGCAAGGCCCCACTTTAATAAGCCACCACCAACCACCAGCAACTAAGGGCCTAACGGCTCTTTTTTTTCGCCTGAATTTTAGATGTAAAAAAACCGCAATTAAGCGGCTTCTTCGAATAGTTTAGTCGTCCAACCATGTACCTATACGTGTGTTACTCTTAGTTAAGAAAGAGTGCTGAACGACTGAGAGCCCATCATAGCAACCTGTTTATTATATTCAACTTATTTCGCGTAATTCCCTAAGTCATCCGACTAGTTAAATAAATACTAAATAGCTGTTGACTGCTATGTGAAATATATATACCATCTACTACAACTTAAACAAACGGAGAGAGTCATGCAAGTATTCAACGCTACACAGTTACAGAGTAAATTAGCAACGGTTTTTAATTCAGTTCAGGCCGATGGAGAGGCTATTATTTCGGGTCGCTCTAGACCTGATATGGTCTTAATGTTGGCAAGTGAGAAGGAGGCGTTACTAGAAAAGGTTAAGCAGCTAACAGCTCTAATCAAGAAGCAGTAAAAAAAATAGCCCCGTTGACGCGAGGCATAATCAACTAATCACATTGGAATTATAGCATGAGAAAGCCAAAAAAAGGTTATGTTTACCTACTAAAAAACATTAGCGGCAACGATGATACTGTATATAAATTTGGGTGCACAACAGTAAGCCCGGAAGTTAGGTGTAAAAAGATAAATTCAGAAAACAAGAGATGGGGTTACGAGTTCGAAGTAATATCGTCATTTAAAAGCTTTAATGTGTTTGCAGACGAAAACAAGGTTCGAGGTGGTATTTTATTTTGTGGGGCTGGGATGATAAGTGAAATATTCTCAACAGACCTTGATGACGATTTAAACTGCAAGACTGACGTTGTTAATAGATTTTTAAAGTTAGGTGGGGTGATTAAATGAAATGGTTCAAACACGACACCGACGCGAATATGGACGCGAAACTGCAAGAGATAATGCTAGATTACGGACTGGAGGGTTACGGGCTGTATTGGTATTGTATCGAGCTTGTAGCGCAAAACGTAAACGGCGACAACTTAACTTTTGAACTTGAGCATGACGCTCGAATCATCGCAAGAAACACAGGGTCAACGCCACAAAAGGTTAGTCAGATGATGACCTCATTTATCAATCTTGGCCTACTCGATGCTGATAATGGTCACATCTTTTGCTTAAAACTAGCTGCTCGCTGTGATGACTTTACTGCTAAGGCAGTTAGACGAAAAGGAATAAAACCCCTTGCAAATCAACGTGTCGGAGTAAGTCCGACAAAATCCGAGAAAGTCCCTCTAGAAGTAGAAGTAGAAGTAGAAGTAGAAGTAGAAGAAAGAAGAAAGAAGAAAGAGGAAAATAATATTCTTTTTGATAGATTTTGGGATTTATACGGAAAGAAAACAAGTAGAGCCAAATGCGAACCTAAGTTTAATAAATTAAGTGAAGCAGATAAGAATAAGATACTTGAGGTTTTACCGGATTACGTTGCATCAACTCCCGACAAGAAATACCGAAAAGACCCTCAAACATGGTTGAACGGTAAATGCTGGAATGACGAGATACAAAAGCAAATGGTTTTCTCTGTTGATTGTGGTATTGATTACGACGCGCTTGCAGGAAACTTTAACAGGTCTATGCAGATTTGGGAGTATGTCCCGGAAGTGGTAAAGGTCACTGAAAAGCAAAAGAGTTTAATTGCAATACTTGTTAGCGACCATAAGATGACCAATGAAAGATTTAAAGATTACTTTGAATATTGCGCAACAAGTGGAAAGCACGACTACGTATTAAACAATGCAAATATGCCAGCTCAAGGGCTGACGTATTTCTTAAGTGAAGACACAATACAAAAATAGGATTTAAAATGATTGATTCAGGCGAAGTAGAAAGATTATTAATTGCAGCGGTATTACAAACTAAAGATGATGTTCAAAAGCAGGTTGCAATTGATTCAATATCACCGGATATGATTAAGAGTTCGAACAATAGGCCAGTGTGGGAAGTTATAAGAGATTTGTCTAGTGGCGGTCACCTTGTGGATTTACATTCCGTGTTTGGAAAGCTACCGCTAGACACTGCATTCATCGCTGAGATTTACCAGGAAGATGTTTACGTTGCGCAGATGAGTACTTATGTTGACCGGGTTAAGAAATGCGCATATTTGCGAGAAGCCCATAGACGAACCTCAGAAGCTTTAGCTGTAATAGATAGCCTAACAGACCTAACAGCTATAAATACCATCCCTGATGCGATTGAGGGCGTATTTGAGGGGCTTATGCTCGACACAATGAATAACAAACCTATTCACTTTAAAGAAGTGGCTAGAGATTACATTCAAGTTCTAGAAGATAAGAAAGATGGAAAGATGGGTGACCATATCCTAATGTCTGGTATTTCAGAGCTTGATAAGCACACAGGCGGGTTCAACTTAACTGATTTAGTTGTGTTAGCTGGACTGTCTGGCTCTGGTAAAACAGAAATGGCAATTAAGATAATGACATCGATTGCGGCTGGTGGCGGCTCACAACTTATATTTTCACTTGAAATGAGTAATCAACAAGTAGTTGAGCGAGCTGTGGGGATGCGCTCAGAAGTTCCTATATCTTCTTTGCGTAACCCTGAAGCTTTAGACGAGCATAACGGATGGCAACGAGTTAGCAAGGCAACAGGCCAGTTAATACAAAACGATATGTATTTGCATGACCAGACAGGTTTAACAGTCCGTAACATAATTGCAATGGCTAAAGCTCATAAGGCTAGGCATCCAGACCTAAATTTAATTGTAGTTGACCACGTTGGCTTAATGGAGCTAGAAGGTAATGGTCAGCATCATCTACAGGTTGGTGATATTTCCAAGAAACTGAAGATGTTAGCCAAGGAAATTAAAGTACCGGTTGTTATGTTATCTCAAGTAGTTGGTAAGCAGATTATGCAGCGACCAGTTAAAGACCGTATACCGAACGCTCAAGATATTAAAGATACTTCGCGCATAGAAGAAGATGCTGATTTGATTCTGTTTACCCATAGGCAAGAAACACATGATGACCAAGCACCTAAATTTGCAGAGTTAGTCTTTGGTAAAGCTCGTCATGCGATAAAAGGAACTAAGATATATTCCAACTTCGTTAACGGTCACTTTACAGCTACAGACCAGGCTAACGCGTTTAATGTTCTAGACCAGTATTACAACGCATCACCAGTTAAACAAAACAAAAACTTTTAATCGAAGGAGAAGCAAAATGAAAACTAAAGCAACGAAAGTGACCAAAGTGGAATTAATCGAATCATTACCTGTAGATAATTGGTTCAGCAGTGATGTACAGGGGTTGATAGTTAGTAAGGACTCATTTAGACAGCACATTAGAAAGTGCCCTGAAGCTTATGTAGAGCGCAAATTTAAAGGTGCTCGCATGTTTTATAAGATTAAGTCAGCGTCTAGGTTGGCATTGATAGAGTTTCTCTCGCCGCAAGAGGAGAAGCCACGCAAACAGCGTATTAAGCCTCGTAAACTAACCAAGGCAGATAAGCTGTTAAATATGTTCATGCTAGCCTGATTGGTCAAACCTATTAACTCCAATTGTTTGAAAGATACAAACGATTGGAGTTATTCTCCTGTGAATAATACTATTAACTCAAGCAAAGGGGATTGGCATGTACAACGTAAAGCAGTTAAGTAGATATTGGGTAATCGTAAAGAGCAATCAAATTGTTACGGATGAAGAGCTAGGCAGCCAGAACTCGTTTAACTGGGAATGCGAAGCGTGGGAATTCATTGAAGCATTAAAAAATAATTAATTAACCTGGAGAAGAAAATGAAATACATGGGAAGCAAAAACAGAATAGCAAAGCACATTTTACCGATTATATTAAAAGATAGAAAAGAGGGTCAGTGCTATGTTGAAACAATGGTAGGCGGCGCAAACTTAATTGATAAGGTTGATGGGTGGAGAATTGGTTGCGATTTTAACGAGCCATTAATCGCCTGCCTTGATGCAATGTCAAAAGGGTGGTTGCCGCAGGAGAATGTAAGTGAAGAGTTTTTCAACAAGGTTAAAGCTGACAACTCAATTGTTGACCTTCGCACGCTTGGCTATATTGGCACACAGCTAACATTTGGAGCAATGTGGTTTTCTGGATACAGAAAGGACAAGCAAGGCGTTAGAGATTACAGTGACGAGGCGTTTAGACACATTAAAAAGCAAGCGCCGAAAATAAAAGGCATTGACTTTGTTTTTTCAAGCTACGCAGACCTGGAGATCCCTAGTAACTCAATTGTTTATTGTGATCCGCCATATAAGGGGACTGCCAAATACAAGCAAAATGAAGTCGAGTTTGACCACGAGTTGTTTTTTGAGTGGTGTCGTGAAAAATGCAAAGAAGGGCATCAAGTGTTTATTAGCGAATATAATGCTCCAGATGACTTTGTTTGCGTTTGGCAAAAAGAGATTCAATCAGGACTGAATACCAACAGCACAAAGAAAGGCGTTGAGAAGCTGTTTGTTCATGAGTCTCAAATTTAATTAAACCGGGAGAAGAAAATGATATACAAAGCAATTCAGCTAAGAAACTATTGTGCAATATTTACCGACAATGGTGAAATCGCAACAGATAGAGAGATTTCAAAACGCAATAAATTTGAATGTATAGAAGCAGCGACAAAGTGGTGTGATGAGTTAAACGAATACAATGCGAGGGTAGCCAAATGATTTCAGTAACAGTTATATACGAATCAGGTAATAAAACGTGGAATGTTATGACGCTAGATAACGAGTGCTTGCATTACGGCACCGCTGAGAGCGTTGACAAGTGGTTAGATGATAATACAACAACTCATATTGAGGTTTGCTTATGAAACAAATTACAGGTTTAAGTTTATTTAGTGGCGTTGACGTTGCGCGCATGGCAGTTGCAGAGCTTGGCTTAGATGTTGATTGGTATTCTAGCGAGATAGATAAGTTCGCTATTCAAGGTGCAAAGGCTTTGTATGATAACACTACCTACCTAGGTGATATGACAAAGTGGGATACATGGGAAGATGAGAAAGGCTTTGACTTTGGCAAGGTAGATATTTTATTCGCGGGATTTCCCTGCCAGGCGTGGAGTTTAGCTGGTAAACAGAAAGGCGATGATGACCCACGCGGCGCATTAGTGCATGATTTGTTAGATATTTGGTCATACATTAAAGCGTTAAATCCTAACGTTAAATTCATGTTTGAAAATGTAGCCATGAAAAAACAGTTCATGACATTCATTAATGAACTGTTTGGATATGAGCCGACAATGATTAACAGCGCATTGCTAACAGCTCAAAACCGTAAGCGTAACTATTGGTCTAATTGGGATATTTCACAGCCAGAAGACAAGGGTATTTTGCTTAAGGATATTATTGAAAATGAGGTCGATAGTTCATTCAATAGCCAAGCTCACAAGGACTTTACCGGCGGCAATCAATTAAACCCGAATTACAAAAGCCAAGCCAACACGATTCATTCAGTGGAAAAGAAATCACCAACAATCTGCGCTGGAACGCATGGTTACGCACTCGGTCATATTGAGCGCCCTTGCGAGCTACGCGACACGCCACCAGCAGAAAGCGCATTATGCCACCACGTAGCAACAGCTACAGACATTAAGGCTAACGAAGCTAACAAGCGCATATATGCCGATACAGGCAAAAGCCCGACAATTACAACAATGGGCGGCGGTCATCGTGAGCCTAAAGTTTTGGTTGCAGATAAAAAATACCGCAAGCTAACGCCTAAAGAGTGCATGAGATTGCAAGGATTTACAGAAGAGATAATTGACAAGCTTTTGAATGCAGGAATAAGCAACAGTCAGCTTTATAAAATGACAGGTAACTCGTTTACTTTGCCAGTGATTATTCATAACTTGCAGCAACTTTTAGATACTGGCTGGCCTGATAACCTATGAAAAGAGAGTCAGTGGTAGACAACTTGGGGATGGCGCAAGCTTTCCTTAAGGAGGTGAATACCTTCCCTTTAAAAATAACGGTGACCGATGATATTAAAAAGCGGTCGCTATCTGCAAACGCAGCTCAACATGTATTTTATAAGATTATATCTGACCATACCGGCGAAGATGTTAAAACGGTTGGTCACAGAATGAAGCGCGATGTCGGACTGCCTATTTTATTAGCTGGTGGCAATGGCGAAAAGGTTACCTGGTTACTTGAGCAATTAAAGTTTGCTAATCGCACTGAGCAACAACAGATAAATATGATGGAGCTAATACCGGTTACTAGCTTGTTTAGCAGTAAAGACCACACAAATTATCGTGATAATCTAATGCACTACTGGCGTGAAAACGGCCTAACACTTAACTATAAATAGAGGTAATTATGTCAGATTATAAATTCTCAATGCCATGGGCTCCAAGTGTTAACGGATATTGGCGCACGTTTAGAAACAGGCAAATCATTAGCAAAAGAGGGCGTGAATACAGGCTTGCGGTTATAAGGTTATGCAAAATACTTGGCATAGAGGATGAGCTAGTCGAAGGTAAATTGTCGGTCAATCTTATATTGAACCCTCCAACACTTAGACGTTACGACGTTGACAACTTCAGTAAGGCCTTATTTGACGGGCTAACAAGCGCAGGATTCTGGATTGATGATGAGCAGGTTCACAAGTTAACAATATCAAAAGGGGAAAAAGTTAAAGGCGGTAGAGTAGATGTAACAGTGACTATTATTGATTAAGTAAAGCGGCCACTTGTTAAGGTGGCCGCTTTGGTTATT
>Ga0233412_10001999_pt1 | contig 10153 bp, 7 predicted proteins | sample Na_anoxic_4_MG_FD_180667 | JGI IMG/M metagenome (GOLD analysis project Ga0233412, IMG submission 180667) | Seawater microbial communities from Saanich Inlet, British Columbia, Canada - Na_anoxic_4_MG | ecosystem: Environmental > Aquatic > Marine > Inlet | place: Canada: British Columbia... | reverse complement strand
AAATAATAAAAATGAAGTGTGCATATATCTACATATACTTTTTTACTTGTGCAAATTAATAAATATGCTTAAACCCTATTATCACGCAAAGCATTTGGATAAAGTTGATTGGTGTGGGTTATCAACGAATCCGAATGCGATTCATCTGATTGAACAGAACTTGGATAAAGTGGATTGGTCATTGTTATCTAAGAACCCGAATGCGATTCATCTGTTGGGACAAAACTTGGATAACGTGCGTTGGAACTGGTTATCTGAAAATCCGAACGCGATTCATCTATTGGAACAAAACTTGGATAAAGTGAATTGGATCTATTTATCTCAAAATCCGAATGCGATTCATCTGATTGAACAAAACATGAATAAGGTATATTGGCATTACTTATCTGCCAATCCGAATGCAATTCATCTGATTGAACAAAACATGGATAAAGTGATTTGGGATGGGTTATCTGAAAATCCGAATGCGATTCATCTGTTAAAACAAAACATGGATAAAGTGGATTGGTCTGGGTTATCTATAAATCCGAATGCGATTCATCTGATTGAACAGAACTTGGATAAAGTGAGTTGGTCTGGGTTATCTGCAAATCGGAATGCAATTCATCTGATTGAACAAAACTTGGATAAAGTGGATTGGTATTGGTTATCTGGAAATCCGAATGCGATTCCTATCTTGGAACAAAACCTGGATAAAGTGGATTGGGACATGTTATCTGGAAATCCGAATGCGATTCCTATCTTGGAACAAAACTTGGATAAAATAGATTGGACAATGACAATGTTATCTTTAAATCCGAATCCTAATGCAATGCATTTAATTGTAATATTTGACTACGCAAAAATGAAGGCTAATTGCATGGGCTTTGCAGAGGAATTGGCTGCCCGTGTGTTTCATCCCAAGCGGATGGTACGACTGGCAGAAGCATATGATGTGGATGTTATGGACTTAATTACAGAAGTATATTAAAAATAATAAAAATGAAGTGTGCATATATCTACTTTTTTACTTGAAATTAATAAATATGCTTAAACCCTATTATCACGCAAAGCATTTGGATAAAGTAAGTTGGTTCTGGTTATCTGCAAATCCGAGTGCGATTCGTATAATTGAACAAAACATGGATAAAGTGGATTGGTACATGTTATCAAAAAATCCGAATGCGATTCATCTGATTGAACAAAACATGGATAAAGTGAATTTGTACATGTTATTAAAAAATCCGAATGCGATTCACCTGTTGGAACAAAACATGAATAAGGTATATTGGCATTACTTATCTGCCAATCCGAATGCAATTCATCTGATTGAACAAAACATGGATAAGGTATATTGGCAGTACTTATCTGCCAATCCGAATGCGATTCATCTGTTAGAACAAAACATGGATAAAATATGTTGGTCGTGGTTATCTGGAAATCCGAATGCGATTCATCTGATTGAACAAAACATTAATAAAGTATATTGGTCGTGGTTATCTGAAAATCCGAATGCAATTCATCTGATTGAACAAAACTTGGATAAAGTGGATTGGTATTGGTTATCTGGAAATCCGAATGCGATTCCTATCTTGGAACAAAACCTGGATAAAGTGGATTGGAAGTGGTTATCTTCAAATCCCAATGCGATTCATCTGTTGGAACAAAATTTGGATAAGGTGGATTGGTTCTGGTTATGTAAAAATCCGAATCCTAATGCAATGCATTTAATTGCAAAATTTGACTATGCAAAAATGAAGGCTAATTGCATGGGCTTTGCAGAGGAATTGGCTGCCCGTGTGTTTCATCCCAAACGGATGGTACGACTTGCAGAAGCGTATGATGTGGATGTTATGGATTTAATCACAGAAGTATATTAAAAATAATAAAAATGAAGTGTGCATATATCTACATATACTTTTTTACTTGTGCAAATTAATAAATATGCTTAAACCCTATTATCACGCAAAGCATTTGGATAAAGTGGATTGGTGTATGTTATCAACGAATCCGACTGCGATTCATCTGTTGGAACAAAACATGGATAAAGTGGATTGGTGTATGTTATCAACGAATCCGACTGCGATTCATCTGTTGGAACAAAACATGGATAAAGTGAGTTGGTTCTGGTTATCTGAAAATCCGAATGCGATTCATCTGTTGGAACAAAACATGGATAAAGTAGATTGGCGTTGGTTATCTAGGAACCCGAATGCGATTCATCTGTTGGAACAACAGATGGATAAAGTGGATTGGGTTGGGTTATCTGAAAATCCGAATGCGATTCATCTGTTGGAACAAAACTTGAATAAAGTGGATTGGTGTGGGTTATCTTTAAATCCCAGTGCGATTCATCTGTTGGAACAAAACTTGGATAAAGTGCGTTGGTCATTGTTATCTAAAAATCCGAATGCGATTCATCTGTTGGAACAAAACTGGGATAAAGTGAGTTGGCATTACTTATCTTATAATCCGAATGCGATTCATCTGTTGGAACAAAACTTGGATAAAGTTCAGTGGTCATGGTTATCTAAAAATCCGAATGCGATTCCTATCTTGGAAGAAAACATGGATAAAGTGGATTGGAGTATGTTATCAACGAATCCGAATCCTAATGCAATGCATTTAATTGCAAAATTTGACTATGTAAAAATGAAGGCTAATTGCATGGGCTTTGCAGAGAAATTGGCTGCCCATGTGTTTCATCCTAAGCGGATGGTACGATTTGCAGAAGCGTATGATGTGGATGTTATGGATTTAATCACAGAAGTATATTAAAAATTCGGGCATTCATCTACATGCGGTAATTTTTGGGTATATAATTTTTCTATATTGGAGAAAAACTTTGATAAAAAAATGGGAGTATGCACGAATTCTAACACTCAATCGCATGCGATTTTTTGAAATATACGATTAACCTGTGTATAGAAATAATTTTATTTTTCGTGTGAATGTAGCTTCGTGTTCAAAAAGCACCAGTTTAAAATTATGATTCGTCATGTTTATAATATTGTCATGGCATTTATATTTCATAACAATTCGAATTTCATCTAAGTATACGTCATATATATTTTTTCCGCTGCGCTCGCATAGGCGTTTATTAAAGCAGAGTCCCCCATAAGTTTTTGTTGTTAACAGTGCTGTTGTTCGGTAGAGGGTAAGTAGTTCCATATTAGTCTGGAGTTTGCGCGCAGCTTTCATTTGGTTATTAACATTGGAAAGTGTATTAATAATATGGGCGCAGAAGTTGGTTGCTTGGGGAGAGAACGAATGTAGCTTCAGTAGTTGTTGAAGTACCTGCATATTTATAAGGTCAACGATTCTTCGAATGGGGGATGTGATATGGGTGTATTCGTTTAATTGCATTAATATGTGCCCAATATTTATGGTGGAGTATTCGGCGCAGCAGTGGCTGTTCCAATGATTGAGAAACTTCTGCGTTTGTATAGGGAGTTGGGCGGCGGGGTCATTTTGCCCCACGCTGGGGAAAATTTCACCCCCATCTCCGCGCGTCGCCGTGCGAAATATACCCGCTTTACACCGCGATAACTCTATCGCGCATTTATTATTCATCAAACTCATCAAATATGCTACCACATCATGACTGTCTGTTATGCTGGGCATATAGCGCGCCGCTTTTGAATTATTTAACGTGCGGCATATATTCAGAAGACTGTCATAGGCGGCATCCGATTTCAAACGCGCCTCTTCATACACATAATTATCAGACACCGAAATAATCGAATTGACATAGGTTATGCTTTCAATGCGGTTATTGTCCACAATTACCACGTCCATTGTAAATGCGGCTCTAGGGACATTTTTTATCAAACTGCATAAATTATCCGACAGCTGAGACGGAAGCATTGGCAACTTCTTTGACGGAAGATATATTGTACTGGCACGCTCTGTAACATAAGGCCATAACTCAAGTGCGTCAAGACACAGAGGCACATTTGCGATATACACACTGACGACAACCCTATCACCAATAGCATCATTACTGCAATAATGCACTCCAACCGCATCATCAACATCTGTACACCCAGCGGGGTCAATCGAAAACACGTGTCTCCCCCGACGGTCCTCTAACACAGCCTTTTCGAGCACACGCGCCGCAATGGTGTCAGTGTCGGTAGTCTTTGCTCTAATAGACACCTCGCGATTGAACGATTTCATGCTTATGTCGAGAGAGTTGTAACACATAAAATAGTCGCGCCACGCAACATCATCAGTTGTTGGGCCAAATACAGCACAAAGCATTGCGTGAGGGTGAACATCGCCCCACGACGCGTATTTTATGGTGACATATAGGTTGGACCGCTTTTTCGAAAATGATGCCTCCCGCGCCTCGTATGGAACTAGAAATGACGGGAGTGTCGAGTTGTGGGGAATGCACTTATACAATAACCGCCCAGGGAGGTGTGTTTTCACCCGCATAGAACGCCCGTATGTCTTATTTCCATCCAAAATTAACACTGCGGGGATTGTCATTGCGCGCGCGGAGGAATTAGATATTGTTATCATTTCATCTGAAATAGTTGGGGCGTCGACACCCGCGGGGGCAGACACAGTAAATTTATCTCCCGAAAATAGCTTATGCTCAATTGGATTAATAACAATATTTGGAGGAAGTGGTGGATCGCATGCCCAATTTGACTGACAGCATTTAGGGGATATAGTAATTGTATGAATCATTTGAGGAGTTATTAATATGATATTATATTCTCCACTTATTAAATTCAAATTTAACACATAATAGGTCCGTTTTGTGATAAAGTAACCGACATTTTATTTCATAACAACATGCGATACTTATCAGCGCTTCTGTATTCTGGTACCTGTAGCAACATTTCGAAATATTGTTTTGAAGCTATTATTAATTTCATTGTCCGTGCCGCCCTGCATAACATTTACCAGCATTTTCAGATGTATGTCGTTATCTCGAGAGGCCGAATCGCGGTAGTTTGGGTGCTGCTTACACCATTCACTTATTTGCTTGATATTTTTTCCAGCGATTTTTTTAATTGCGCCTAATAAAATGGGTCGGTCATCAGATTCTTTCGTCCACTCATTATTTTCTTTTATGTAGAGTATTTCTCGTTTCACGTCGGTACAGTGAATGGGGCGTTTATTTTCGTCGAGTGCCTTTAACCCATTTACGATAATTTGGCTAACACCTTCGGTATACCCAACACGACTCGTGTTAAGCATATCCTCCATACTCACATCAAGCTGTTCAACAAACTCAGATATATTATATGCGTCTTTGCATGTATCATTCAAAAAAAACTGCAAATTAAATTGATTGTTATTACAGTTGTTATTTCCAGTAATAATAGATTTATCTCTTGAAATGTCCTTGACCATTTCAATTATTTTAACTATGGTTTCATCATGCTGCTTCTGATTTGAAATCATAAGTTCCATTAATTTATTATCAGTTGACACGCCATCACATTGCGTCTGGCGTTTTTGGTGACGCCATAGACCGCTCCTCGCCTTAAATTCCTTGCCACATTTACACGTGTAATTAGCCGAGCTATCTGGGTAGCTTAAAGCCACCTTGTTGGGATTTTTTTGCAAGATTTTGCAAGATTTTGCATTTTTTTGCAAGATTGTTACTGACCGACATTTTAGCGTCTCGCGGTGCTTTTCATAATTTGTTTTATTGCAGGTACTAAAGTCACATCTTTCACAAAAATATAATTGGGATTTTTTGGGATTTTTGGGAATCGAAATCCCAACTTTTTGCTCAAAATGCTTCTTGGTGTGCAAATGTTTTTCAAAATCATTCTTATGAGACGTGTTATAGTCACAGATTTCACATGAATATTTCAAATGAGTTTTTTCGCAAATTTCAGTCATTTTTGTTGCTAAATGTTGCCTAATGTTGCGTGAGATAAGAAAATGTCCAGAAAAACCCCTAAAATCGCCGAAAAATACGAAAAATTATGCTAACGTTTTTTTCGCTCTTTTTTCGGAATTCGCTGCATTATGCTGCAAAAGCCGATTTTACAACCCTTTTTTGAAAAGTATATTGGGTTTCTGAAAATGGACATTTTTAAAATGTCCAAAATCGAAAACCCAACATACTTTTGAAAACAGCTTTTGTAACACATATTATTGGTCAATTACTGGCAAAAATGATTATAAATATATTACATGTTGCCATGTATATATTCAAATGCAAGCTACTGAACAGCACATACAAAAACCATTCTTGAAATGGGTCGGGGGCAAAACACAGATTATTCATAACATTATTTCAAAAATACCTCAAGAAATGAACAATTATCACGAGCCATTTCTGGGGGGAGGAAGTGTTTTGCTGGCTGTTCTATCACTGCAAAAACAATCCCAAATTACAATCAATAATAAAATTTATGCCAGCGACATCAATAGTGTTCTAATCGGCGTGTATAAACACATCCAAACCAACCCAGAAGAATTGTATAAATTTATTACCACACACATCAATGAATACGATAGCATTACAGGCAATGTAATTAATAGAAAGCCCATTTCTCTTGATGAGGCAAAAACGTCAAAAGAAAGCTACTATTATTGGATGAGGTATAAATACAATAACATGGACAAAACTTCGATTGAATGTTCTGCCCTATTTATGTGTCTTAATAAGACGTGTTTTAGAGGGGTGTATCGGGAGGGGCCGAATGGATATAATGTTCCGTATGGACATTATAAAAAAACCCCAGCGATAATATCCGAAACAGACTTAATGTGCATCAGCGAATTGATTAAAGATGTTGAATTTACCCACAGAGAGTTTAGCGATTCAATCGGGGATGTCAAAGAAGGGGATTTTATATATTTTGACCCACCATATGCTCCAGAAAATACGAATTCGTTTGTGGGATATGTAGCAACTGGATTTAATTTGGACGCGCATAAATTACTATTCAGCGAAATAAAAAAAATGCACAACGTCAAATTTGTAATGAGCAACGCAAAAGTTGAACTAGTGACCGAAAATTTTAAAGAATACAAATGCAATGAGATTGTTGCCAGACGCGCAATTAACTCCAAGAACCCAGAATCAACGACAACCGAAGTTATTATTTATAATTAAATTCACACAGCAAAGCAATACTTATAATAACCGATATTTTCAACGTCCAACATAATTTCAGGATTGTTCCATTTAAATTTATTAACATGAATTATCTTGTTTTTGTCCTTGTAGATAAATAAACAAATTATTTTCTTATTGCCTCCCACTTTTTTATGCACTTCTCTAAAGGGATAATATAATTGCCTGACATTAAAGTCATCGCATTGAACAGATTTTGCTTCAACAATGCAAACATAATTATCGGTTTCATAACATCCGTCGGTTTCATATTGCGACCCCTGTATTTGCATAGATTCAGACCCGACAATTGTGTCGAAATTGCATCGGTGTCGGCCTCCCAACATCGGTCCATATTTAATTGTTTCGCCAATAATATCATCCAAAATATGATTATAGTACAGCTTATCTAACATACTTGTCTCGCTTTCTCCTATGTCCAATATTAAACTGTCGTGTTTTTTTGTTATAGCAGTTGGCAGCACATGATCATATTTAACCAACGGCACGTATATATTTTCTTTAATCAATGCATACGTACCATTTTTCACAGATAATATGCAGATGTTATTAGCTATGAATATTTCAGGTCTAGACCGACTCGTGTCCATTTTACATAGCAGTCTGGGCTCAAATTGGTTTTTCTTTCCAGTCCATGTGTTGCTGCTGTTTTTAATATTTGCAGATGTTAATATGGAGAGGGGATTAGTTAGGTCAATGTTGGTATTTGCAATGATATGTTCCCATATATCATTGTATGTTTTGGACGCACTTTCTGAAAAAGTTGCTGCCTGTTCGGACATATTGAACGCATAAATGCGCGTTTAATTGAATCAATTTTATGAATGCCGTATCGGCAGGCATTTTCTTATCCCGTGTCGATAAATAACCATATTACTAAAATAACGGTAAATATGTTGCAAAAATGATTATATTTTAAATACATAATTAATTTCATTAAATAACATGGACATGCAAACTAAACACGCTGACAACGCTGACAACTCGAGCGAGTTCTCCGAATTTATTGAAGAGCCATGGGATATGATTGAGCAGTATTTCAAGGGAAATCATCTGGAGCGGCTTGTGAGGCACCAAATCGAGTCTTACAATAACTTCATCAATTATCAGATTTTCCGAACAATTGAGATGTTCAACCCCGTTGTTATTCGGCCAGATAAATGGACCGATTCGGTCAAATGCTTTGATTCCGCTAGTGGCAAACACCGATTTGAGGTGCGAGTCACCTTTGCGAATCTGTGCGCCACTCGTCCGCAAATACAAGAAAATAACGGCGCTACAAAATTAATGTTCCCGCAAGAAGCTCGCCTGCGCAACTTTTCATACGCGTCTACATTGTTCGTTGATGTGAATTTTGAATATATCGTAAGAAGCGGGGATAACTTGGAGACAGTCACGACATACAATAAGACATTTCCTAAAAAAAATATCGGCAAGATGCCCATTATGTTAAATTCTGATATATGTGTGCTAAAACAATACAAACATATCGAACATCAGCACACGGGTGAGTGCAAATACGACCCTGGAGGATATTTCATCATTACTGGGAGCGAGAAGACTATTTTGGGGCAGGAACGCACGGCTGAAAACCGCGTGTACTGCTTTAACATACAGAAAAACGCCCCAAAATATTTGTGGAGTGCCGAGGTGCGCTCCATTCCAGATACACACTGCATTTCCCCCAAGCAGATTAACTTATGGATGTCGTCTAAAAACACTGGACTCGGACATCCTATCTATGTGAATTTGGCCAGACTCAAGAAGCCGATTCCCCTATTTATCATGTTTAGAGCAATGGGAATGCTCTCTGACAAGGAAATTTGCGAGTATATTCTGCTAGACATCACAAAGGATAAACACGCCGAAATGCTCGACAATTTACAGGCATCAATTATTGAGGCAAATAATTTGCTAAGAGAAGTTGTTGAAATTAAAATGAAAGACATCTGCAAAAAAGATATTGATATTATTAAGAAGAAGTATGAATCCGTTGAGGAGAATGGGGCTGATGATGGGGCTGATGGGGCTGATAATGCAACTACCGACGATGAAGCTGCTCCCGAAGCGGATACTGCGGCAGAGGATACTGCGGCAGAGGGATGCGACGGAGAGGATGATGATGGCGGTAACAGCGACAGTGATAATGAATCTACGGCGGAAGACAGAAATGACAACGAGGACGAGGTGGATGAGGGGGGCGTCGATAAGCCTGAACATACTGAGACCGAGTATCCCGAGGCCGAGGATGGAGACGAAGATAATACAAATAAATTCGACGAGTCGCAGCTAGAAGTTAGTGAAGAGGACCGAGCGGATGAAATTAACGCCCGCGTCAATAAGTGCTTGGATGATGTGTCAAATATTTCGGACTACTTTACCCAGGAAAATGCAATCAACTATATTATGAGCCATATTGTATATCTGCCGCCCACAGACGAAGTATGCGACGAAATGCGCGAAGCCAAGAGACGCGAATTTGCCATGGATATTCTGAAAAATGACCTATACCCTCACTGCCCAACTCACAAACAAAAACTGTTGTTTTTGGGATATATGGCAAACCGAATTATGCAGGTGCATTTCGGGTGGCGTAAAGTCGACGACCGCGACTCATATGCAAACAAGCGCATTGACCTGGCGGGGGTTTTGCTGAATAATTTATTCCGCAATTATTTCAATAAGTTGGTCAAGGATATGGAGCGTGAAATTCTCAAAGAAATTAAAAAGGGTAATTGGCGCTCAACAGATTCGTACGAAGATATCGTCAACAAATCCAACATGTATAAGATAGTCAAGTCGTCCACCATTGAAAAGGGTCTTAAGCGCGCGTTATCCACGGGAGATTTCGGAATAAAGCATATCGCCAATAGTAATAAAGTGGGCGTTGCCCAGCTTCTTATCCGCCTTACTTATACCTCGAGCCTGAGCCATCTTAGACGTATTTCCACCCCGACGGATAAAAACGGAAAGCTCATCCCTCCACGAAAACTGCATAACACGGCTTGGGGGTTTCTGTGCCCCGCAGAGACGCCAGAGGGACATTCGGTTGGCGTGGTA
>Ga0233412_10001998_pt1 | contig 10155 bp, 9 predicted proteins | sample Na_anoxic_4_MG_FD_180667 | JGI IMG/M metagenome (GOLD analysis project Ga0233412, IMG submission 180667) | Seawater microbial communities from Saanich Inlet, British Columbia, Canada - Na_anoxic_4_MG | ecosystem: Environmental > Aquatic > Marine > Inlet | place: Canada: British Columbia... | reverse complement strand
GACCCGTCACGGGTATGTGTCGATTATGCGGCTACCTGGATCGGGGTGGGGATGGTCGCAATGCACGTTGTCGACTCATGCATGAGTCGCTGGTTGATGCGGAATTTGAGCAACTCTGTGTTCGCTATTGCGTGGCTAATTAAATATAGTCTGATCAGTTCCATCTTGCATGGAATCATGACTTATAATTATTCCCATGAACGGCAAAGAACCATTGCATCCAGCTGGTGAGGAAGACATTCCTACCGTCCGCATCCCGGAAACATTTGGTGAGAAATTACTGGCAAACTTCAAACCGCAGCCGGCACTACCCGCATTAATTGTGCTGATTATCAGTATTCTTGTTCCGGCCATGTCATATGATCCAAATGTAATAAATGGTGATAGTGGATCAATATTCTTATTATTAATACCGTTTGGAATTGTCGTATCCTGCGGTCTGGCGGTTGCGGCTGGTTTTTGCTCCCTGTTTCCGCAACTAGCCTGGATTGCGCTGGCGACATGGGCGCTTAAGTTTACCCAGGGCGGACCACTGCCTGCATATAACCGTTGGGTTTTACTGGTCGGAATTGTCGCTGCTGCAGCAATGGTGGTTATGCAAATTTGGCGTGTGAAAACCGGCAAGTTTCAGCCGACGATTCGGGTTCGATTAGATGAAGAGTGCTGATTGTCCTCTGCTAATATTGATAGTAGATTAAATCCACAAATTTTAAATTTAAAGAAATAATAAGCAAAGGGGAAAAAAATGCAGGTGAGTAAAGATCGGATTCTGACGACACATGTTGGCAGCTTGCCCCGCACCCAAGCCGTCGTCGATGTAGTGTTCGGCCGAGAGCAGGGTGATGAGGCAGATTGTAGTGCCGGGGATGCAGTCATCTCGAGCGCTATAGAAGACATCGTGCGTCGCCAGTCTGACATTGGTATAGATATTGTCAGTGACGGAGAGTTGAGTAAGATCAGCTACTCGACCTATATCAAAGATCGCCTGACTGGTTTCGGCGGCGAATCACACCGCGAACCGGCACAGGATTTACTGGATTTTCCCGGCGTGTTACGTCGCCGCCAAGAGTCCGGTACCCGTTCGGAGGCGAGTCCGCCACGTTGTGTAGGCGAAGTTGCAGTCAAGGATATGCAGCCGCTGGAAATTGATCTTGCCAACCTGCGTCATGCGGTCGATCAGGCTAAACCTGCCGAGGCATTCATGAATGCAGCGGCTCCTGGCGTTATTGCGCTGTTCCAGCCAAATGACTATTACCCGAGCCACGAGAAGTATATCGAGGCACTCGGTGAGGCGATGCGTGCTGAGTATGAAGGCATTGTTGCGGCCGGGTTTCTATTGCAGATTGATTCACCTGATATAGGCATGGGGCGCCACACAATTTTCCGCGATAAAAGTGATGCTGAATATCTGCGTTTGGCTAACCTGCATATAGAAGTGCTGAACCATGCCCTGCGTAATATCGATGCAGATCGCGTGCGTCTGCACGTATGCTGGGGGAACTATGAGGGCCCGCATAATCATGATGTGCCGATGGAGCTCGTGTTGCCGATCGCATTAAAGGCGAATGCTCAGGCATTGTTGTTTGAATCAGCCAATCCCCGGCATGCGCATGAGTGGACCACCTTTCGTGATATGAAATTACCTGATGACCTGATCCTGGTGCCGGGCGTAATCGATTCGACGACAAATTTTATTGAGCATCCACTACTGGTTGCCGAGCGTATTAGCCGGTTCGCCGATATTGTCGGCCGTGAACGCGTTATTGCCGGCACTGATTGCGGTTTCGGCACGTTTGCCGATCATGGTGCAGTGGATTCTGATGTTGTATTTGCAAAGCTTGGTGCGCTCGCAGAGGGTGCGCGGATTGCGTCTGCTAAATTGTGGGCATGATGGGCCAGCATCAAGCCCGAACGTCTGCTAGACAATCGCACTCATCATCTGGGTGGTGAAGTCCAGCTGCAACCCATCGTCGCGGTCCTTGAAGTATTTTTGGTTGGCCAGTTCCTGGCTGAAATAGACTGTCTTGCCGAAGCCGGCATCCTTTAGCACCTGTTGTAACTCGGTTGGTCCGAGTCGGCATAGCCAGGGTTCTCCGTATTGCTCGACGAATGCCAGTATTGTTTTTATTCCTTCCCGTTCTGCGGCGCTGAGTTCCGAGTCATCCATGACGAAATCAAATACAAGCTGGCTGGGTGACGGTAAGCTGGCTACATATTTGAAAATATCCAGTATCGACTCCCGGTTCAGGTAGTAAGTTACACCCAGCCACGAAAAGAATGTTGGTTCGTCACTTTTGAAGCCGCCGGCGACAAGTTTTTCGGCCAGTGAATCATGTTCGAAATCGACGGCGATATGATGCAGGTTATCGTGTATTTGCACACCGGCAGTTTTCAGTTTGTCGAGTTTCCAGTGTTGTGTGTCGGGATGGTCGACTTCGAAAGTTTGTACGCTCTGTGCCGGATGGCTACTGCGATAAGGTGAGGTGTCGAGTCCTGCACCGAGAATTACATACTGGGTAACGCCGCGATCTATGGCTGCCGCCAATTCATCTTCGGCATAGCGACTGCGCAGGATGATGAGTGAGCGGGCTTTAATCAGGCCTGAGCTGGCTAGTCTGTCGCGGTCTGCGGCGATTTTGTCGTCGAGACCCGGCCCAAGCAGCGTGGCGGCAAGTGGGTCGTCCAAAATTTTTGGCTCAGCATCGATTAACATATGTACAGCTCTGAGGTATGCCGAGCCTTCCGCCATATAACTGTATTTGCCTGATTCCATTGTTGTGTCCTTGTGTGTCAGCCCTTATTCAGATCAGATCAGATCAGGCCAGCTCAGCAGCTGGCAGTATGATTGTAAATGTCAGTCCACCACCTGCCCGCGGTGCGGCGATAATAGATCCGCCCATCACTTCGAAAGCCCTCTTTGCTATGGCCAGGCCAAGCCCGCTGCCACCCGCATCAGCAATGCCGCTTTTGACACGGAAGAAGGGTTCAAAAATTCTATCAAGATATTGGTTGGGAATACCCGGCCCTCGATCACTAATTAGTATGATGATACTGGCTTCATTTTTATTTACCGCCAGCTCAATGCAGCTATTGTTTGGTGCATAGCGAATTGCGTTGCGCAGTATGTTCTCGAATCCACTGCGTAGCAAATCGAGATCGCCGATGACCTGTAAATTTGACTCACTGGTTAATTCGAGCTGACAGTTCTTTGCCTTTGCTTCAACTTGTGCAATCTCGACGAGATCACGTAGCAGTTTACCGACCCGGATCAGTCGGTGCACGATTGCAGCAGGTGCCTCAAGACGGGAGAAACGCAGCATTTCTCCTATAGTCTGGTCAATGCGGCGCACCTCGTTTTCGATCTGTTCACGTTCGGTTTCGCCAAATTTCTCCCGATGTGCGGCCAGAGCCAGAGAAGCCTGCAGGCGCGCTAACGGAGACCTTAGTTCGTGCGACATTTCCTGCATCAATTGTTCACGGCTATCGATCAGGCTTTGTAGTTGATCGGCCATGGAATTGAAGTCTGCAGCAAGCGCGCCAAGTTCATCGCGCCGATTTGATATTGCAGCCGGTACCCGGGCGTCAATGTGGCCGGAGGCGAGTTGCCTGACGGCAACCTGTAATTCACCGATTGGTCTGCCAAAGCGACTGGCGATCAACCACGCGATGGAGCCAATAACGAGTATTGCGACAATGATCAGGCCGAGCAATGTCGCCGGGCTGCCCCACAGGCCGATTGTTTTGGGCAGGACAAGAAAGGCATAGACTTTTCCATCGGGACCGACAAGCTGGGGTGCAAGGCTTAGTGGACGGTAGTTTGATTGGATTTGATCGGCAGGTGTGATGACGTAGCTGCGTACGATGTTGGTAAACTCATCGGGTAACTGGCGGCCAAAAATATCATGACTGTTCTGGTCCAGGACGAATACTGATACATCCGGCGGGATCTGTGCTTCCTCGGCCAGCCATTGTTGCAGGGCAGGTCGGCCACCCGCTGAGAGCACGTTAGCCGCTTCGCGACCCAGTGTGCTGTGGCGGGTAGCAACATAGCCTTCAAGTTCATACGATGCGATCAATGCGAGGATAGCCGCGACGGCCAAAATGAATGCGGCCAGTGTTGCGCCGATATAGACAGCTATACGTAGATACAAGCGAGGATAAGGCAGATCCATGTATCAGTCCTCGGAAAAAAATTCTTCATCGAGTACATAACCGTGGCCACGCATACCTCGAATGCATTGGTTCTCAATATTTGCGGCAGAGAGTTTGCTGCGAATTTTGCTGATTAATGTATCTATACTGCGATCATATGCCTCGATTGGTCGATCAAGCGCCAGTTGGGTCAACCTGGCGCGCGACAAAACTTCACCGGGTCGGCGCATCAATTGCTCGAGAACACGCATTTCAGCAGCGGTTAGTTTTACCGTTATGGCGTTTGCGGTCATCACCCGGCGTTTCATATCCATCTTTAACGGACCGACGACCAGTGTTTCACCAATGGGCTGGTTAGTCGCATCGCTACTTGAACGCTTTAAAACTGCTTGTATACGAACCGTCAGTTCGAGTGGATTAAATGGTTTGGGCAGGTAGTCATCGGCACCACCCATCAGGCCAAAAATTCGATCAGACTCATCACCCCGGGCCGTCAACATGATGACCGGTAAAGTGTGGTCCACGCGCAAACGCTTGAGTACGTCAAAGCCGCTGATATCCGGCAGCATGACATCGAGAATTACAAGATCTGGTTGATTTTCGTTGATACGCTGCAAGCCGGCTTCACCCTCATGCACGACATCGACCCGGAAGCCGTGTAGCTCCAGAAACTCGTGCAACATTTTGGCGAGGCTGATGTCATCGTCAATCAGCAACAGCCGTGGGGGTGCCTGACTCATATTGGTATTTTAGCGACGATTGCTGTGCGTTATCACCTGTTAACGTTCCGTTGACACTCAGGCGGAATTCAAGTGACTGGTGAAAGGCCCATGACGCGGGTCTTTATATAGTTATGCTGAAGGTGGTTAAATCAGACTGAGAATGATGAGCCGCAGCCGCAGGTTGTCTGGGCATTTGGATTACGGATGACAAATCGTGATCCTTCAAGGTCTTCTTTGTAGTCAATCTCGGCATCAATCAGGTATTGAACACTCATTGGATCGACGAGCAGCTTGACGCCGTGATTCTCAATCTCAAGGTCACCTTCCTGGGTTTCCTCATCGAACGTGAAGCCATACTGAAAGCCTGAACAGCCGCCGCCACTGATGAATACACGGAGTTTCAGTGCATCATTTTCTTCCTGTGCAATCAGGTCGCTGACCTTGACTGCGGCGGCGTCGGTGAAGACCAGAGATGGCCCGGATGGTTGTGCGTTTGAGTTTTCCATAGCGGTAAGCTAACGAGTTTAACCCATTGCTGTCAATATAGTTCGGTTTCGCTATCAATTGGGTGATGAGTGTCCCGAAACCCGTGATCCGGGTTGACCAGGCCGCGCCCAGCCATTCAAATGTGAACGCATGATCAGAGATATACCAGTTTCCGCAGCTGTTTTGACTGCCTATGGCTTGCAGTCGGCCCATATCGGTCCGTTGGGCAAGGGTTTGATTAACGGCACATGGCTGGTAAAAACGGATGAGGCACGTTTCGTCCTGCAATGTGTGAATCCGATCTTTCCGGCCGAGGTCAATATCGACATTGATGTTGTCACCCGTCATGTGGCCGAACGTGGCCTTATTACGTGCCGGATTGTGCCGACTGTGTCCGGTGATTTGTGGGCCAGAATTGGTGAGCATACCTGGCGGCTACTGACTTTTGTGGACGGAGTTAGTCACGATTCATTAACCGTGCCTAATCAGGCTGAATCGGCCGGTAAGCTATTGTCAGTTTTTCATGCTGCTGTTCGCGACCTCGATCATGAATTTACGAGCCCTCGCCTGGGAATTCACGATACGGCCAGGCATCTGGCATTTTTGCGTGAGACGTTGGAAGTAAAATCTGAGCATCCCTGCTATGCAGATGTGTCTCGGCTCGGCGTAAAGATTCTCGCCGCCGCCGCAGATCTGGCACCTTATCCGCAAACGCCGGACCGGATTGTCCATGGGGATCCAAAGATAAATAACCTGTTGTTCACCCACGATACTGATATGGCATTCAGTTTGGTGGATCTGGACACACTTGCGCGTATGCCCTTGCCGCTCGAGCTCGGAGATGCGATGCGATCGTGGTGCAATCCAGCCGGTGAGGATGATCAGGTTAGTGAGTTTTGTGCGCAGCTGTTCGAACAATCAATCCGGGGATATGCTGAAGGTGCGAGAGACTGGATTTCTGCACAGGAGTCAGCAGCAATCGTATCGGCGACTGAGACAATACTGGTCGAATTAGCCGCGCGTTTCTGTGCCGATGCGTTGAATGAATGTTATTTCGGCTGGAATGCAGATAAGTTTGCGACACGTAGCGAGCATAATCAGGAGCGGGCCGCGAGTCAGCTGCATGTTGTAGAGTCCCTGGCCGCGCAGCGCAAGAAGTTGGAAGCGATCATAACCGCTGTTTTTTAGCTTTAATTTCTTGTCATTATTTTCCTAATGGCAGTGAGTGCAGGTCTCAAGCTGCAGCATTCGCTGCTTAACTGTCATAGCCGGCATTGTTGGCCAGTCACTAGAATGGCAGTTCGTACATGCGAGGGTGCGCTCGAGTATGACAGCGTGTGAGCGATTCAAATGCCAGTAACCAGCGCGATCAAGGTTGATCAGATTTTCCATTTGATCTGCAGTCATTGTTAAAGGCTTACTGTCGGCATCGCCGGATGCCAGCGGTTGAATGATTGTATGGCCGGATAGGTTAGTGCTCGCACGATTAGCGCTCAGCGCTGCATTCAGCCCGGCAATGCGCCCGGTCAGGACTGAGGGGGCAAGGAATGTACCGGACCCGCCGTAACTGCCATTTATGCCGGCAACACCGGTTGCTTCGCCGGCCGCAAACAGGCCGCCAATCGGTTGATTGTCTTGCCCGAGTACTTGCGTGTTCGTATCGATGGCAAGTCCCCCCATACTTTTACGAGTCATCGGCAACAGGCGAATGGCAAAGAATGGCGGCTCACTAATCGCTTTTACTTGAGGCAGTACTGTTTTTTTCAGCGAACCAAATCGGGAGAAATCTGTATCTTCGCCTGTAGCTACGAAAGTGTTGTAGCGGTCAATTGTTGTTTGCAACGGACTGATGGCTAGCCCGGCTGCTGTCGCCATCGCACTGATAGTATCTGCTTTATGCACGACCGCCGGATCATCAAGAATTTCACTTTTGATTGTGTCACGGTTCAGCCATACGGCACCGCGGATACGCAGGTTCTTGAGACCGTTGTTATCGAACACGAGCCAGTGCAGTCGCTGCTCCAGGTTCATCACCGCAGCTTCGATGATTTTTGAGTTAGCTGATTCGTTGACGAAGCGGTGACCGTCCGCATCGATACGAATCGCTGCCGTATTGTCGACATGTAATCCTCGTAGTGGGTCGCGAGGATCCTCTAGTCCGTTAACAAATATAGCCTGATGATCCATGCGTAGCAGTTTTGCCTCGACGCTCTGTCCGAGGCGAATGCCAGCACCGGTCGCATAACGGCCCGCACCGATCAGCAAGCGTTCGGGTGCGTTGCTATGTCCCGGTCCATCCGGTCGATAATATTTACGTACGAGTTCCAGGTTACTCTCAAAGCCGCCGGTCGCGATGATGACTGACGGAGCTATATAGTTATGATGAGTGCCACTACGAGTGTTGCGAACCCGCAGGCTGAAGAGTCCGTTCCTGGTTTTTGTCAGGCTTTGAGCCTCAGCATTCATGACAAAATTCAGGTTCTCTCGCCGTACTGCCTCACGCAGCATTGGTACGATGACATTGATGGCTGCACCACCGGCGAAGTGAAAGCGAGGCACAGAACTCTCAGGTGTGTCGAGTAGAATTGTGAATTTGACACCGAAACGGGTCAGCCAGTCATGGATCTCGCTGCGTGAATTGTCTACAAACAGGCGCACCCAGTCAGGATCCGGGTCTTCGCCCCAGGCCATCAGGTCATCATAGGCAATTGCCGGCGTATCTTTGAAACCCTTGTGCTGCTGCAAAGGTGTGCCAACCAGAGCAAACCCACCGGCTTTGACGGCATGGCCGCCGGCCACCGAGGAAGCCTCGATGACGATTGCCCTGGCACCGTTTGCACTAGCTTCCAGTGCTGCGGACAGTCCTGCAATTCCGCCTCCGATCACGATAACGTCCGTATCGATTGGCATCGGATCGGTGCTGCAAGCGCTCAGCAGGCAGAGTAGTGCGGTGAGTCTGACCCCCCTCATCTCAAGGATCCTCCAGTCGATGTGAGACTGACAGTATCACTGGGCAGCTGATAAAAAACAAAGTCGCCAGCGCCCCAGATCACACCTGCTTTTCCCGGTGTGCGCGCAGCGAACGGAGTTGATGCCATCCTCCCGGATCAGTTGCAGAGCAACGTTTTCAGTGACACCATTAGCTGTCATATATAAAAAGAATAATGCACAAGAGGAAATAGCACATGGCAGATTCTGCTGACCAAAATTATGCGGGCGTCTGGGACAACCGACTCGGCTTCGGCAAGAAATCTGCAATTATCGTTATCGATTTGCTGCAGGGATATACAACTGAAGGTTCGGCTTTGTATGCGCCGGGTGTCGTTGCCTGCGTCCAGGAGATGCCGGAATTACTCGACCTGGCGCGCGAGAAGGGTGTGCCGATAATTCATACACGGGTGCTGTATACGCCACCGGATTATGCGGACGGTGGTATCTGGATTAAAAAGGCACCGGTGCTGAAAGACCTGGTTGCAGGAAACCCGTATGCAGAATTTTGTCCAGAAGTTGTGCCTAAACCGGGGGAACCGGTTATCGTCAAACAATATGCGAGTGCGTTCTTCGGTACATCGTTGATTGCGACATTAAATGGCCTTGATGTCGATACTCTTATTATTACTGGCTGTACGACATCCGGTTGTGTTCGCGCGACGGCTGTTGACGCTGTACAGCATGGTATTCGCCCTATTTGCGTACGTGAATGTGTCGGTGACCGACACGATGGGCCGCATGAAGCAAACTTGTTCGACATCAACGCCAAGTACGGAGATGTGATCAGCAAGGATGAGGCAATGAAATACCTGAACGGCTTGTGAGTTGATGCGGATTGACGAGTGACTTTAGTCAGCGACTTACCAAATCCCCTGATTGAGAATGCATATATACAATAATAGAGGCGAGCATGGCTGAACTGACGCAATCCCGGCATTACGACTACGTACCGATTATCGATCGCGAGCCGTTCAAGCTGCCTGAAGGCAAGCGCGTGGCGGTCATACCGTATATCAATATTGAGCACTTCCCGGCCGCGATCAAAGGCACGGCTCTGATTCCGGGCACTGCCATATTCAGTCCGGACCCATTGAACTACGGTTGGCGTGACTACGGTAATCGCGTTGGGTTGTGGCGCATCATGGAGATGATGGATTCCTTCGGTATGCGCGGCACGGTCTGTCTGAATGCCGAGATTATTCGAGAATATCCACGCATCATCGAAGAAGGTGAGAAACGTAACTGGGCCTGGATCGGCCATGGCGTCAATAATGCGCCGGCAAATTTCATTGGCAATGTCACGAATGAGAACGGCGAGATTGTGCATGCGCTCGACGAGGCTCGCGAGCGGGAAATTCTTGAAGCGACGCTAAAACCGATGGAGGAGGCGCTTGGCCGTAAAACCAAGGGTTGGCTGAGCCCGTTCCTGACGCACACTGATAACACGCCACGGTTGCTTGAGGAATTCGGTGTGGAGTATTTGTGTGACTACACGTGCGATGATCATCCATTCCGTTTCAATACACCGAACAACAACTTGATTTCGGTGCCGTACACGGTTGAGATCAATGATATTCCGTGTTTCCTGAACCTTGGTATTTCATCCGCGGCTTTCGGTGACATGATTGTCGACCAGTTTGATGTGCTGTACGAGGAGGGTGCAACGAATGCACGGTGTATGCCGATCTGTCTGCATACGTTCCACGTTGGCCAGCCGAATAAATTTAAACACCTGAAGCGGGCATTCGAGTATATTGCCAATCATGATGACGTCTGGCTGACGACCGGCGATGATGTCAATGAC
>Ga0233412_10001996_pt1 | contig 10158 bp, 2 predicted proteins | sample Na_anoxic_4_MG_FD_180667 | JGI IMG/M metagenome (GOLD analysis project Ga0233412, IMG submission 180667) | Seawater microbial communities from Saanich Inlet, British Columbia, Canada - Na_anoxic_4_MG | ecosystem: Environmental > Aquatic > Marine > Inlet | place: Canada: British Columbia... | reverse complement strand
TTGGGCGCGATGCAGTGAACAATCAAGTCCAGCAGGAGCGCAGTCTTTTGACTGAACAACGTGCTGAGATCAATTTAGCGAACAGACGTTCGGAGCAAGGGCGCGACCAGTTCAACAGGGATCGCTCATTCGCACGCGATGTCCTCACATCTGACCGAGCATTTGGTGAGAACCAACGCCAGTTCAATGCGCTGGATGCTGACCGCGATGCGTCTCGGGGCATCCAAGCTAGGAGGAGTGATCTATTGAACAGGGGAACGCTTCTTGACATAGGGCGCAAACAGGCAGAGTTGGACGCATATAACTCTCCAGAAGGCGTGGAGATCCGCAAGAACTTGTCGGCGTCTGAACTACTTAAATCTCAGACAGCACTCACGACTGCGCAAGCTGACGCAGATAGTATGGGCAAACGTATCGAGTTAGGGAACGCCAAGGTGCAAGCAGAAATAGACGAACTTGGTGGACTGTCTGAAGAACAAACTCAGTACGTTGAAACTCTCAACAACGCTAGGGCAAACGCTGAAAGGCTACGGGCGACTGGATCTGTTGAAGCAGCAGATGCGTTGGACATCGAGGTGGGTACGTTAGAAAGCGGACTACCTACAATGTTCCCAGAAAATCAGTCACTGGTTAAATCATTAGTGGAGATTCCTAGGGTGGATGACCGAACTATCTCGTCTAAGCAACTAGAAGCCGTGACATCCCAAGCCGCAGATGAACGGGAACTCAAAGTTTTATCCGAAGATCCTAAGCTTCGTGAAACTATGTTGAACTACCGAAACACGCTGAGTTTTAAACGTGACCCGAACGCAACTGGCGGTGTCAAGACGTTCGGACACCTGCCAAGCCTCAAAGGTGCAGCAAATGAGTCCAACGGTGATCCCGCAGAATTTAAACGTTTGGTGGATAAGATAGCCTCAGACAATGGGTTGAAGGGTAGTCTTACGATAGGTCAAGCTGCGAAGTTGTTGAAGTTCGAGACCGCTCTCGCAGTGAAGAGTAGGAATGATCTCGGCGGTGACGCCATTAGTACATTGGATAGACTACTGGAGCAGTAATAATCTACTTGTAAGTTGGGCTATATACATTAAAAAAGTGTATATGGCTTCACTACAAGAAATTATCGAGACCAATGAGTTTGCCGCACTTAGTAAGAACGACAAACAACGAGCAGTCCTCAACTATGGAGAACTTGCGCAGGCGGATACACGCCACACGTCAAAACTTGTAGGGCTAAACCATGACCTCGGGAGCAATCTAAACTATGTGGCGGAAGGTGCTGCGGAGATGAAATCCGCGTACCTAGACACTAGAAACAAACTTGCCAGTGGTGAGTTAAGTAAAGAGGAGGCGGCTAAATCTTGGCTACTCACGGAAGAAAACTTGGTGGCTAAACAGCGTGACGCACGCAACGCCTACTACGAGAATTTATCTCTGCAGAGGGAGAAACTCGCGCTAGAGTCATCACAGAAGTCTTTCGGCAACATATTTTTCAACGTCATGTCGAACCACCTGCTTAGGTCAGACACGGACGAGCACCAAGGGCGTGAGGCATCTATCGAAGGCATCGAGAAGAAGATCGGGGATAGTGGCCTCAGTGACGAGGACATCTCCACCATTGGAGCCGATGCGTTTGCCATGGGTGAGTCCGATGATGTAGCACTACTGTCCAACGGCAGTTTGGTGATCGCGAACCGCGACAACTTAATCAAAGGTTTAGACCCTTTCGTGGATGCCGTCAACGCGTCTGGTGCCACATCTGAAGAGAAGGAGCGCGTGCTAGGTAGTTTGCAAGAGGAGCAAGAAGCTACGACCGAAGAACTTTGGGATCTACTCACAGATGGGTTGCACGTTGTGACTGACAGCAAGGGTGAGCCCCAATACTCTTCGTCCGAAGGTTTGCGCGGGTCATTAGAGGCAGCAACCGCTGGGGTGTTCGGGGTAGAGAAAGACATCATATCTGGTGCGCCAACTACGATGCAGAAGCGGATCGACGCTAAGCACACCGACTTCACGCACGAACAGAAGCTGAGAGTCCTACAAGACTACCTTGAAGCCACTAAATCAGATGGTGTCGGTGGGGTAATAAACACAGGACTTAAAGGTGCGATGAGTGGAGCTCTCGGAGTGGGTCGAAACGCCATGGTCATAGCAGACTTGGCAGGCATCACTGGGATGGAGAACCTTGAAGCCAAGAACGAATTTTTCAAAAAAGCACAGGAAGGCACTGCACGACTTGAGGGCATACAGAACCGCTCAACTTTCGATAAAGTCCTAGGCGCTGCGTCAGAGCAACTCCCATTCTTTGGGGTTATGCGACTAGCAGGCAGTGGGGCTAAGCGGTTGCCGCAGCCCGTGGGTTGACTGCTGCAAAGCAGACGAGTGCTGCTACCACTGCGGCACTGTCCGTTGGTGGGCTTCAGAGCGCCACTGGCAACATCAGTCAAGTGCTACAGAACGACCCTACTGATAAAGGTGGGGCGCTGTTGGCAGGAATCCAAGGATTCGCTACGACATTTTTAATATCAAAAGGGTTCGACAAGATCGGACTAGGTGGCGCGGAGAACTTCAAGAAGTCGCTACGTTCCGGCAAGGCGGGGTTCGTGAGCGCACTTAGGGATTACGGGAAAGGTTTCCTCAAAGGAGGCGCAGGCGAGTTCACTGAAGAATTTATTGACGAGTTCACTAACTCACTCATAAACCAGAGACACACTGGGCAGACTGCTGAGCAGATTGTTGAAGGCGCGTTCTTCGCAGGACTTACTGGGAGTGTGTTCGGTGGGGGCAGAGGATTGGCAGACGTTGCGACTGCACCTATGGGGGTCGTCACACCCGCAAAAGTGGAGAAGTCCTTGGAGGCAACTCCGAGTAACACCAATGAGGAAGTCCGTGCAGACGCCATAGCTATCACAGATAATGAGAGCGATAAGTTGGAACAGGTAGCCCCTACTCTCCAGAACGTGTCAGTGGCTCAGAAAGTCGGTAGTAGCGTCGATGAGCAACTGAAGTCTCAAGAGTCTGAACTAGCTAAAGAGAAAGCTGTTGAGCCCGATCAAGTCGTTGAGCCCGATCAAGTCGCTGACCCTGCGGACGCACTTACGGCTGAGGCACTCCAACTGGAGAGGGACATGCGAGCTAAAGAAGGGGAGATAGCAGTATTAAAAGGTGGTAAAAAATCCACAACAAAGGCTGAAGCCGAGCTGAAAGCTCTCCAAACGCGCCGTGAGGATATTCGGCAGGAGGCTATTGCTTTAAACGCCGATACTACACCTACACCTAAAGCTGCTGAGCCGAAAGCTGCTGAGCCGACTAAAGCCGTTGAGCCCAAAGCCGTTGAGCCAAAAGCCGCTGAACCAAAAGCCGTTGAGCCGACTAAAGTTGCTGAGCCGACTAAAGTTGCTGAGCCGAAGTCTGACGCAGCAAAGAAAGCTGCTGAAAATGTCGAGAAAGCTAAGCAGGCGCGAGTAGATGCCGCCAGTGAGCCGAAGCCAGTGGAGAAAGTTGAGCCTAAGACTGTGAAGTCCACTGTGGAGAAAGTTAAGCGGACTGCAAAGACAAGTGTTGCCGCAGCTAAAAAGGTGGTGGCTGACAAAGTTGAAGCTAAGAAGGCTGCGAAAGTTTTGAAGAAAAAGTTCGGGGGTCACACTCTCGACACTTCACCCAAGACAGTTACTCAAGCCCAAGGCAGCATCCGTGCAGTTGAAGCACGCCTAAAAACTCTGAATAAGGTGGTTAAGAACGTAGACCGCACTATCACCAAGAGTAAGAAGACCGTACAAGTAGATGGGGAGTTGATAAACCTCGAATCCGCTAGGACTGAGCGTGCTGAGCTAATGGCTGAACGCACGAAATTACGAGACTTTATTCGTAAAAGCAACGTGGCTGCTCAGAAGGCAGCACACAATGGTGAGTCAACTCCAGCTAGGCTCGTTCCCATTCCTAGGACTGAACTCACTAAGCCGAGCGATGTTCGCGCAGAAGACGAACTTAGTGAGCGAGCATTCCCCACGATTGTGCGGTTTTTTGATGAAGGCGGGAAGATGCCCACCCCTAAAGCTCTCATAAAGCAGGATGGCTCTGACATTTACGGGACGACATATTCTAATTTCTACGAAAGCTTCACCCCAGCGGAGAAGAAGCAGTTGTTTACAGACGACCCTAAAACCTCGGGAATAGATCAGTTCGCTGGGGCTATGAAGGTGGATGAATACGTTAAGAAATTCGGGGACGAGTACAGTTCCATGAAGGAAGCCAGTGAAGCCTTAGATTCTGAAGCGGTGAGTTTAGCCGCACTAGAGGACATGGTGGCTGGAGTGTCTGCAGTGCGTAACGGCGATACTGAGGTGCAGACATCAGACATCGAGGCAGGGCAAGTTCTGATAATCGACGGAATAGCGTACCGCATCGAGGGTAAGTACGATAGTGTGTATGACGGAGTGACTTTGACGGTTGCGCGGGATGGGTTGTTCGGTGATACAACATTTGACATACCACTGTTTGCTTTGGCTGACACCGTGAGTGTAGACGCGCACATCAAGAACCCCAAGATACTAGGGGCTAACCTTGTGGAGAACGAGTCTATCAGTTTCTTAGGGAAGCTCTCTAAAAAGCTCGGGGATGTAGTCACCCTTGCTAGAACCCCCAAGAGCGCGAAAGTTTTCAAAAACAGGTTCGAACAAGCGTTCGGGAGAGAGATTGTGTTCTTCAGAGGTACTGAGCAGATCGACGGGGCGGCAGAGGTAGGTCGCGCAGATAAGATATACCTAAACGCTGAGGCGAAGCAGCCGCTAATGCACTTAGTCGGTCATGAAACCGCACACACGTTGGAAGCCATGGAGGGTTACGAGGCGTTGAAAGATTACTTGATCTCCAACAACCCCGCAGAGTTTGCTAAGTTCAAGGAGGATCACGCTGGCACTGTCGCAGAGATCGACATGGAAGCTGAGTTTGTGGCTGACGTTGTTGGGTCGCGCTTCAATTCCGAATCTTTCTGGCGAAACATGTTCAATGAATCCGAAGGTGTGTTCAAAGAGTTCGTAGTGTACGCACGCAGCATCGTCAAAAGTGTGCGTGCATTCTTCACTCAGAATGTGAGCCTCCGTGGGATTAACGAGGACGCTATCCAGAATTTAGAGGTATTTGACCTCATGCTAAAAGACATGCTAAAGTTGGCTCCAGTCAATGACACTGCGGAAGTGCAAGATCGGGGAGATGACCCGTTCTCCCGTGTAGCGAACTTTTCTAAAGTTCCTTCGTCCGACAAGGACACCCCAGTAGCAGGTTCGTTTTTCCGCAAGATGTTCCAAAGTGCTCCGAACGTGTTCGTGCAGCAGAGTGATGTTGCCAACGTGGAAGCCGCCACTGAATACATAAAGGAGAACGTGTTTGACTACGAGAACTACCCACTCACCGAAGAAGGTTTGGCGGAGCTCCGAGCATTCAAGGAGATGGCGACAAGTAAAGAAGGTATCGCTGAATTGCAAAGTGACTTAGTTGCAGCAGACATCCTCACAACCGGAGTTGGCGGTACTGAAGTCGTGGCTGCAGGAATCGCTAGAGCGGTCTACTACGCTGGAGTATCTAGGGTTATGGATGTGAACATCGACCTAGGCTACCAACTCAGCCGAGAAGCTATGGTGTTGGCTAACGACTTTAGGGCGCAAACCAAAGATGGCACTCTAGGGGCTAATGACGCAGGGCGATTCCTTCGGGCGCTCCAAGGTCTTTCAGAGGGTGGTCACATGAGGCTCATCCTAGAAACTATCGACGCTTCGTATGACTGGTTGGCGAAAGAGTTCGGTGCTGACTACGCAGATGCAGCGGTAACGCTCTCAGCTAAGCTACAGGAAACGACTCTGCAGGGGTCAGACGTTGGAGCCCTAGTCGATAATGTGGCTACGGAGGAAGCATCCAAGCAAAGGATCGCGGAACTTGAGAAGGCTGAAGCCGCTCACCTAGAAGAGGCTAAGAACCAGTGGAACAAAGTGTTCCAAAACCTAGAGCTACTCCAAAAGGTTGCTGCCAACAGCGGCATACGTTTGTCCAGAGTCGCGGGGGAGACCGCACTTGAGACAGCTCTTAGGGTGTGGAAAACTGGCGATGCCGACATCAACATGTTGGCACAACTTGCGGAAGACGCCAACCAAGAGGTCTATACCAAATTGGTCGATGCAGGTCTTGACGTATCTGGTGTCACTACTCACACCATCAAGGCTAGGGAGGCTGAGGCTGAGGCGGATGCTGCAGGTGCAGACGTTGGTGCCGAGAAAGCCGCACGCGCTACAAACGATGCAGATAAACTGGGCAACATGTTCATCTCAAGAGTTAAGCGCCGCGCTGGGGAGACTAAGAGTGACCCGAACCCTAAGAAACAGGAGTTCAATGACTTGTTGAAACTTCACGAAACTAAGAATTTCAGTGAGGCTGAGTTCGCTGCGGAGTTTGAGAAACTTGGGGGAACTGCGAAAGTGGGGATTCAAGTACATGGAGCCGCAGCCAAGAACAAGTCACTCTCTGAAGCTGCTGCAGCTAAGCGCACCGCAGAGACCGCGCAGAAGAAGAAATCTGCCGAGGCAAAGAAAGCCGCAGACTCCGCAGAAGTTGAACTAGATGCCGAGCAGATAGAAGCTAAGCGCGAGGCTGAAGCTTTGAAGGTTCTTACAGATTTTGTTAAGGGTCTCATGAAGAAGAAGGACTTGGCTACTGGAGCTTGGGCGCTACTCAACCCTAAAGTTGACACCAAAGTTGATCCAACTAAGCGACCAACTCTAGCTAGAATTAAGGCTAAGTTCACCAACCTAAAGTCCGCATTCTCTGACAGCACCATTGAGCAAGAGCTCGCCAAAGATTTGGCAGAGATCAAGTCCGCTAAGGGAGACCAACTGTTGACACCCGAAGACATCGAGTATGTGACTTCCGAGATCGTGAAACTCCGCAAGGGCAAGCAAGACGCTAAGGTTGAGGCTTTAGAGAACAAGCGGTCTGAGCAAGACGAGCGTTCTGCTGATCGAGGTTTTGACGCGCAGCAGGCGTTCGACCCCAACGCTGAGAAGACTGCACCGAAGAAGTCCGCGCCTACGCCACTGCAACTAACTAAGCGGTATGCGAATCCTGTACCTAAGAAAGGTGAGCGGATGACGGAGGCTGAGCTACGCGCAGAACTCTCTAAGACCTACCCGCAAGACAAGGTAGACTCCATGGTGGCGAAAGCTAACGACATCAAACGACTGCGTGCCGAAGAATACGTGGCTCGTCAGCAGGAGATCCAGAACCGAGCGGTTGCTAGGATTTTAGAGCCTAAGAAACCTAAGAAGGGTGCGCCAAAAGCTAAATCTATTGCCGCACACATCCGAGAGTTCGTGGACAACCCACTCAACAAAGTGTGGGATGCTGCAGCTCGACGTAGGAATTTCAGAGAGTTCCTGTTTGAGCGGTTCCCTTATATGACTCCGGCACAGGTAGAGTCTGCGGTTGATAGCTCCATGAGTCTTTACGAAGAACGTATTGAGGCGGAGAAGGCGAAGGTCATTAAGCAGTTCAATACTCAAGCAGGTCAAGGGAAGATGGATTCCGCCACTATAGACAAACTCACCCGATTGGTGGCGCTAGACCCTACAGTGAATTTCGCGGAAGCGGTTGCAGACACTAAAGGTTTCGGTGGGTTGACTCGCGCAGAGTTTGTGAGGCTCAATGAGCTTCAACAGATCGCTTCTAATAGAACTGCCGCTACTTACCTAGGCAGAAAAGCTGTGTATGAGCAGATGCGTATATTACTCAAAGCTTCTGGCATCCCTGCATCGCTACGCCAGCGTTTGTCTGAGTTCTTCAAGGGCTCCATATACTCGGGACTCGCATCACAGATCATCGGCATCTCGTCTGGTACGGCTGCCACTGTTGAGCTATCTGCAGGTATATTAGCTAAGAGTACGTTGGATTTATTCCGAAAAGATTCTGCAGGGTTCAAGGACACCATGGGTGTGTACTTCAACTCGCTTGGTAGGCACATGGTGCGTAGCGGTCAAGAGGCTAGAAACACTTTCCTCACTGGGTCTACCACGGTTGCTCAGATCCAAGGGCACCAAGAAGTAGGTCTTGGGGCTAATGTCACTGACTTCAAGGACAAGATGTTCATGGATAAAGCTACGACCATCTACGACACTGAGATGGCTCTACTATCCAACCTGTTGAGTAAGCGAGACAATGGTGGTAGGATGACGCCTAAAGAAGCTGCTAGAGCTGCACTCGCTATGGGGCGCATAGGTCTCACTACTCAGCGTTTTGTGTTCAGAGGATTGTCTGCTGCGGATGCTGCATTCACTCAGTTGTTCACTAAAGTGGGTGCAGAGGTCGAGGGTTTCCGTGCAGCTAAGAAGGCTGGGATGAGCACCAAAGAGTTCAAGACCTACGTTGGTGGGGCACTGGAGTCGTTCCCTCAGATATACGATAAGCTGCGCAGCGACCCAGATCTCACATCTGTCTCGGACGCTGACCTCCGAATAGAAGCTGCCGACCACATCCAAGCTTCTATCTACAAATTCCTCAAGGCTAGTGGCGCAGAAAACATGGACGACATTGTGAACGGACTTGTGGAAGATTTCCAAGCGCGGGTTGGTGTAGGAAAGTCCAGTAATACCACTGTCGGTAAGCTGAATAATGCTCTAGCTAATCTAGCTACAGAGTCGCTCCCCATGGGTGCAGGTGCTTTCCTCCTCCCAGCGGTGCGAACAACTGGCAACATCGGCGACTACCTAGTGTGGCACATCCCATTCCTAAACTTAGTCCGTGCGGGGCAACTTGGTAATGCCATGCGTAAGGGTGACGAAGATTCCCTCAAACGCATTTTCCCCAACTTGACGACTGACTACGCACGTAAAAAACGCCTAGCCCAGTCAGCCATGTCATATGGGTGGTTCCTATCAACTGCGCTTCTCCAAGGTTTGAACGAAGGTCTTGATGATGAAGACAAGTGGTTCTACTTCACTGGGGGTTTCCCGACTGACCCGATCAAGAAGTTACAATTCGACACCAACGGGTGGAAGCAGAACACGTTAGTATTGTTCGGGTTTAGGTTCCAACTTGATAGGGGCGCGTCCAACTTCTACCTACCTATAGCTTACGCGGCTAAAATGGCTGTAGACATTTCACGGGGTAAAGATTTGGGTGACGACATTATGGGGCTCACTTCATCCATCCTACCTTCCACTTTCCAAATTGGTGAGTTGGTTGAGTCTTGGGAGCGGAACAGTTTCAAGGTTGACTCAGATGAAGAGGGTGTAAGACCTATAAACGCCACTGCTCAGAAAGCCGCGATAAAAACGCTGCAGAACGCTCTACCATACAGAGGCTTGGTGGCTACATTCTTCCGCAAAAACCAAGACCCGATAGATCGCAGGAACAAAATCACCGCACTACAAGAACTCCTTAGTCCATACACCCTCTCCAATGGTGATGACGAGTTCTTTGAACGGCACAATGTCCTTGGTCAGAAGGTGTATCTCCAAGATAATCGAGTGACTACTTGGATGGCTTCACTCGGCATCCCGATAAGTCACCGAGCTGTGGATCGCAACTCTGACATGGATAGGCAGAATCGCGAGGTCTACAAAGTGTTGCTTGAGATAGGGAAGGGGTCGGTGCCGATGACTCACGCCAAGGTTACTGACATGGCGAAATCTATGGATAAGACCTTCACTAATGAGCAGTTCAACAACCGCATGGCTAAGACATCTGGAGATAAATTTGGTAAACTTATCTTGGAGAACAAGGGTCGCCTAATGGATCTCAACGTACCGAGCGAGACGCGATCTGCTGACGCTTTGCACAGCGCGAAGGGCGCGTTGCTGAACAAACTCAAGAAGCAAGCGTGGCGTGAAACCCTCGCAGAGATGTAGACACAAAAAAAGCCCCGCAGAAGTTCTGCGGGGCTTAGGTTTTAGATGCTCAGTTGTCTGGTACTGTCGGGCAACTGCGGTCTCGGGTCTGGCACGTTCTCACGTCTGGCACGTTCTTGCAGTTCTCGCAAGGCGACTTTGACCTCTAGCGTGAGTGACTGGTTCCTGCCTTGTGCGATCATGGAGATTGCGCGTCTTGTTGTGCCGGCGTATTCGCGTGCATACTCATTGGTTTCTGCCCATTCGCAGATCTGTTGGTTATTCATAA
>Ga0233412_10001995_pt1 | contig 10159 bp, 9 predicted proteins | sample Na_anoxic_4_MG_FD_180667 | JGI IMG/M metagenome (GOLD analysis project Ga0233412, IMG submission 180667) | Seawater microbial communities from Saanich Inlet, British Columbia, Canada - Na_anoxic_4_MG | ecosystem: Environmental > Aquatic > Marine > Inlet | place: Canada: British Columbia... | reverse complement strand
TCAAACTTCTTTCACTACATTTGAATATTTTACAGGTATTTACATAGGAACTTTTATTTTCCAAAAAGTATTTAACAGCAGTAATCTTATAATCTTCGCTTTTATGTGAGGGCATTCAATATATATTATGAATAAATATATTGAAAAAAACGGCGTTTTAAATCTTCAAGGGTGTAAACACAGTTAAACACAGTTAAACACAGTTAAACACAGTTAAACACAGTTAAACACAGTTAAATATTATTTGATAATATTATTTAATGCATATTGTGCTAAATGTGGACAACCGCTATAAGGAATGGAATTGGGTTGGGAATAATAAAGAGGTTTATTGTGATATAGACCCTGTGGTTGAAAAGTATTTTAATAAGGATGTTGTGTTTATTGAGGACCTGGATGGTAAACCCTACCTGGTCTCCTCGCCGACAAAAGACATTACAAATATCCCTGGGGTTCTCCTTATTACAGGTAATACCTATGGACGTTTTTCAAAGAGCAAATTGTTGTATAAGTGTTTACCCAATGACACAGCATTACCCGCTTTTTTGATTCCTTATCAATTAAAAAAAACACAGTTTTGTAAAAATATTACTAATCTCTATGTTACCTTTTCATTTCATTCCTGGGATGACAAACATCCCATTGGTTCCTTACAACAAAATCTGGGAGAAGTTTCTGATTTGGTTAATTTTTGTGAATATAAACTGTATTGTAAAAACATTCATCATTCAATCACACAATTTACTAAACAAACCTGTGCAATAATTAAAACAAAATCGGAATCTTTATGGGTTGCTGATATTTTAGAAAAACATCCACATATTGAGGACCGAAGGGAGAGTGATGTCATGACCATTGATCCTGTGGGGAGTAGGGATTTAGATGATGGAATTGGAATGAAAACTATATCAACGAGAGAAATAATGATTAGTGTCTATATTGCAAATGTCAGTTTATGGTTAGATATTCTTCAATTATGGGGAAATTTCTCCGAACGCGTGTCTACCATATACTTACCCGAGTTTAAAAGGACTATGTTGCCTTCTATTTTGTCCGAAAACATGTGTAGTCTCCTTAAAAATCAGGAACGCTTCGCCTTTACTATGGACGTTCTTGTTGACACTCAGTCGGGGGAGATTTTGTCTGTAAATTTTGTAAACAGCCTTATATCGGTTAAAGAAAATTATGCATATGAGCACAAATCCTTACTTTGGAATCCTGTTTATAAACAATTATTGTGTGTGTGTAAAAATATAAATAATAAATATGCTTACCTGGACGCTGTTTCGGACAGCCATGATGTCGTGGCGCTTCTGATGATTATGATGAATCATCAATCCGCTCTCTCCTTAAAACAGAAAAATAATGGAATTTTTAGAACCCAAACATTCACGTCTGGACCCGAAATAGAAGCACCTCAAGAGATTAGTGGGTTTATTAAAATGTGGAAATACAGCGAAAGTAAGTATTCAATAAACAACGAAAATACGGGTCACCAAATGATTGGACAAGGTCTGAATGCGTACACTCACATCACGTCACCCATTAGAAGGTTAGTAGATTTATTAAATATGATACAACTGCAACATAACATGGGACTTGTAAAGAGCGAATCCGCCATGACATTTTTATTTAATTGGACCTGTCAATTGGAAAAAATAAACAAATCAATGAAGGACATACGACGTGTCCAGACAGATTGTCAATTGTTACAGATGGTAGAGACGACCCCAGAACACATCACGAAAACTCATGTTGGCTATTTGTTTGACAAAGCATCATATAAGCGCGACGTGTATCAATACAGTGTTTACCTTCCACAACTCAAATTGATTTCCAGTGTAAAGTCACGTGGAGATTACGACCAATACCATAAAACTAAAATCAGTCTTTATTTGTTTACAGGCGAAGAATCCATTAAAAAGAAGGTAAAAATAGAGTTGATTCCTTAACAAACACCGTTTTTGTTCAAGGAAAAGAGTAGAAAGTAAAGAAAATTGATTTGAATTGAATACTTAAGGAGAAGGTAAAAAGCAATTGAAAGATAATAATCTAAGGTAAAAAATGACCACCTCAGCAAATGCGAATCCCAACATCGTGTATGATCGTGGCAACCCATTCAGGGCACTGTCCCAGTCCTGCATCTCGCCCGCCTGGATCTGGGTAAACCCAGATTGCGGTGGTGCGCCAAGAAGGGTCACCGAATGTCCGTGCTGCGATTCTTCTGACATCATAGTCCGAGGATTTTCAGGGGGCGGGGTAGGTGTGGACGAGAACGTGTACTGTGGGTCGTGTGGTGAGTTTCTTGGGGTTGAACTGTAAAACAAAAAAAATAAAAACAAAATAAAAAGAAAAGGTAACCAATAAAGGTTATTTTTTCTTTAACCGAAACAGTTCATATAAAATTGAAAAGAATTTGTAAGACAAGGGGAGATAAAAGCAATTGAAGATATCAAATCAAAATATGAAGTTTTATATTACCGAAAACTATATATTGACCAGTTTTTGTATTCCTAAGGATACAACTGTGCTTGTATTTACGTGGCAATTCAACAAACTGATTCACCCAGGCATAATACCTGAGTCAGTAACACACATTGAATTTGGGAAGTATTTCGATAAGCCCATCCTTGTGAATACAATACCCAAATCGGTCACACACATTACCTTTGGAGATTGTTTCAATAGCCTGATTCAACCAGGTGCGTTACCCGAGTTATTAACACACATCAATTTGGGTGCGAATTTCAATCAAACGATTTACCCAGGTTTATTGCCCGAGTCAGTAACACACGTTACCTTAGGAATTATGTTCTACCAATCCATCTTACCAAAATCAATTCCTGCTTCTGTAACACATATCGTGATTCTTTCGCTCAACAAACCGATACAATCAGGTGTATTTCCCGAGTCATTAACGCATTTATATTTGCCGATACTACCGAAAGTGGTCAATTGCTTGGATTATTTGCCACAAGAGAGCATAAATTTATTATTATATTGTCCATGCTTAGACATTGATTATGTTAGTCCCCACAATCAAAATATGCGTAAATTGTGCCATCATTTACATACATATTGGATTAAGCGTGCTGTATGTATTACATTACCAAGTTCATGTAAATGTAGTGATATAAAGCGGATTGTGTGTGGATTTTTAGACTTGTGTGTATAAGCCAAGTAAAAGGTTTTAGAAAAGGTTATTTTTCTTTTCCGAAACTTTTTCTAAAGTATATATATATTGTCTAATCCTTGTTGTAAATTGCGTAAAATTCGGAAGTGTATGAAGGCGCAGGGCGCGCCTCGCCAGGCTTTAGCAAAAATATCCAAACAAATCCAGGACACTTGTGATAATACCGACTTAAGTCTGGGCGGTGTGAACACCACACCATTGGTTATATTGTCGTATAATGTAAAGTCGTTCACACAAGTAGACGACTTTGTTACGATCAATACCGACATTCAGAATGCCTTAAATGAGACCACAATAAACCATATAGATATAGCAGTAATTAGTGAAACAGGGACATTATCTTTTACCAAACCTGAGACCGAAGCCCTAACAGAAAAAGTTAAAGCGGATGCTTCCCTGCAGTCTCCCAATCCAGATACGGTTATATTCTATAACCCCAACTCTTCTGTTTATACAGTTTTAGATAACGGTTTTCTGAATACCGGTATAGTGGACGTCGGCCAAGGCTGGAGTGGCGAAAGGTCTTTAATATGGTTGTTTATAGAGATGAATACTAATAATCAAACGGTATTAATTATTGGTTATCACGGGCCGCTGAGCGCCGGGCAACCTCAAAGCGAGAATCCGTGTAGTGACGATAAAAGTTATACAGGGTTCATAAATTGTATAAAAGAGCAGGCCGGCAGCGTGCGCAAGGTGGATAAAATAGTATTTACAGGAGATGTAAACCCTAGCCCACCTCTAACCACTAAAGTATTTTGGAGTGATGTTGGTATATCTACTTGTGTATTCTGGTGGTCGCAAAACTCGCCGAACACAGGCGCGTGTTACGACGGGGACGGCGGCGAAACTGATACGGGCATAGGTGGATACGATGGTGGTGGCTGCGGACGAGATATATTTATGGTCAGCGATTCGAGCATGTTCCCCGGTGACTATGCCATCATCCCGCGAGTATCTGGTTGTTCGGATGTCACCCCCGGCTCCGATCATATGGGAGGAATCATTAGCCTTAATATATAGAAGAGTTTAGAAACTCATCATGCTTTTTTATAAAAAAGTAAAGGAAGGTTATCTGTAGATACAGAACCAAATACTGTGAGCAAGAATGTTACACGGAGGTTGGTTATCGTCTATATTGAAAAAATGGATTCTACACTTATGCACATAAGTATCTTGAGAAGCTGTTAAATTATTATTTACACCCATAAATGTGAACCAAAATGTTGGTAATGTGGTTGAATAGGAGTAAAGGCGGTTGCGAAACGGTTGGACAGGGGGTTAAAGGGGGCTGGCCCCCATACAGGAAAAGGGGGGTTAAAGGGGGCTGGCCCCCATACAGGAAAAGGGGGTTAAAGGGGGCTGGCCCCCATATAGGAAAAGGGGGTTAAAGGGGGCTGGCCCCCTTATGATAAAAGTAAGAAAAGGAAAGAAAATTGAAAAGGAAAGATAGAAGTAGGTGATGTTAAAAAGCAATTGAAAGGAAAATCAAAAGATGAGTTACAGCAAGAAGCAAATGAGTGCGTTGGTGGTAGCATTGAGTGAGGCGCATGGTTTTAGCGAGGCGTCGGGGCTGGAGATGTTAGATCGTATGACGAAGAAGGTGGTAAAGCCGAGTATGCCGCTGCCGTGGTGCGGATTGGTGCAAGAGAGTTGGTGCGATGGGTTACGTTTGAACCATGGTTTGTTATCGCAGTGCACGAATGAGGCAGGTGGGTTATGCTCGACATGTTCAAAGCAGGCAGATGAAGATGGAAGGCCGAGTTATGGGCTGGTGAGTGACCGTGTATTGTGGGAGTCAGAACATAGTGGAGAGTTGTTCAGAAATCACAAGGGAAAGACAAGCCGTAGTTTTGGAAGTGTGATGAAGAAGCTGAGCATAAGGCGTGAAGATGCGGAGGCGGAGGCATTAAGGTTTGGGCTAACGATTCGCGAGGATGATTTTGCTGAGCGTTGTGCGGTGAAAGGGCGTCCAAAGAAGTCATCGTCTGCATCAGACAGTGATGAGGATATGCCAAAGCGTGGTCGTGGTAGGCCGCGCAAGGAGGTAAAGAAGGTGGGTGGTTCGGTGGGGGACGATTTGATAGCGAGTTTGGTGCGGCAAGCGTCGGTGTCGGAGTCGGTGGTGGTGAAAGAAGTTGAGACGAAGGTTGTGAAGTCAGCAAAGGGTCCGAGTCAAGCAGCACTGAAGGCGGAGTGCAAAGCGGCAGGATTGAAGGTGACAGGAAACAAAGGTGATTTGTTGGCACGGCTGGCGGAGCACGCGTCAGTCTCGGAAGAGTCAGTCTCGGAAGTTGTTGTCAAGGAAGAGTCAGTCTCGGAAGTTGTCATCAAGGAGGAAGTCAAGGAAGAGTCAGTCTCGGAAGTTGTCATCAAGGAGGAAGTCAAGGAAGAGGTAGTCTCGGAAGTTGTTGTCAAGGAAGAGGTAGTCTCGGAAGTTGTCGTCAAGGAAGAGTCAGTCTCGGAAGTTGTCGTCAAGGAAGAGGTAGTCTCGGAAGTTGTCGTCAAGGAAGTTGTCGTCAAGGAAGAGGCAAAGGCAAAGTCACCAAAGGCAAAGTCACCAAAGGCAAAGTCACCAAAGGCAAAGTCACCAAAGGGTCCGAGTCAAGCAGCACTGAAGGCGGAGTGCAAAGCGGCTGGATTGAAAGTGACAGGAAACAAGGGTGAATTGTTGGAGCGTTTGTCGGTTTACAAGGCGCAAGTGGACGAAACGGAGGAGGTGACTGAGGATGCGATGATTGAAGAGGTTGTGGCAGAGGAGACAGTGGAGGTTGTCGCAGAGGAGACAGTGGTGGTTGTCGCAGAGGAGACAGTGGTGGATGTCGCAGAGGAGGATAGTGACGAGGAGGAGTTAGTCGTAAGCAAATGGGAGTGCCCAGCGGACGGAAAGATGTATTTGAAGTCAGAAGACGATCAGGTGTTTGATTTGGAAAGCCAAGAGGATTTGGGAAAGTGGGATGGTAGTACGATCGTGGAGGAGGATGAGGATTAAAATAAAAAGAAATAAAAAATAAAAAAAAGAAATAAAAAAATGACTGTAATGGTTATTTTTTTATCTAGAATAGAATATCGGATGTGTAACCAGGTAGATTCCGGGAAAGATTCCGGGAAAGATTCCGGGAAAGATTTCCGATTCTAAAAACATTATTGAGAGAAAAGGATCGTTTCTTATTGTTTTGAAATGGCCCTATTAATCGTGTAATCTCTCAGTAATGTATTTTTGATTTGAAAAGAAAGAATAGAATATCGGATGTGTAGAGAAGGAGACAGGTATGTAACCAGGTAGATTCCGGGAAAGATTCCGGGAAACATTCCAAAAGATTTCAAAGGAATGATTATTGTCCTATTAATCGTGTAATCTCTCAGTAATCTATTTTTAATTAAGAATAGGATATCCAATGTATAGAGAAAGAGACAGGTATGTAGCCAGGTAGATTTCATAAAACATTCCGGGAAGCATTCCGGGAAACATTCCGGGAAGCATTCCGGGAAAGATTCCGCCAGCATTTCGTAAAGGATTCCGCCAGCATTTCGTAAAGGATTCCATAATATTTCCGATTCTAAAAAACATTATTGAGAGAAAAGGATCGGTTCTTATTGTTTTGAAATCGTCCTATTAATCTCTCAGTAATCTATTTTTAATTTCAAAATTAAAAATAGATTATCCAATGTGTAGAGAAAGAGACAGGTATGTAGCCAGGTAGATTCCGTGAAACATTACGGAAAACATTTCCGACACCATTACGGCATACATTACGAAAAAACATCACTGGTTTCCCGTTATCGCACCCATTTCCCAGTTAGAAGGAAACAGACAGATTGGTGGGTAAACAATTTCGCGCGGCACGGCAGGCGGAGCACAGGGCGGAGGCTCACGGAGCAGGTTGACGAGTACACATTTGGTCCTTTCCCTTTTAATTTTAAAAGTAATAATGGAAGATTATCTGAACATTGTCGATTTGATTGAAAACAATCCGATCACGAAGTTGTCAACCACCAGGAGCTCTCCAGCTAACCAAAATACAAAAGGATTTCACGCCATTGGAACAGCAGTTGTTTGTATCCAGCTTTTACTGTTTTTTAAATTACCATCCCACCAATGATTTTATGATTGACTTGGATGACATTTGGAAATGGGTTGGTTTTCAATCCAAATTTAATTCAAAAACATTTTACTATTAATGTCGACTATAAATTATTGATCCGTCAAGCTACGAAGCAAACAGAAGTTAACAAACGATCGGTTCCCATTAAAATTGAAAAGCTTTTCATGAGTTAAGTATGTGTAATCAAAACTATGAATTGTGAACTACATAACCAGGCGAATGACCAGAGCGCGGAGATACACGAGGGAACGACGACGAAGACGAACAAGGTTTCCGACCTTGAGTTGCTATTGTCCAGTGAGGACGAGGAGATAGGTGGAAGAATGTGGTATCCAAGTGAGTGGATACGTGTTGAAGGATGGGATGGATAAATGTGTTTTACAAGAAAAGAAAAGGGTAGAAATACCTTTTTTTTTATATCACTCGTTTCTCATTATCGCACTCATTTCTCAGTTATCGGGATATAGACAGATTAGCGTGTTGGTCTGTTTCAGGCGCATGGGTGGACGAGGTAGCACGGGGTATGGTGGGTAGAATGGCGGATATACGTTTGTCACTCGTTTCTCATTATCGCACTCATTTCTCAGTTATCGGGATATTGGCAGATTAGCGGGTTGGTCTGTTTTCCGTGAATGTGTCCGGGTGTGTGTCCGGGCGGAGCTCAACGGATAGATTGGCCAGTATTAACATATTCCTTACAAAATATATTATTACGTCGTACATACTCATTGTTTAACGATGAATATTAAAATCATATATATATATATGAGCAAATGTCGTACTATGGGTGCTGGTCTTGCTGGGTCTACACGCATGGCTAATGTAAACGCAAATCAAGGAGGAGGCTCAGCTCTACAGGGGGTACCATCAACTGTAGGCAAAAGACCCATTTTAAATTTAGCTGTAAGACAACGTGGAGGTGGTCAACAACGTAATAATATATTTTGTATGAACCAGCTCGGAGGTATTGGGAAATCAAGTCGTATGTTTGCATCTACAGCTGATGGTGTCAGTTGTAAAAATAAAATCAACGAACCAACCCCAGAGCCAAAAAAGCCTCGGGAGCCAAAAAAAAAAGCTTTAGATTATTTAAACGAAGGATATGTTAACTATACAGAGGATAGTAGTTGTTTAGGGGATATGTCTCAATTATTATGTCTTTTTTTATCTGATACTAACAGTGTTACAAGGTACTGGAAAGGAAGTTTATTAGGTAATATTAATACTAAATTAGGTCCCCCATCTGCTCTACTTGTTTCTACTAATAGTAGTGTACAGCTATTTAGAGATGAGGTCACACCTAATTTGGCAACAGCAACATTTATAATAGTATTAGTAGGTAAAATAAATATACATACTATCAGCGACAATTTGATAACTGAAAAACCTTTAGGCGAAGGCCAAATTGGTTGGTTAAGATGTGGAATTGGGTTTAATATTAAACATATAACAACCAAAGTAGAGTATCTTATGATAAGCGCATTCGAAACTATAAATATTGATATTCCTAAATTACAGTATGAGTATCCTTGTAATATTGAAAATATGGCTAATAATGCAGCCCTCGGCTGGACACCATTTAGTTATGTTGGATACGGTGACGAACATAATGAACCACCACTAGATGCATCCTGGAGTAGTAATGAGTCGTGGAACGCAGAAACTAATATATATGATAAAGAAGCTGGTTATTTATACCCATTTGGAATTCCTGATCCCTCGGGTCTTTCGGTGGACGCGCCCAAAAATACCAATAGAGCGTTTATTGGTATATGGGCAGATGGTGATCTAACCCCGTCTCCAGTAATGAATATTCATTATGAACCAATTAGTGAGCAGAATAATATTGTTTATATTAGAAATATGAATGATCCGTCTCAGTTATCTTCTTGGACAGATACACACTCCCATCAGGATGGTGTGCTTTATATACCTTTATATTATGATGGTGTTCAAGATAAATATGGCAATAAATTCTATTTTTCAGAGGATTATAGGGAACCAGGTGAGGAAAAGGCCATACCAACAATAATATCTGCAGAAACGATACAACCGGGAGATATGCGTTGGAATATGCCTCATTTGGAATATACAGAAGTTCCTTCAAAACTAGGTATCGCTATTAATGGTAATATACCACCAAGTATTATAGAATCAACTGATGATTATCATATATATGATCCTCCTAATGGTAGAACTTTTGTTGATCTAATAGCTACTCAGTTCACAACCCAAATATATAAACATTTATAGATACTTCCAAACTAAGTGGTCCATCTGACTTTCATTATATAATTAATGCTATTGTGGGGACACGCCATTAATTTCAGTCGACGATTTAATTATCACTCTTGATAAAATATATTTTGATTATCTGGCCGAGCAGAAGAAAATCAGTATAAATAAGGTGGTAATGTTTGTGCCTTATTGTATAACAACCCATGCGTTCAACATGCTTTTGTCTTGTTGGTATATTTCCCTTTTTTCGTGTAATCTCTCAGTAAACTAATTTTGATTTCAAAATTAAGAATAGAATAAGGGGTTGTGTATAGAAAAGACAGTTATGTCGCCAGGTAAAACAAACCATAATTAGATTTTTAAAATCTAAGGCAAAATATAAAGGACCAGGTATGTGTAAAAATGAGCTGACCCAAGAAAAGGAAAATTTTTGAGAAAAATTGAAAAGCTTTCCTTAATTAAATAGACACCATAATAGTAAGTAATGATTTCAGAAACCAGTACACACGATAGGTATGGGGAGGAGTGTGCTGCTCGCACGATTCAAGCAGTAACAAGGGGCCATTTAGCAAGGATTTGGTTTAACATCACCATGATTTATAAAGATGATGATTCCGAGACC
>Ga0233412_10001991_pt1 | contig 10171 bp, 7 predicted proteins | sample Na_anoxic_4_MG_FD_180667 | JGI IMG/M metagenome (GOLD analysis project Ga0233412, IMG submission 180667) | Seawater microbial communities from Saanich Inlet, British Columbia, Canada - Na_anoxic_4_MG | ecosystem: Environmental > Aquatic > Marine > Inlet | place: Canada: British Columbia... | reverse complement strand
TGATTTTTCCGTCCCATCTAGTGTCCCTTTTGAGTAAATAAAAGCCCATCAACTATTCTCATAGAGATGACCTTAAACAGCTGTATTTAAGCGAAATAGAGAGCCGTTCAGTGTAAGTACTATATCAGGTGAGAAAGTCTTTAAAACAAAAAAAACCTCAGTGAGACTGAAGTTTTTCATTAGCTAACTATCTAAGGTTTAACCCTTATTGTAAACAACACAACTATTGCCCGAACTTAAAAGAAAATTATTGTTGCAAACAACAATCTTAGGTAAGTAAACAGAGATCTTAAACTAGTAATCTTATAATTTCATTAAAAGTAGATTTCAAAACTCATGAAACATTTTCATTTAGAGATATAACCAATAGGTAAATTTTAAATTGATTGACCTGTATCTGGGTGATACGGGGTCAGTAAAATAATTATCATTGTAAACTAGGTAAAGATCCGATAAAGGTGCAAAACGCCATTGGAGCCGTGAGTTTATACCTAAGTTTTCTCTTTGGTTACTGTATTGAATAAGTGTGGACCAAAAAAGTGATTTACTAAAGGTAATCTCTACTTTTGGACTTACAAGCCAAATATCGGCATCCGCGTAAGGCTCAGGTAACCTTATGCCATCATATTTAAAAGCGAGACCAATCTGGGCCCAAGGTTGAAACCTGAGAGCAACTTCGCCTCCCATAGAAAAACTATTTCCATTGAAAAACTGTCCTGTAGTGATCGAACCGCTATAAGTTAAACGCTTCGTCGAGTTCGATTCGTATTCAGCAGTTACCTGAGTGAAGGTATAGTCCGTTTCTGCCGGTAAAGGTACAGTACCATCTGTTCTTGTTGGATCGAAATCTTCTGTGAGGTAAATATAATTATTTGCAGCGCCGAAAGATAGTACGGAATTGTCTTTAAAATCAGCTTCCCACCTCAAACGAAACAAACGATCTGTATTTTTAAAATCTAGCGTTGGCCTCCAATAATTGATCACAAGAAAATTCACACTATGACGACTAAATTTACCTTTTTTAGGATAAAACTTCCGTTCTAGAAGAATACCTTGTTTGAATATGTCATTTCTTGGGACAAAACCCAGATCTGCTCTAAATTCCTTATCAACAAATGTGATGTCTGTGATTAAACTATACTTCCTTGTGTTGTACTCTATCATGGCTTGAGAAGAAAAATTCCCCTCACTGTCATCGGGCTGAAATGATTTGTGAGCATAGAATCTCCCTCTCCAAACGTTATCTGCTGATGCGAGATTAAAATCGGTTCCTATAACACGATTGAACCTATCTGATTCGCTCAAAAAACTATAGTCTTTAAAAGTCTCACGATTGATGAAGAACATCCCGATATTGGATCGCTCAAAAACCTTGCGTTGCAAGACAAACATCATGTCATTATTCGAAGCTATTTCATTAGACAGGTCTTCAGCGGTTTGAATATTTAAAAAACCCAAACGCCAATCTTTGTCCAGCTTGCCACTTAGCCTGACCCCAGCCAATATTTGATTTTCAATAGTGTTTCCATCCGAGTCGGTAGCCAGACCTATCCTTCTCGAAAAGAATGGTTTTGCCTCGTTAAAGGTATTTCCAAAACTGGCAAAAAGGTCACTGTTATCTATAAAGAATTGTCTTTTTTCAGGTAGCTGAATCTCAAAACGCGTAAGGTTTGTGAAAATGTTATCGACTTCAACATTTGAAAAATCAGGATTAATTGTGATATCCAGGTTCATGCCATTTCCAATTGACACCTTGGCATCACCACCTATTTTCAACCTCATTTCACTTTCTCCTACTGAATAGTCTCGTTCAGCAATTGTATTTATATAAGGAATTAGACTTAACGGAGTTCGTGATTTACCTAAAGGTTTTTCAAAATTCAGTTCACCCATATAGGCCAGACTCGGTAAAGGTTGATTTTGAGGAACTTTAACCCAGGTGCTTTGTTCATTTGTTTGCAGATTCCAGCGGTAACACCTAAACCTCCATTTCGTACTTCCTTCAAGGAATTTCAAAGAGGTGAACGGGATGGCTATCTCAACGATATAGTGGTCGTCATGCATTTGACTTTCCGCATACCACTTTATATCCCAGGTATTATTAAAAGTTGCCCCTCCTTCAGATATCTGGCCTTCTCTCTGCACCCCATAGGGTGTAACGCCAAAAAAGAATGCATTTGTTCCATCATTGAATGTATCAAAAAGCAAGGATACATTGTCATTGGTAGTTCCACCAAAATCCCTTCGCAAAGATGAAACAACATAATTATTATTTGGAGATTCAGCCCTGATAGCCACATATAAAGTGGTTTCAGAATATACAACCTTAAAACTGGTTTGGTAATTAGCGCTCAAGGAATCTGTTGGAAAGTACTGCCAGAAATTTGTTCCTGAATCGGCCGATTCCCATTCCGGTTCATCAAGTTTTCCATCAAGGATGATTTTTGCATCCAAAAATTTTGCATCTATTGATTTAGGTTGGGTCTGGCCGTTCACAAAACAGCTATGGAAAAAAAGACAAACAAGGAATATTTTAGTATTAAATGACTTATAAATTAATCCTTCCATATTAAAAAATTTATCCAAAAAACACACAATTAGTATTTATTTGAACAAAATTAGGTAAAAGGATATGTCAGTATTCTACCTAGATTACGGTATTGTTTACCAATATTACGGAATAGCACAATCGAGCATCCAATCAGCCAGCTTTTCGTACTATCGAGAACATATGTCAAGTATCTATTTGCAATATAATGGGCAATTTAGATCTTAAACCCAGTTAAGTCTGATATTGGTTTATTCACTATCTATAGGGAGCTTTTCAAAAATATCTACGATTGATTCCTCATCAATTGGATTCATGTCTATTAATTTAAGTGACTTGACCATATGCACTGTAGTAGTTTTATAAAGTAGAAAATGAGGTGTTTTTAAATGTGATTGATATGATGACTCACTGGAATAAATCTCTAGAAGTCTTATTCGATTTGGATACTCCTTTTGGTACATAGGAAAGATCGAAATAACACCGCTTTCATTTTTTAATGACGCTTTCGATTCTTCCTTTAAAATAGCATAATATTCCTCAAGGTACGCTGGATAGACTTCAATTTCAGCCATTCGGACCACCAATTCAGACATATCGATATCTGATTTTTGCTGATTATGGTTATCACAAGTAATAAATAAGGCCATAAAAATAGCCGCCCCAAGCATTTGCATTATATTCTTTATACTCATTCTCGATATGTTACCACCTCCATTATAAAGTTTCTGTCGAAAATCAACACCAATAATTTAATAATTCCCCATAAATGATTGGTATCCCTTAAACATTGTTTAAGGGATTATTCATAAAAGGCTGATGATAATATCTTTTCCCTGTTGCTTTAAACAATGCATTGGCCAAGGCGCCAAATACAGGAGGAAACGGAGGTTCTCCAAGTCCGGTTGGGTCTATTTCATTTTCAACAAAATAAACCTCTATCTGTTTGGGTGCCTCACTGTTTCGTATAATTCTGTAGTTATCGAAATTAGACTGTTCCGGTTTTCCATCCTTGAATGAGAGAACTCCGTACATGGCATTACCTATACCATCCACAATGCCCCCTTCAGCCATATTTGAAGCTGCATCCGGATTGACTACAATACCACAATCAACAGCGCATACCACTTTTTCCACTTTAGGCAATCCCTGATCCATAACCACATCTACAACATGTGCAGCATAACTGTTATGACAGAAATAGGCAGCAACACCTCGATACACGCCACTTTCCTGTTTACCCCAATTCGATTTTTCACGCACCATTTTCAAAACACCCGCCAGACGGTCTGGGTCATAGTCATTTTCTTCTCCAACAGGATTTTCTTTTGCTCGCTGAAGTAAGTCCAAGCGGAAATCAATAGGATCCTTTCCTGTCGCTTCTGCAATTTCATCCAAAAAGGATTGCTCCACACCAGCCATAAAATTGGAACGTGGAGCCCTGAAAGCACCAATAGTAATATTGGAGTTTATTTCCCATTCTTCTGCCAGATAATTATCAATGGCTCCTGCCGGAAACCGATTAGCGTGCAATGGAGATTCAGGAATACCACCTGCTTTCACATGAAAGCCAATAAGATTACTCGTATCATCAAATGCAGCACGATAAGTAGCATGATAAGAGGGGCGGTAAATTCCACAGGTCATGTCATCCTCACGACTGTAGACCAATTTTATCGGAGCATTAGCCTGTCTGGAAATCAAGGCTGCTTCAATGGCATAATGTCCATAGGCTCTTCTTCCGAAACCACCTCCCATACGTGTTAATTCAATATCAATCTTTTCGATAGGCAATCCTAATCTCGCTGCCACAGAACTCTCAGTAAGCGCGGGGGCCTGCAATGGTCCGGCTAGTTTTGCCCGATCATCTGTAACGTGTGCAAAAAAGTTCATAGGTTCCATACAGTTGTGCGCTAAAAACGGACAGCTATAAGATCTTTCAATAACCGAGGCAGCACTATTAAATACCCTTTCAGGACTTCCATCCTCTCTTACCTTCTTTGCCGGTTTAACCACCATTTCATTCATTTTCGTATAATGTGAGTCAGTGCTTTCCAATCCACTGGGGACATCAACTTTCATTTTGGTGCCAAATCTGTCCATTTCAAAACTAGAATCTGTAATGGGTTGCCATGCTACCTTTAACTGCTTTTTAGCATTCATAACCTCCCAGGTTGTTTTTCCTACAATGGCTATCAATTCAGTAAACGCATTTGTATCAAAAAACCCTCGTGTAAAGTCTTCTTCTAAGGTTTTAATTTTAAAAGCATCAACAATTCCAGGCATCTTAAGAATGTTTGAATTATCAAAGGATTTTAATGTAAGCCCAAAAGCAGGTGGATGCACAACCATGGCGATCAAAGCATCATCAAATTGATAATCAAGTCCGAACAAAGGCTTTCCTGTAATAATTTTTTGATTCTCTACATTTTTTTTAGAATTACCAATGATGGTAAAATCCTTAATCTCTTTTAAAGGAACTTCCTCAGGAACCTTTAATCCTGCCGCTAAAGAGGCCATCTCACCATAGCCCGCTGATTTTCCAGAAGCCTGATGACTTATCATTCCTTTAGAAACAGTTAATTCTGAAATTGATACTTGCCATAAACTGGCAGCCGCTTCTTTCAACATCTGTTTTGCGGTAGCTCCCGCCATTCGAAGGCCTTGCCAACGACGACGAATACCCTGACTACCACCCGTAAACTGCCAGCCAAAGTCTTCTGCATTCAAATTAGCTTGTTCAACAATCACATCTTCCCAGTCAATATCCAGTTCATCTGCCACAATCATGGGCATTGAAGTAATGACGCCCTGACCAAATTCAGGATTGGGAGACATTATTGTTACCAGACCATTGTCACCAATTTTGAGATAGGCATTTATATCGAACCATTCCTTAGGCATTTCCCTGACAGTCATCATTTCAACATCTTTTGGTCTGCAGGAGTTTAAAATACTAAAGCCCAGAACAAGGCCTCCACCGGCAAGACTGGAGTTTCTTATGAATGAACGCCTTCCTATTTTTGTTTTGATATGTTTCATCTTATTCTATTTATCATTGATTAGCAGCAGCCAACTTAACGGCTTTCTTGATACGAACATAAGTCCCGCAGCGGCAGATATTACCGTTCATAGCCATTTCAATATCAAAATCTGAAGGGTTTGGGTTCTTTTCCAAAAGTGCAGCGGCTGTCATTATTTGACCTGTCTGGCAATACCCACACTGGGCTACGTCTACTTCTAGCCATGCTTTCTGCACAGGATGATCACCATTTTCAGAAAGGCCTTCAATTGTTGTGATTTCCTGATTTCCAAGTGTCGATACTGTCATCATACACGATCTTACTGCCACTCCGTCAAGGTGCACCGTACACGATCCACATTGGGCGACTCCACATCCATATTTTGTTCCTACCAGTTTTAAATGATCACGAAGCACCCAAAGCAAAGGCGTGTTGGGATCAACGTCAACTGCCTGGGTTTCTCCGTTAATGTTTAAGTTAAATTTTGCCATGGTTTTTTATTATTTGTTTAAAGTTAAGGATTTTCAATAAACTCAAAATTTGAAAAACCCTTGTAAATAGTTCCAATTTTTTGAATCCTAACTATTTTAATTCCCCCGAATTGACAGCTTTTTCAATAACATCCAGCCTATCCTTATTCGGATCAGGTTTACCCAACGGTATGCCATCACGTTGAAATTCGATGATTTCATTTTTAGCTGAATCATAAACCGGCCAGGCAGGTAGCCCCTCACCATTTGGATTCCCGGTTTTTGCGAAGTTCACCCAGTATCTATTCATTACATCAGCAACATTTTGATCTATAGGAGTGCTTTCAGGAGCTCCCCAGCGAGCTTCCAGATTGTTGAAAACATATGCAATCTCAGAAGCATGTGGTGCTCCGTACTTTAACCTTTCTTGCATTGAAACAGGCACATAAGAAAAAAGGTATACAAAAGCCGGTGTATCCACCGCAGCGAAAGATCTGGCAGTAAATCGCGCTGGTTCAGCCCATACCTTATCGCTATTTACAAATGTCAGCATCTCAGCTAATTCCGTGCTTCCATTTGGGTCATAAACCGAGGAGGCTTTATCTTTCATTTTGCCAAAAAGATTTAACAACTCCGCCTTAGAACCGGCGTTGACAAAACCTGCCGGTACTTCGGCACTATTCGATCCAATGATAATGGGAACTTTCGCTTGTGTACCATTTTTATAGGATTGTTCAGCTGTCTCCTTAACAAGGCGGCCATCCAGAATTGGTCCGGAATAAATTTCAGGACCTCCTTGCCCATTGTTTTCCTGACCCCCATCCACAATGTCAGACACACTTAATCCCCGAAGTTTCGCCAAAGCATTCGCATCAACCCCTTCTATACCATGTTTACGCGCAAAGTTTACTCCAATAGTTTCTGCGGATACGGGATAATACCTGTCAGCATTTTCCTCTCTAATCGGCCTTCCTGTCAATACTCCGTCTCGACCTCCACCCGACTCGATAATCGCTTTATGAAAAAGGCCCTTTGCATCCTGAATAGTTAATAATGAATGGACAGAAACAGCCCCGGCGGATTCACCAAAAATGGTTACATTGTTCCGATTTCCCCCGAAAGAAACAATGTTTTTATAAATCCACTTCAAGGCCGCAATCTGATCCATGTAGGCATAACTCCCTTTAGATTCTTCGGGATGTTCTTCACTTAATGCCGGAAAAGCAAAATGACCCAAACGTCCCAATCTGTAATTAAACGTAACTAGAATGACTCCTCTTTTAGCAAAATTTTCCCCGGTTGTGACGGGAGAAGAACCGCTACCTCCTACAAAGGCTCCTCCATGAATCCAAACCATTACTGGTAATCCAGATACTGAATTGGCATTTGCCGGTCTCCAAATGTTTAAAAAAAGACAATCTTCGGATGATCCATCCGCTATCCCTCCGCTACCACGAGGCCATGCTGCCTGTGCACAATTTGCTCCAAACTCGCTTGCATCAAATTCTCCTTCCCATGAAGCTCCGGGATACGTGGTACGCCAACGCAAATTACCCACCGGTGCTTCAGCATAAGGAATTCCTTTAAAACTTTCTACATCATTTTCTCTAAGCCCACGAATGATTCCTAATTCAGTTTTCACAGTTGGAGCGTGACCAACATCGTGTTGTGCTGATATTGTTATACTGGCAATGAAAGTTAGTCCTAAAATTATTTTTTTCATTCTTCTGTTTTAAAGTCAATTCTGCCTCGGTGAAGCGCTAAGGATTATAACATAATTAATGTTCAATTTTATGCGTGTCCCTTACTTTACTAAATGTCAGGTCTAGCAATTTCCATTCAGCCCCCTCTTTTTTATAGAACTCGGTTACTGTAAATTCATTTGAAACGTCGTCTCCTCTTACATGAGCCAAAAGCGTAATGCGATTCCATAAGACGGCCGTATCATCCCCAAATACTTCTACGGCAACGTCATGAACGTCAGCATTTTTATACCAAATACTACCTGATTCAATGATTTCCAGTTCTCTGTCCTTTTTCCAGGAACCACTCATATGTACAAACTTGGACTTGTCATGAAAAAGTATAGCCAGTTTATCCACATTTTTCTCTGCCATCCATTCCCATTTGACTTTAGAAAGCTCTTTGATTTCTTTCTTAACATTCTTGTCTTGTGCAAAAGAATCTTGCAATCCCATCAAAAAGCAAACAATTACAAGTAACTGTAATTTCAATTTTAGTTCTTTCATTTTCTATTTATTTTTATATTATCATCTCAACCAGACAAATTTATAAAGTGCTCATTTCAATTGACTTACCTATTTTACGGTTTTACTAACCATAATTACCGATATTGTGCAATCGGTTTGAATTTTTCCTGTGCAATACCTTAACTTTATAGAAATTTATGGAACGTATGAAAAATATTTTGAACATCAATTCAGTGAGTGATTACCTGATGATGCGTAAAATGGATGTACTACACCCATTACTCGGAATTGTTGATTTTGACAAAGTAGTTCTTGAAGGGAAAACAGGTGTAAGGCCCGATGCCATGCACTTTAAATGTTATGCTATTTTTTTAAAAGATGCTCAGGGATGTAAATTACAATACGGAGGAAAATCGTATGATTATGATGAGGGAACCCTGGTTTTCATAGGACCTGATCAAACTATTGAATTGGGTGATTATGACCCCGATTATGTACCTAAAGGATATGCAATACTGTTTCACCCAGATCTTTTATTAGGCACCAATTTGGGGAAAAAAATGCACCATTACAGCTTTTTTTCCTACTCAACAAAAGAGGCACTTCACCTCTCGACCAAAGAACGAAAGGTACTCTTGAGCCTGATAGAAAAAATACAGTTTGAACTGGAACAAAACCTCGACAAGCACAGTAAAAAATTGATGGTTTCCAATCTTGAACTCTTTTTGGATTATTGCATGCGTTTTTATGACCGTCAATTCCTGACAAGAGAAACAGTTCACCAAGGATCACTGGAGAAATTCGATATGCTCTTAAGCGACTATTTCATATCAAATAAAGCACAAAAGGAAGGATTACCATCTGTCGGGTATTTTGCCGATAAGCTAAACCTGTCTGCCAATTATTTTGGAGATCTGGTAAAAAAGGAAACTGGAACAAGTGCCATGGAATATATTCAAAACAAACTGATCGAAGTGGCTAAAGAAAAGGTTTTCGATCCAAATAAAACAATCAGTGAAATTGCTTTTGAATTAGGCTTTAAATATCCTCAGCATTTCACGCGTACCTTTAAACAGCATGTTGGCTCTACCCCCATCGAGTTCAGATCATTAAACTAAATATCCTATTTAAAAAAATAGCAATTTAGATACAACTATTTTTTCCTCACGTCATTCAGTTGATCATAAAAATTCGTGAATTCGCTTGAACTTCATTTCTCATATCACTCCTATTGTTGTCATGGGTATTCATAATATGCCTGCCTGCCGGACAGGCTGGCTTTGCAATTGTTGCGGTCTGGACGGGACTCTAAATGGCCTTTATATAAATCTTATTCTCAGTGCAATGATGAATAGTTCAATTCATATTTGTATTTTATGACGTCGTGTCATATATTTGCAACACTATGTCATATAAACATATTCCAAAACCACAAATCGTCCTTAAGGCGAAGACTACTCTTCGCAAATCAGATAGAACGCAGCAGTCAATCCTAGATGCTGCATTAGATTATCTATGGACACAGCCATACCGAAGTTTGACGGTCAACGAGTTGATGGTCAAAGTTGGAAGCAGCCGATCGGTGTTTTATCGTTATTATGAAGATCTTCCTGCCATGATGGAGCACCTTCTCAAAGAAGTGGAAGAAAAGATCAGAGCTGTAACCGATGCTTGGTTCACTGTAGAGGGTGATCCCATTCCACTGCTAAAAGAATCGTTGGCGAACATGGTAGAGGTCAGTTATCAGTATGGGCCTATTCTGCGGGCTGTTTCAGATGCCGCTCCAATGCATGAAGGTTTGGAAAAAGCGTGGGCTCTATTCGTGAAAAACTTCACTGACGCAGTTACACACCGAATCGAACAACAACAAGCACTCGGTTTGATCAAACGCTTTGATGCACACCCTGTTGCCACAGCACT
>Ga0233412_10001990_pt1 | contig 10174 bp, 17 predicted proteins | sample Na_anoxic_4_MG_FD_180667 | JGI IMG/M metagenome (GOLD analysis project Ga0233412, IMG submission 180667) | Seawater microbial communities from Saanich Inlet, British Columbia, Canada - Na_anoxic_4_MG | ecosystem: Environmental > Aquatic > Marine > Inlet | place: Canada: British Columbia... | reverse complement strand
CACATCGAATTAGCTAGAGCATGTGCAACAGCACTTGAGCCTATCTTTCCAATGATAAAAGAATTTTGTCATTAATTGCATTTTTTAGTGTACATTCTCTCAAAAATGGTATATAATATAACTATAATTGAAGAGGAGCTTAATTATGGAATATCATTACGTAGCATTAGAAAAACTATTCAATTCACTTGCCGCTGACATGTCAGAAGAAAATATGCGCAAGCAGCTTTTAAATCTGACTTCTGATGAAGTTCGTAAGCTAAAAAATCTTATGGATATGTGTGGTTATTCATACAACCATGAGGTAGCCAAATGAAGCGTTATGTTTTCTTTGGCGCATGCGCACTCGCTTTCCTCGGCGGTCTTGTAACCGGTAAATCTGCATTTGCAAGTGACGATAGTGAAATAAGATGTTTAGCTAAAAATGTCTACTTTGAATCTCGTAATCAGTCTTTACGTGGAATGATTGCTGTTGCTCTTGTTACTATGAATCGTGTTGCTGATAGTAGATTTCCTAATTCAGTATGCGAAGTAGTATATCAAGGGCCAGTAAGAGAGAGTTGGAAAACGAAGGATACCTTTTATCCTATTCGGCATAGATGTCAATTCTCATGGTATTGTGATGGTAAAGCGGACGATGTTTTACCACAAGATAAAGATCTTTATACTCTTATTTTGGCAATGTCATTTAAGATTTATCATGATTCTTTTTATGATTTTACTAAGGGTGCTACACATTATCATGCTCATTATGTACAACCAGAATGGGCATCAACAAAGACAATGACATATACGGTCGGTGACCATATTTTTTATAGATGGGAGAAATAAAATGTATTTTAATAACAAGACTATGGAATTTGAAGAACCTGATTATAAGTTCAATGAACGTGAGTTGATTGAAGAGTTTCAAGAATATATTGATTCAACTTATGAATCACATTATTCGAAAGATAAGTTTCAAGCCACCGAGTTTATTATTGATGGTGGGCATGGTACTGGCTTCTGTATTGGTAATGTCTTGAAATATGCACAACGATACGGTAAAAAAGGATCCGTCGAAGATGCTCGGAAAGATCTCATGAAGGTCTTGCACTATGCACTTATACAGCTCTATATCCATGACACCACCACAGAGGTTGAGTAGAGGCAACCGAAGTCACCTCTACTCGAGCTGCCTCAGCAGCTCCGCTGGGCTCTTGATCAATTCGCGAGAGGGTTATCAAGAGCCCTTTGTAGTTTCTTATTCAGTCCATCTTCTAGACTTTTCAGATCTCTTTCTACTTTAGCTTCAAGATCATCCATTCTACTTTGATTGGATTCTTGAAGCCGATTTGCTTTTTCATCATAATCATTTTGAAGTCGATCACGTTTATTCTCAAAACGTTCTTCAGCGTTCTGTACTATAGTTCTTGTTTCTTCTTCTTGAGATCTTAGTTTATCTTCCATACGATCAACTTGTTTCTCAATTGATAGAATATCATCCTTTAGACTACCTTTAATATCTCGCGTATAGTCTACAGCTTCTTCAAGCTTTGTTTCGATAATTTCCATACGTTGTTCAAAAGCACCGACATCAAGTCCCGCAACTTCTTCGACCTTTTGATACATTAAAAAACCACCATAAAGAGAACCAAGTACTGATCCTATCACTGCAACTAATGCACTGATACTCATAAATGAGACTTTTATTCCAAGGATTCGAAAGTCTTTGTTTTTCAAATCCTCGATGCCATCTTCCATCGCCTCGAGTCCATGGCCAAGATCTTTAGCCATTGACTGATTTCCATTTCCATGCTGGAACACTAGACCAATAGTCTACCGGATTTGTGAATGTTTCTGCCCACAGCTCGTTAACAACACGATAGCTGTAGTATTGATATGTGACGTATGATGCCGAAATGGCTATAAGTAAACCAAGAGCTAGAAATAGTCTCCTCTCGGTTTTACTGTAAATTTGGTCTTCCATGATTGCTTTCCTCTCTCAGTAATCATTGCTGGCCTCCTGACAAAGCCCTTAGTTTTTCAAGCTCTCGCTCAAGCTTTTCAACTTCAAGTCTTTTCTTTTGTAATTCTAATTGATATAATGTATTACAATTAATACGTTCAGATGGGCCATCTAAAGGAATGGTGATTCTCGCAAAAACGCCAATATCCTTTTGAGTCTCTTCAGAATTACTACGAAATGGACTTGAATAATTATCAATAATCCCTGTTATACCAAACTCTAGATTGGTTCCTCCGCCAATCGCATTAGCGCAGTCTAAATCTCCTGCCCTAAATTTGTCTGATGAATAGTTGCCACCGGTGCTTGGTAGCTGTAAGTTAAGAGAACTATTCTCTGCTAGTGCAGGAGTAGATAGTATCATTAATAATGCTATTAGCTTTTTCATTATTCACTCTTAAATTTAGAACATATCATTGATGTGATATTTGTATTTGAAATCCTTTGTGTAAGAGCTTTTGAACGAGAACAAACATAAACTGCTTTGTTCCTATCTGCTTCTCTTATATAAAGATCAAATTGAATCTTTTTCAAATATTCTAGTTTTACTACTGTAAACGATGAGACAAATGGTATGGGTTTCATGTCTTTATCAAATACAGCAAGTTCATAATATTCAACATCACGTCTCTTATTAAATATTTCCATTTGGGTAACTAACAAACCATCCATGAATGATGATTTAAGTACCGGATATGTTGGTGTCATTTCATGAGCATAACCCACTGTTGACACCAACATAAACAAAAATGCTATAAGAGCCTTTTTCATTTTACTGCGCTATACAAACTGCTTCAACATTGGCAGTATATTGACCACCTGGGAAAGCTTTTGAGCCACCCAATGTTGCAACAGAAGTCGATTTAAACCAAGTAGAACCTGTAGCAGTCAAATCATATTCAGTTGTTTGACCAAAGGTTACTTTGTTTGTTTCATAAGAACCCATACCAGTGGCATCAGACAAAGCTTTTACTTCGGTTGATCCAGTCCATGTCACTACATCATTGAGTGCAGGACTTGAAGAAAATGAAGTTGGAGTTGTAATCTGAGCTAGATATGCATCAGCAAGTGATACATCAAAACGAATTACCGGTTGAACACCACCATCGCTAGAAGATGTAGTCAACGTGTATGCATTCGGGTTACCATAAACACCTGGAGTGTCTGTTGTGATAATGCATCTTGATTGTACATTACCTGTAATTGGAGTATCAGTAGCATAAGCAGAAACAGCACTTAAGCTCATAACTCCAACCATAATAGCTTTTTTAAACATAATTGTTTTCCTAGTTATTGTATTGCATCTCAATCATTTGATTGTGCAATAGTTGTTGAGCTAGGCCATTTCTCAGGCCTTGTTTGTTATCACTAATTTGTTTATCTACAAGAACCACAGTCTCCTTATAGACTCCACCTGGAATAGTAGCAGTCAAATATTGACTATTTACTGCAACCTGCATTACATCATTCATTTGTTGTATTCTTTGATTTTCAGCAAAGAGAGCAGATGCATCTACTGCCATCATTGCCAATTCCATTCTATATTTTCTTTTTAATTGTTCTGCCTCTTTTTCTTCATCTTCTTTTTCTTTATCAAGTTGTTCTTCATTTTTTTCAATTAGAACAGTTTCCTCTGAATTTAAATTTACATTCTCATCCTTTGTTGCATCATACAAATCACTTAAATCGATTTCTATTACCACAGGTAATGGTGTAACATAACCAGGGCAATTAGGATCAAACTGTGGATCATAACAAGGATCCACTCTATAGCTATAAATTACAGTTGCATCATTTACTGTGCCGGTGCCTTCAGTTTCAATGTACCCATCACCCCAAATATCACGAGGTACATTCGGTAGACCAATTACTTTACGTACTTGAATACCGCCAGGAGTACCTGACCAATCCTCAGTATCACTCCAAACACCCTCATTACCTACAGTAACTTTAAAGTCATCTTCGGTTATTTTTTCTGGAGTATAGCTATAGAATACTCCATTAATCTCAAGGCCAGGTGGTTCAGGTAATACATTCTGCATTGACCAACGCATAGCAGCATCTGCTGCAGCATTACCTGTAGTACCATAGTACGGTGTTATGCTATCAGAGTAACAATAGTAAGGATAGGATACTAAGACCACCGAAAGTAGCAGCTTCTTTAACATCCATTTTCTCCTTTTTGCCGTTCTTCTCATGTTTGTTCTTTGCTTCATGAGATTCCCATCCGATTTTAGCAGCAGCACCAATCTTACCTTCGTAAGGACATGGTGTTCCTGCCATCATCATAGCATCAAATACTTGTTTATCTTGACACATTGTAGATACAGCAGCAACTTTCATACCCATATCGTAAAGAGTCTTAGCATTCTTTAATCGAATACAATTCTCTTCGGTAAATGTAGTACCAGCTGAAATACCTAAAATTTGAGTTTGAACAGCGCCAGCTACACCAATAGTACATAGGTCACTATTGTTTCCGGAGCTAAATTGCGGCGATATAGCCGATGGCGGCGGTGATTTGACTGTAGTAGTCATATTACCATTTGTTGTGATTGTACTATTAGCAGTTGATTCAGTTACAATAGGATCTATTGCATAAGCCGTAGATACATTCAATATCAACACCGTAGCTATGATATAAAAAATCCTTGTCATCATTCCACCCCTCTCTCTGCGTAATGAATCTTTATTTTATTTATATAAAAAACTGTTTACAAAGCCAATAAATTAGTTTATAATATAAATATAATTGATTCAGAGAAGCTGGATGGATGTAGGCTGGACGTGGGGGCAGTACCCACCGCCTCCACCATAAACACATTTACTGAGTGTGCTTATGACGGGGGCGACACAGGATCGACAGATACGTGAAGGCAGTGGAGAGTCACAAAAGTAAATGCAAACGATAACTTTGCTCCTGAGATGCGCCTAGCGGCATAATCTCTGGGCTGGCAACTTGCCTTGAAACAGAAAAGTTGCAACTTACCCAAGGAGGGTGTTATGAAATACTACCTAATAATGTTCCTTATGCTATTTGCAACATCAGTACTTGCAGAACCGGCATGGATGGCTAAACCTGTACAGTGCGGCAGTCAAACAGAAATAGAAGCTCTTCTAGAACGAGATAATCAGAAACCATTACTTGCAGCAATTGCAAAAGTTGCATATGATGACGGAAGCGGTGGTTTCAATATAGCAGAAAAGCCTGTGATTTTGTTCTATAATTCGAATGAAAATATGTATTCACTTATTGAATTTAATCCAGAGGTCGAACAGGCCTGTGTCATCTCATTTGGTGGTGCTTTAGATTTTAATGTAGCAGACTGGTATTACGGCGATAAAAATAACTAAATGAATCATTGTTTGATTATGAACATAGAAGAACGAAGTCATACACGTTCTTTAGGCCCGTATCGAATAGCCCATTGGTTAAGAGAGAATGGCTGGGATGCTGAGGTAATAGATTATTGCGCTCATTGGTCACATGACGAGTTAATGGAGTTGTGTTTATCTAGAATTAATGATAACACACGGTTCATAGGATTTTCATCCTTATTTACTGGATGGACAAATCATATGGAAATATTTTCTCTTTTTCTTAAGAATTATTATCCAAATATAATACAAATTTCCGGTTCATCTAGTCTTCCAAATGCAGACATGTCAGCAGTTGATTATCACATATATGGATTTGGTGAAAAAGCTTTAGATGTTTTACTTAAATATCTATTCTCAAATGGTGAGGCACCCCGAGCGACAGAATATTTTAATACACAATTAATTGATGCATCTCATTATCCAGCATATCCACTTAATGAATATACTGTTCTCTATGAAGAAAGAGATTATCTTCAACCATGGGAATTTCTTTCAATTGAAACCGGCAGAGGCTGTAAATTTAAATGTAGTTTCTGTAACTTTTCAGTACTTGGCGTGAAGGGAGATTATAGCACTTCACAAGATAGTTTTGAAAAACAATTAAATGAAAACTATGATAGATGGGGTATTAAAAACTATGTGATTGCCGAAGAGACGTTCAATGACCGTACAGAAAAAGTTGAAAAATTTAGCCAAGTAGTACAAAGATTAAATTTTGAACCATGGTTTGCTGCATATATTAGAGCTGATTTACTTATATCTAGAAAGCATGAAGTAGAACATTTGGCTAATATGAATGTATTCGGCCAATTTTATGGAGTTGAATCTTTTAACCAAAAAACCTCTAAAGCCATTAAAAAAGGAATGGATCGAGGTAAAATGAAAGAAGGTCTTCTTAAAGTAAAAGAATATTTTGAGAAAAATAATAATAAATATCGAGGCAATATATCTCTTATTGTAGGAGCGCCATATGAAACAAAGGAATCTTTATATAGTTCTCTCGATTGGCTAGTTGATAATTGGAAAACTCAAAGCTTTACTGCATATCCATTAGGTATACCAATCTATGGAAGACAATCTATTTTAAGTGGTTCATATAGTAATAATGAATATGAAGAAATATCAGCCGAAGAATTGTATCAAAAGCATGATAAACGATATGTCGATAAAGTATTAAAAAAGAATAACATTATGAAAGACAATAAAATACTTGAAAAAAAATGGCTAATGTGGAAAAATAAACAGATGGATGTTGTTGAAGCATTTAAAATACACGATCATATGTATGATGTAATGCGAAAAGAGAAATTTAAAAAATCTACATTTGCTGTAGCAGAATTTAGTGGTAAAGAATCTACTATTGATGATAAATTAAAATTGGATGTAAATGCTGTAAAAACATTTAGAGATGAAGAATTGCAATGGGTTGAGGAATATAAAAAAAAGAAATTGTCATGATACATTATTTACCTATTAACATACCTAGATTACCACCAATTAAATATGATGGAATGAAAACTAGTCATTATGCATGGTGGAACATGATTAAGATAACAGAAGAGACTGAAAATCGTTACGATGATTCTGTTATTAAGCCTGAATTTCTAGAAATGAATCCACATTTTAAACAGTGGTTAAAATATCTTCCTATAAAAAGATTAATTAATATCAAATTGCATATGCAAGATAGAAAAGCAGATCCGCATATTGATTTTAATAAACCAAATGAAAATTTGGATTTATATAGAGTAACTCGAACAAATGAACCTTGTGGTTATAGAGTTGTTATAAATGGTTCTAATAAAAATTGTATGTATATTATAGATAATAATGGTAATAAAATTTATACAGAATTGCCGCCTGAAACAAATACGTATGCGATAAATCATACTCAATGTATACATGGTACAACGGATGATATTGATAGATGTATTATGTTCTTTCAGTTTGAGGTAGATTCCCAAAAACATACTCAATTAATTAATCAAAGTGCATTGGTATTTAAGAATTATGTTATTTCTATATAGTTATATTTTATATTATATCTTAGCTTCAATTGGTATTACTTTTGGATATCATAGATATTTTTCTCATAAAGAATTTAATGCCCCAAAATGGCTAGAATTTATTTTTTTATATTGTGGTTTATTATGCGGTGGTAGATCTGCATTAACATGGTCAGCCGTACATAGAATGCATCACGCTTATTCAGATACACCAAATGATCCACACTCACCAAAATATAAACAATGGTATGAAATACTTTTTTCACTTTGGAAAGTAAAAAAAATACCGAGAAGGTTTTGTAAAGACTTACTTAATAACAAATTAGTAATGCATTTTCATAATGATGGCTGGAAATATATGTTCCTTACATATTTTTTTGCTCTTATGATAGGATGGCAATATTTAGTAATGTTTATTTTTGTCTTTATTTTATCATATATTTCGTTTGGTCTTTTAAATTATCTAGGACATAATAATAATGGGCCTATAAATAATATTATAATTAATATATTTGCGCCATTTGAAGGAAATCACAAAGATCATCATGAAAAATCTAAGAAGAAGATATCTGCCAAACTTTGCAATTCTTAATAGCAAATATAATTTTAACGTAGAAAAATTAAAAGAATCTTATTTTTATAGTATTAATAAAAACAAAGATGAAGGTATGAACCATCATTTTACTATTAATGATGTTGAAAATAAAAATAAGAAAAAATTTTATAACACAGACGAATCTGGTTATGAACAAGTAAATCTTACTTCTTATAATGAAGTTGATACATCAGATGGATATGAAAAATCACAGTGGCAGTGGTGGAATTCTAGAAAAGATTTAACACTAGCAGAACGCAAATCATTCTATCGAAGAGCATTACAAAATAAATTAGATGGTTTGGAATCAACTCTAGAAACATCTTATGCAAAAATGAATGCATTATCTGATGGTTATATGAAAGATATTCTTCAACAATTTAAAGGTAAGGTAACTCGAGTAAGATGGGCAGTTGCAAATCCTGGTATGGAAATGCAACCGCATTTGGATTATGATACAACATATGCTGTAAGATTTCATTATCCCATTATTACAAACCCGGATGCAATTATCTGTGTTGATCGTCATAATGAGGGTGTTCAAAAAATTCACATGCCGGCAGACGGTAGAGTATTTTTTATCAATCAGGGGTTTAAGCACTGGATTGAAAATAATGGAAATACACCTAGAGTTCACTTAATTGTGACTGTTGTTGGTCAAGAAGATATGGTAGAATGCTCACCTATTCTATAAAATTAAAGCTAATTTGGTTATCAGCAATGTGTATAAGCGTATATTGGTTGATGACTACTACAATGCCATGGTGGTTAATATTATTGGTGTTTTATGCCTCTGTTTTTATTGCAAGAGTTGGTGGTGAAATAAGCTATCATAGATATTTTACCCATAGAGCATTTAAAACTAGTAAAATTATGCATAATGTATTATTATGGTGGGGATCCTTATTAGGTGTTGGAAGTTGTATATCATGGTCTTGCATGCATAGAGCACATCATGCAACTGCAGACACTGACGATGATCCACACAGTCCACATAAAATTGGTATTTTAAAAACTTTTTTATTATCGCCGGATACTTCAAAGCTTACATTTAAGAATGTTGGAGATTTACTCAAAGATCCAATGCAAAAGTTTATTCATAAAAATTATTTTAAAATTATATTTGCTTGGATTGTTTTACTTGGTGTAATAACACAATGGTCAATGTTACCTTTGGTTTTATTTTTTGCACTACCAGTTTCCTTTTTATGGATTATGTCTGGCATTACAAACTGCTTTGGGCATATGCTGGGTTATAGAAATTTTGAAACAAAAGATCATAGTACTAATCACCATTTAACTAGATGGTTATTATTAAATGTCGGTTTACATAATAATCATCATTATAAGCCTACAGCAATAGATCATAATCTAAATAAAAAATGGTATGAATTTGACTTAGAAAGTTATTTTATAAAAATTATAAAATCATGATTACAACACATCATATATCAGATGCACCTCTTATGGAAGTAAAAACTTGGATAAGAAATAATGCACATGGTAAACATTCTGAAAATTATAAGAATATTGAACTTAATAGCGATCATAAAGCCATATCAATTGAAAGGTATGATGGAAAAAATATTACCTGTGTTTCCACCATATACAATAGAGATTATTATCCAGAAGGCTGTGTAAGAATTTTTAACAAATGGTTAGCAATTCGTAAAATTGGTGGAACAAAAATAAATATATTATCTGACAGAGCAATTCAAATGGCAACCCAGCAGATTTATTTTTCTGAAATGATGGGATATACTTCATTCTTTATTTCATATCATAGTTACATTCCGAAATTTTGTAATGAATTGACTAAAAGGTTAAATGAAAAAACAGAATGGAATTGGAATCACGAAGAATTAGTAAGAGTTGCTCCTGGAGATAATAAGAAATGCTATCAACATGTAATTTATGCCGGCGAAGGAATAGAAAAACTTATAAATAGAAAAATGAATATACAAACTTGGAGATCATTGTGCTAAAATTATTTGAAAACTTAGACTTTTCTGAGTCCATTTCAATCACAAAAGAATTACCGGTATATAAAAAGATTGCAAAAGATTTACCGGTTACAGAACTACTTGCTGAAATGAATTCCTTTTGTACAGAAGAAAACAAATATCCGGATAATTCTCCATGGTTTAGTGTATATGGACCAGACGTAACTATAAGTCGAGCAGATTT
>Ga0233412_10001987_pt1 | contig 10184 bp, 14 predicted proteins | sample Na_anoxic_4_MG_FD_180667 | JGI IMG/M metagenome (GOLD analysis project Ga0233412, IMG submission 180667) | Seawater microbial communities from Saanich Inlet, British Columbia, Canada - Na_anoxic_4_MG | ecosystem: Environmental > Aquatic > Marine > Inlet | place: Canada: British Columbia... | reverse complement strand
CGGAGTCGCAGCAGGAGACACCAAAGCCGCAAACGCGACCCGCTGGCGTCGGGTATGCTCCGCGACGAGTGCCGTGCGGAGCTTGGCCCCCGCCTTGTTCTTAGTCGTCGCCAGACTACCGTACAGCGTACGGAAGTCGGGGTCCGAGAGATCGGTGAGGTAGTTGAAGTTCATGGTTTACCCTCCAGAGGTAAGTCAATGGGCGCAGAATTGCGCAAGTGTGATAAGGCACACATTCAAGCAAACAAACAGGAGGGAGGGGGAACCCTAGCGGGGTCGGGCGATACGCTGTGCCCGGCGCATGGCACGGGCTCGGGCGCGGCGCATGTGGCGCGGGTCACCCTTGCGTAGCACGGTCACGGTCACGGTGACCTTGACCGACTCTTCCGACCCGTCAAACGGGTCATCGACGTCCGGCCGGTCACGGTAGACCTGTATTGACGGGTCAGGCTTGACCCGTGGCTCAGTCTCACGCTTCCCGTTGTACTCCCCTTCCACCGGACGGGAACCTTTACAGCCCGGATGACTGTACTTTCGATGGAGCGCGCCCCGTCGAATACGGAGCCCCTTTGAATTGGTTTGAACGTGGTCCTTTATCTCCCACATAGTGGTATCCCCTTTCTTTGTTTGTTTGTTTGTTTGTTTGTTTGCTTGAATGTGAGCCCCAGACCACACACTGTGGTCTGGTTTTCACTAGTAGAACCAGCAGGTCAGAGAGGTGTGAAGAACATATTCACGGACGTTGGGACGCTACCCCCAAACAGTGTTTACCCCGTATTCATCCAGGGTGAACGCCGTGTCACTGCAAAGCCTGCATTTACTTACAATTCGTCGACCTTAGCTACAGGTTATCCCGTGCCTATTCCCACCGGTTGCCCGGCCGGTGTGAAGATGATAGTAACTCCCCGAAATCCCTTAGATTTTCGAGTCTGACATAGACCAATCAACGCATCCCATATCGTCGACCTTTAGACCGGTAGGGTTTACTCACTTGAAGTTTGCTAGGCTTCGACGCGGGGTAATTCATACCTCGCTTGCAAGACCCACCGGACCGCCATCCTGGCGAATGTTTCCACTATGCCTGCCACAGTTTTACCCGTGACTCATCCGGACGAATCGTATTCAGTTTTCAGAGAGCTAGGACAGTCACCGCAGGGTTTTCGTCCCCCGCTCAGTCCAAGCCGTGCCAGCTATTCGCCGCCGATGGTTGAATATATTACATGGGACGTGCCAAGTTATGGCATTGCCATAAGTATCCGAAATCACTAGGGGCCAATTCCAGGACTGCCCACCGTTGCTGTGCAGGTTGCACCGATGTTGGTGCAGAAGTGCCCACCGTAGCTGTGCAGTTGGCCCGGCGGTTGCAGGCCCGTTGGACGGTCCCGGGCTCCAAAAATAGGGTATATCCTGTCTGCTCATGTGATATGGATCACACGCGGATCCATCCCCCGTGTTACTTAACAGCGCATAGCGATGTAGGGTTTTGCTCCCTCTAAGTGATTGATTCGACTCATGTTTTCGGCTTGGACCGGGATTCACCGGTCGGTGGGTCCCGGTCCACAGTTCAAGTTTTTGCGGTGTATTCAGCCTGTATTCAAGACTTGAGACCACGCCGAAAACATGAGTCGTTTCAAGGGGTTAGCGGTATCTCACCTACTCGGCTGTTCAGTGGTTTTCGGCGTCGTCGCGGGGGGCGGTAGACTGTCCCCCAGCGTTAATGGCTGTCTAACCAACCTACATTCTATAGAGGGTCAAAGAGCCCCCAAGATAGGGGGTAGTCAGCTGTTAGTGTGGGTGGATGGAATGTCCACGATGCGCCCGGCCCGGGGGAGAGTGTCCTGTCGGTGCATGCGCGGTAGACGCGCCGGCATTGCTAGCCTTATTGCAGCGGCTGCGGAAGACAGGGCGGTTAGGTCCGGCGGGCGCAGACGATGTGCGCAGGTTGCGGGCGTTGGTGTTAGCGGGGCCGGACGAGGCGTGGGAGGCGTGGGCGCGCATTCGGCTCGGCGCCGTGATGCGACGGTGCGGTGATGCTCTAGCGCGGTGATGCTCTGGCGCACCGACTCAGGCGCACGTAGACTCGGCGCATGAGTGAGCGCAAGGACAGAGCTATGGCGTACTTTGAGGCGAAGGGGATTGATCCGTCGGTAGAGCCGGCGTCGCCGGAGCCGAGTGAAGTAGGAGCTACAGCAGCCTGGGAACATCATCATGGGTTGGTGCGCACCGGTGTCACGACGCATCCGTGTGTCATCGACATCCTGGGCGTGTTGTTCTACAGCCACGTGGAGGTCTCGTTCACGGACGGCAACGGGAAGTTCCACAAGTACGAAGGTGACGCGGGTGGTATTGGGGTTGGTGAGATCGAGGGCCCTGGGGTCATCTACTACGCCGATCTGGGCAAGCTACTCGCCACCAAGGCATTTGGCGTCGCGTTCGTGGCGGAAGACGGCGGCACTGCGATGGTGACGTGGGGTACGCACGGCAACGCAAATATCGTTGGGATTGGCGACGGACTCGGAACTTTCGGCGGGAGCGGTAGCTGGAAGTAGCTGCGCAAGCTGGAAGCAGCTGCGCACCGACTCAGGCGCACGTAGACTCAGGCGCGCGTGGCTGTTACGTTCCGGTCGCACAGGGCGCAAAGTACCGTTGCGCAATCCTCCGATATGACCGGGCGCTTATGCACGCGGCAGGAGGCACGGGGACGCGGGGTTCTCAAGTCGCAGGAAGCGACACCCCTCACTTCCATAGTACGAACGGTGCGCCCTGTGCCTGGTTGTCATCGGGGCTTCGGCGAGCGTTTTTTGGTAGAAGCGCGTCGAGGACGGCGATCTTGGCTGCCAGCTGCAGTAGCGCGGCGGAGTTCTTGTCAATGGCAGCCTGCTGGGAATCGCAGCCTGTTCGGTAGCTTTCGTCGAGCTTGTTCATGCGCGCGTGGACCTTCAGTTCGTCGGCTTCGACTTGTTCCTTGGCGGCCTCAGCGGCGGTTTGGTCGAGGCGACGCAGGGTTGGGAAGTACTGTTGGAGCAGGCCCGTCTGAAGGCCGATCAGTAGTAGGACGACAAAAACCGCGCGCGGCGGCAGTCCGGTAAGGCTGGCGAGTAGGGTGGCCATCTGCCCGAGGGGCGATATCTTGACAGCCGCAAGGGGGTCGGGGTCACCGGCTGGTGCGTTGGAGCGCGACAGCTCTCGTGCAGCGGCGGCTGCAATACGGTCTATCTCGGCTGTCGGTAATTTTGTATCGCTACGCGCGGGGGAGTCGCTGGTTTGGCTGTCGTTGGCAGGAGTGTCCGGTTTTGAGTCATCAGTCATGACTCAGGCCAATTTGTCGATGAGGCGGTCGAGTTTCTTCTCGATGCGCTTGATGGCCTCATTAGCAGTTCTGCGCGCGTCGGCGGCGGCATCAAATCGGGTGTCGATGAGTCTGTTTTGCGCAGGGAACGTCTCGGTGTACAGCCGGTCGAAGTTGGCCTCTAGCGCAGCGAACTTCTCTCCGTGACGCGCCAGCGCGGCTTCAGTTTTGTGCATGCGATCCTCCAATTCTGTCACGCGTACTTGGACTGCAGCGAGTCCATTGCGGATAGAGTCAGTATTTCGTGCGCGATGCCGCGCTTCGACCTGGATATGCAGTGCTTGAACCTGCGTACGTAGGGATTGGATTTCGGGCGCTCCAACAGCTTGCGCCTTATAGTTTTCGGCCAGCGTGTCGAGGCGGGTGCGACAGTCTTCGAGTTGTGCTTTGAGCGTCTCTAGGTCGACGGTCGTTGTGTTAGGCGCGCGCGCGTGGGCTGCCGAGCCGCCGCGCAGTCGTTTGATCTCGTTTTCGTGATCGGCTTGCTTTTGGAGATGCCGTCCCAACGTGATTGTCGCGCCAACCGCAGCGATCACGATCGGCACCGTAATCTCCCATGGCGGCACGCAGCTACGCTAGCACGGGAGTGCTCGCAGCGCATACTGCATATGCGAGGTGCTGAGCGCGCTGGGTAGATGGGGCGCTGCGCTGCGGCGCGCCGGCTTGACTCCCCTTACCTTGGGGGCGTATGGGGTAGGGGTGGCGAAGTCGAGCCGGGCAGTTGTGCGCGAACGGTATCTGGATAATTGGTGCGTAGGGTTTGGCGAGCGGCTAGAGTCGGCGATGGCGTACTCCGGAGTCTCAGCTGCGCAGCTCGCGCGGCGTTGCGAGGTGGGGTCTTCGACGGTTGCGCACTGGCTACAAGCGCGGGCTAACCCTCAGGCGGAGTTGCTTCGGCGCATCTGCTTGGAGTTAGACTTGGACCCTACGTGGCTGCTGGGCATTGATAAGCGCCAGCGCCCTGTAGATTTGGAAGGAGAAACCAAACGATGAAGGCAGAGCTACGATGGCGGCGTGACGTAATCGCCGCAGGCGCGTGCGCGATTCAGGCGGACAATGATGACCTTCTACGGGAGGCGTGCGCGTTGGCGTACCTGTCTGACTCCTCAACCGCGAAGGTCTTGCAGCTTGTCGGGCGCCAAGGACTCTACCGCCCGCTGGACCGTAGGCTACGTGCGTGGACGTCGATGGCTGCAGACTTTAGGCATCCGGCGCATCTGGGCGTACGCCGTCTACTGTCGGCGGCGGTTGTCTGGACAGTGATCACTCTCTGGATCATCGCCGTCGCGAGGTGGCTGGCATGACGACTGAACGACAATTTGAGGTCCTCGCAGCTATGCGAAAGGCAGAGCAGTCCGGACTGCCGCCCACCTATGCAGATCTCTGCCAAATCTTCGGGTGGCAATCCTACAGCTCCGCGCGAGACCACATCCGCGCGCTGGCTCGACAAAAGCTCATCGTGAGAGACGAACGCCATAGCAAAAACACGAGCCGACCCTGGCGCGTCACTGATGCAGGTCGACGCCTGGTTGAGGCGTGGCGAGATCGCGAGGCGGCCGGGGCGTAGGCGACCGGAACGTAGACATTCCGCGTAGCCTACTGCTAGACTCCGGCCCATGTCTGCTATCGGGCTGCGAGGCCATCAACCGCGTGTCATTCGGTTCACGACCGCTAACGCGCCTGCCACCGCAGCGGACGCTCGCGTGACAGGTGCAATACCTCAGCCTACATCCCGGTTAGGCATCCGCAACCGGTCAACAGTTGCAGCTGAGGTCATTCGTCTCTACTTCCTAGAGGCGGACTATACGGCTGATGCGAACTTCATCTCCATCGACGCGAACTCGGAGTTCGACGAGCCTGTGGAGATCAAGGAGTTCTGGCTGCGCTCCGAGAGCGGCACTCCGATCTGCGAGTGCCTGTTCATGTATCGAAGGGGCTAGCTGATGGGCCTTTCGGTAAGCCAGAAGGTCCCTACCGGGCGCAAGCTCAGCCACTTAGGTGTAGAGCACAGCCCTGTTGCGTTGTGGACTGGCGATAGCACGCTCGCAGATTCGTCTGGCAACGGTTTTGCCCTCGGGGTGGATCGAGGCACCGAGCTGTACGGACCGCTGGGCGGCGGCCTGGCAGGATTTATGCTGGACGGTGCTACTAGGCTAGGGATCGCTGAGGCTGCGTTGAAGCTGTCCGGGGACATGACGCTGCAATGCCTGGCTCGTCCGACAGAGCTGGCTGTGAGCGGCTACGCCAATATGGTCAGGTGTGAGGGCCCGGAAAGCTACATCTTCTACCTGGCGAGGACCACGAACGCGGACGCATCGCTGTACTACTATCAGACCAATACGGCGGGGAGTTATAGCTACTTCCCACCGAATCATAAGCTCTATGTTCCGGCTGGGCCTGTCCTGCTCGGCTTTGTTCGTGGCGGCGGCGCGATTCAGATGTACGTCGATGGCTCCCCCTTTGGGCCTGCGGATGCGATTACCGGAACGATCGACTCGGCGACAACCGGCGTCGTCTATGTCGGCGAGAACAGTTCCGACGCGCAGAGCTTCAAAGGTACGTTAGGCTCGATCAAGATCGTCGGGAGCGCGCTGACTGACGCTCAGATGTACAGCGAAGCCGAGCGCGTCGGAGTCGTCTGATCTCATGACCCTCGTCAAGCCGGGTTCGAGCACATTTGCGCCGTTTGCCGGAGCTGACACTGACGCGATTCATCAGAGTACAGGCGGTGAAGTTCATGCGCTGCCGCTGAAGGCGACGCTGGTTGCAGCGGATGAGATCGTAATTGAAGACTCCGCCGACTCGTGGGCTAAAAAGCGCGGAACGCTCACCGACCTGCTCGCGGCGGCTGGTGGGCCTGTTCTCATTGATGCGAAGAACGACAGCGGCGCGGACATGTCCAGGGGTGACGTCGTGTACGTCTCTGGCGAAGCTCCCAGCGGAAAGCCGCTGATCAGTCTCGCTGACGCCGATGCAGCCGGAAAGTGTCCCTCCATCGGCGTACTGTCCGACGACCTGCTGGACGGCGCAGAGGGGACAGTCGCAATCGCCGGGCACCTCAATCATCTCGATACGTCTAGCTGGGCGGCGGGCGACTCTCTGTACCTGTCCACTACACCCGGGCAGCTCATCAACACCCGCCCGGCGGGCACGGCGGAGAAGGTACAGAACATCGGCTTCGTGACTCGGGATCACGCGACTACAGGCTCGATTGCTATCGTCGGCTCTGGGCGGTCGAACGACATCCCCAATGACCTCGTCGCGCTGACGGGTGTCGCGCTGGGCGACAGTGACCTCGGCACGTTCACCGGCACCACCATTACAGACAGCTCCAGCATCAAAACCGCGCTACAAGAACTGGAGACAGCCGTCGAGGCTAGTGGAAGCGCGCTCACGGTCACCACCGTCAGTTCAGGCCCGACCTACGCGGCATCAACCTACAACACTTTGTACAAGGTCACGGCAGCCGCCGTGGTCGAAGTCGACCTCCCGACGGCGGTAGGGCATACCGGCGAGACCATTGACGTGATGGCTGTGCAAGGCGCGACCTACACAATAACCGTAGACCCCAACGCCGCCGAAACGATCAATGGGAGCGCCGCCTCAATCACCCTGACATCAGACTACGCCAACGTCACTTTGGTCTCCGACGGCAGTAATTGGGTCATCCGGTAGGAGCAAGCATGACGAACAGGTACGGACTTCCGCAGGCGCCTCTAGGGCAGGTGTCGAATGTCGGCGGCACGATCAGTACAGACGCAAGTACTGGTGTTGTCTTCGCTGTCGATCTCAACACGGCAGGAACGAACACGGTCCAGAACCCGACGAACATCGAAGAGGGGCAGAGCTACACCTGGCAACTTCGGCAAGACTCGGTCACGGCAGTTGATGTCACGTTTGGCGACAACTTCTACTTCAGCCGTGGGACTGCACCAGCGATAACGCAAAATCCTGGTGCGGTAGATATCGTCTACGCCATCGCGATTGACGAAGGCTCTGGCGTAAAGCTGCATTGCGAGTTCGAGGCTGATGTCAGAGTCGTACCGTCGTTCGTAAACACATACGCTGCGATGCTTGGTGACATAGCTGTCCCAACAGACAACACGTCGCAGTACATGACTGGTGGGAACGTCCTCGACAAGGACGGGTCTTCATCATTCACCATCTCGGTGTGGCTGAAGATCTACGCAGGGTACGCTCCATCGCTGAGCTTCATCCTTACCAAGTCTCCCGGCGCATCTACATACGCGGGTTATCAGATCACCTACGGTGACGGCACTGGTGGCAATGAAGGGAAGCTGTCGCTCAGTTTCACTAATACCTGGCCTTCTACGTACTGGAAGTACAACACGTCTTCCGCCACTCTACTGGCAGACGGCGGCTGGCATCACTGCGTATTTGTAGTTCGTGGGACCAGCTCAGCGCCGCTGATCTACGTGGACGGCTCTCTCGTGGCTGCGCCCCTCGCTGGCGGTGCGACGTTTTCTGCTAGTACGGCGAACAGCGCGGACCTCGTGCTCGGTTCCCGCGATGACCTGACAGGGGGCTCCGCGTACTACTACACCGGGAACGTAGATGAGCTTTCGTTCTTCGACGATGAGCTGACTGCCGGAGAGATCTTGGCGCTCTACAACGGCGGCGTCCCTACAGACCTCGCTGGTCACGACCACCTCGAAGCCTGGTGGCGTATGGGCGATGACGCCTCAGACGACTTCACTAGTGCCACAGGGCAGATGACCGATCAGGTTGGCTCGCTCAACCTGACACCGCAAAACACTACGTCTGCGAACAAAGTGCAAGGCGCACTGACTTCGGTCAGTGGGTCGTACGCCAAGAAGGTCGATGCTTACAGCATGGCGGCGGGCGATGTCCTGATTGGAGCCGATACGACTGGCGGCGCCTTCACGATTATTGCGCCGAGTGCCGCGCACATGACTCCAGGGCGTCTGTACTACATCAAAGACGAAGCCGGTGCGTGCGGAGCCAATCCACTCACACTCGCCGCGTACGGGTCTCAGACCATTGACGGTGTTGCGGCCAAGGTCATCTCAAACGATGACGGAGCCCTTACGTTCTACGGCGACGGCTCAAACCTGTTCGTCGTGAACGAAGAAGAAGGCAACAACCTGTCCATGGCGCAAGACGCCGGGCGAACTCTACTGGATGGGCTCATTCATGCGTGGCCAGCTAACCGCATGCCGATCTCGCCCAACGTAGCGAATCGCTATTGGGATATGTACGAAGTGAGCACCGGTGCAACGCTGGCCGCTGGCGGCGACGCCGCTAATGGCTGGCGGACAAACCTCGACGGCACTACCGGGTTTCAGTGCGCCGGGGTGAAGTTGCCGAGCGGCGGAACCAAGTGGAGCGCGTTCCTGACCTTTGAGCCCACCAGCGCAACTGTTTTTCAGATGTTATTGGACTACGGAAACCGAAGCGCAGCGGGTGAGAAGTCTTGGAACATCTACTTCTGGTCTGACAGCAAGATCTACTTGGAGTGGAGCGAAGACGGAACTTCGCTCAATCACTCGATAGCGTCGACAAACAACGTGCTCGCTGCGAAGAACCGGCTGTACTTCTACTACGACGGCGCTGACATCGGCTTGACCCTGAACGGCACTACGATGACTCCGGTGGCTGCGGGCGCTACCGGCAACTTCAACAACGCTGTAGAATCTGGCTTGCGCTGGGGCATAGACGGTGGAGGCGGAAACCGCATGACCGGCGGCATAGAGACGCTCCTCATCTGGGAGGGTGACAGCGCTATCAAGAGCGCAGCCGAAATCACCGACCTAATGACCGCAGGCAATTACATCACGGGGTACGAATAATGGCAGTTGTCGTAGTGGACGCAGCCCTCAAGGTGTACCGGGTTGATTGTGACCAGTTGACCAAAGAGCCAACCGAAAGCCCCGACTTCGACATAGACACCGAAGCCGTTGCTGTCGGACCTGTGCGCGAGATCTCAGATGTCTTCTACCGGGAAGTCCAAGTCAGAGCGAAGTCAGAGACCGTCTACCCCGAATGACCGGCGCGCGACGCCTGAGCCAGTGACAGTCTTCTGCGAACGACCACATCATGTAGTAGGACATCGGATGTAGAGCTGCGTCCAGAAACTGTGCTACATTCCAGAAGGTGTCTGCCCCCGGCGCACAGCAGCAGTCCGCAGGTCAGATCGACACCGCGACGCTGGATTACCTCAAGCGGCGGAACCTAGCCTTTTACGCCAGCGAGAATCTGACCGGTCCGGACAAGGCGCCGTACCACGGCAAGTTCCTTATCGCCGAGCACCACCAGGAGTGGGCGGAGCTGGTCAACGCGCACGAGCGCCTGTGTCTATTGGCCGCGCGTGATCACGGCAAGAGCCACATGTTCACCTTGGCTTATCCCTTATGGATGGCGGAGAAGTACCCAGGAGAGTACGGCTTTATCTTCAGCGCATCCCAGCCTCAGGCGGAGAAGATTCTGCTCAAGCTCATCGACGAGGTGGAGTCGAATCCACGGCTAGCGCACTTGCGCCCAAAGGTCGGCGGCAAGAGCAAGAAGTGGTCAGCGCAGTGCGCGCAGTTCGCGAACGGATTTACCATTTATGCGCGTGGGTACGGCACGAAGGTGCGTGGTGCGCACCCGATCTGCATCATTGTAGATGATGGGCTGAACGACGAGACGGCGTATTCGGAGCGCGTCCGCACGAAGGACATCGACTACTTCGAGGCGGCCATCACGAACATGATTATCCCTGGCGGGCAGATTGTGGTGATCGGCACGCCGATGCACAAGAACGACCTGTACGGGAAGCTGCTGAACAACGAGGAGTATGTCTCCGCGCGATATC
>Ga0233412_10001985_pt1 | contig 10188 bp, 9 predicted proteins | sample Na_anoxic_4_MG_FD_180667 | JGI IMG/M metagenome (GOLD analysis project Ga0233412, IMG submission 180667) | Seawater microbial communities from Saanich Inlet, British Columbia, Canada - Na_anoxic_4_MG | ecosystem: Environmental > Aquatic > Marine > Inlet | place: Canada: British Columbia... | reverse complement strand
TTGGCCTAAACTAGCTAAGACTGTTAGGGCAGGAGTTAGGTTCCTAGATAATGTTCTAACCGTGAACCATTTCCCTATTCCTAAATGTAAGGAGGTTGGACACAACTCTAGGAGGATCGGTCTTGGTGTGTTTGGTCTACATTATATGCTTATCAAACTTAGCCTACGCTATGGTAGTGAAAAGTGTTTGGAATTCCTTGAACGACTATTCTCCACGATTAGGGACGAGGCGTACAAAACTTCAATTTACTTGGCTAGGGACAAGCATCCTTTCCCTGCCTTTGATAAGGATAAGTATCTGGCAGAAGGGTTCTGTAAGACGCTCCCCATTCGCATTAGGCATTACCTGCGTAAGTATGGTATCAGGAACGCTGTTATCTTAACTGTACCTCCTACTGGGACCATTTCCATGCTCATGGGCGTAAGCTCAGGCATTGAGCCTATCTTTTCTGCAATGTATCAGAGGCGATATCGTCAAGGAAATGTATGGAAAGAAACCCTTGTTGTTGACCCCTTGTTTAAGGAGTATCACGCTGCGGGTAAGGATCTAGGTGCGTTCGTAGGGGCTTATGACATTACCCCTGAGGATCATATGAGGGTACAGGCTACTATTCAGCACTATATTGACAGCAGCCTAAGTAAAACTATCAATTTGCCAGAGGATTTCGAGCCCTCCACTATGATTGACCAAGCACTAGAATTCATGCCCTCTATGAAAGGTATGACAGTATACAGGGCAGGAAGTAAAGGGAATGAGCCTCTTAAAGCTATCCCTTTAACTAAAGCTAATGTTGATAAGTATATGGATCAGCCTAATGAAACCGCAAACGCAGACGGACAAGCCTGTTCCATCGCTGGTGGTGGGTGTGGGGACTAAAATTTAGGGATGATTTAGAAGAATAACTTCTTCAAATACCTCCAAGTATTCTATATAACTTTAGAATACTTGGAGGTATTTTATTATGGCATGGAGTGGAAATAGACCGAGAAGAGAAGGTGGTGGTATACGAGGACTCGCATTAGCATGGGCATTAGCGAAGAAAAACTTAGTTCCCCCTAGTGTATCGAATAAAACACAAGTTAGTACTGCGACTAACCCTGCGGCCCCTACTAACAATAACCGTATTAAAGATGGTTTAGTTTCTGAGTGGTGGTTTGATGAAGGAAGTGGCACTACTGTTGAAGATAGGGCTGATCTAACCGTAGAAACGGACCTTACTTTGAGTGCTGGTGGTGGCCTATGGAGGCAAGACGCTGCTAAAAACAACCGATGGTACATGGAGTTAAGTGCTGGTGGGGCACTTTACAACTTTAATCCTACTGAAATAAACAACACTTATATAAACCCCACTACAGCCGTATCTGGACTTACTTTAGAATCTTGGATAAAGCCTTTAAGTCCTAGTGGAGCAAACCCAGGCCCAGGAAGGATCATTTCTTTCTCAAATGCCTCAACAGGGTCCCAAGATGTAACCTTCATGCTCGGTCATGGAACATGGAACAACGCAGGATACAATGCCGCTAACTACAATTCTAGGGTTTTAGTGGGTAATCCTAGTAACAGCGGTGAATTAACTGAATTATGGACTGGGGATGATACTTCTACCTCTACCCTACAGCACCTAGTTATGACTTGCAACCTAATTGGCTGGGCTACGGGAAACCAGCAAGTGGAGACTAAACTATATCTTGATGGTATATTAAAATCTACTAAAATAGTTGATGATCCTGATGGTTTATTTACCAGTTGGAATACCGCACATACCCTTAAGATTGGATATGAAACTGGTAATGTCAGAGAATTTAAAGGTGGAGTTTATCTAGTTGCTATGTACAGTAAGGCCCTGACTCAGGGTGAAATTAATAATAATTTCTCTGAAGGGGTCGTTTCAGTAACCGATGCTTATAGTGTAGGAAGAACCCTCAACATTGAAGATGTAACAGCATCTACGGTAAATGCTGGAGAGACTATTTCTGTGAACATTATCGCTGATGGGTCTAGATCAGGCCCCGTTAACTTTACCTTAGGGGCTTCGTCCACTTCAGGCACTTACGGGACTGATTTCGTTTTTGATGATACAACTAAAAAGATTACTAGAGCGCAAGAAAATGTAACTGCTGAGTTATCATGTAGTCCTACGCTTAGTGGGGACATTAATATAGTTGCTTATGTTGCAACTGCTACTGGAGGGTCGATTGTTTCCTCTCCTGGGGTAAACTTATCCGAAAAGACCTTTAGAGGAATTTCGGATCAAGTAGCTCCTGAGGTAATGTTTAAAAGCCCAAATCCTGTTCATGTTGTAACCACACAAAATGCAGCAGATCAAGAAGTTGTATCTGTAGGAGTTAGTAGATTATTCCATGAGCCTATTACGGTAACGGTATCTGGGGTAGGGGCTTCTGGCAATGATGCAGCCTACGCTTGGATTAAAGAGGACGGTACTTATGCTGATTTCCCTTCCAAAGCTACCTACACGGTATCAGCAGACAATTGGGAAAAGTGGCCTAAGATCCATAGTTACTCTGGTACTGGTGGTACGGTATTCCCTGACGGGGATGTACTATCTTCCACAGTTGTAAGTGGTGCTTTAAGTGGTGGTGGTGCCCTTACTGTTAGAGCGGCTGCTAGTGCAACTACTGTTACTATTGACCACCCAGACTTTGGGATGGGTGTAGAGCCAACCTCCTCTAATACAGGATACAGGATATCTACTGGAGCATTAGTCCCCTGGGTTGGTACTCCTAACTTTATTGATGAAGGAGTAGCGGGACTTAACGATACTTACACCACTGTTCCTACTGGTGGATTAACTATAAGTGGAAGGAAGTTTACTGAAAAAGTAAAAGTATATTGCAATAATCCTATTAAGTTTGTTGATTGTTACTTTGAAGGGGAAAGACGGTGGGAGAACATGTCTTCTTATGCGCTTCAAACCTATAATACAATTACTGTCGCTGGCGTAACCACTGATTTCGCTGATACTGGTAAGAAACTTACTGTAGATTATTGTACTTTCTGGGGAGGTTCTGGCCCTACTGTGACTGCTGTATTTGAGAGTTTAAATTACTGTAGTTTCAATTGGACACTAGGAGATTATATTAGATTCCAAAGTTCTCCTTCCGAGGATCATGATTTCTTGGTGGCGAATTGCTGGTTTGGTCCACATGTTAATATTCAAGATAATTTAGCAGATAATGGAAATGATGGAATGTATGACCAACCGCCAACAGGCTCGACTTATCCTCACGCCGATATGGGACAGGTTTGGAGAGGTAAAATGAATAGTATTACTTATAGGCAATGCACTTTCGCTGCTGTTGCTGATGAGTGGTCTGATGGTACATCCAATCCAACTAATATATTTGGAGCAAACCCAGATAAAATTTGGCAAATATCAGGTCACTGGGGTGATACTCACCCTACCAAAGCCTCCTCTTGTAATATTGTTGAGTTGGATAGGAATTGGATTTATGGTACGGGTAATTCATGGTGTGTTATGTCTGAAGATCGCCCTGGGGAGTGGCCTTCCCTTGAGTGGAGGATGTATAGTAATCTTATCGCTTTGGAGGCTAACGGAAGTGTCTGGAATTTAAGCTTCCCCGCAGGTGCAGTAACCAGAGTAACTGATGGTAATAACACATTTATGAGAACAGGAACTACAAGTTTGAGGATACCTCAAGTCGCTATTGATGCTGGTACTCATATTAACCATACAGATGGAATGTCTGGGGGTCAATCTTCTATACTTAGTTGTGAGCGATGGATTAAGGGGTTGGATACCTATACCGCTGTTCGGACTGGACTAAATGAATCTGGAAGAACCAGTTTTGATACGAGGTCTACTCCTGTCTAGACTATAATAGCCTATGGCTATATACGAATTTATCTGTAAAGGATGTAAAGTAATATGGGAACGGGAAGCGTCTATGAAAAAGGCACCTTCCCGTTCTCGTTGTCCTGAGTGTAAAAAACTTAGTGAGAGGTACTGGGGAAATATTCCTGTTATTTTCAACGGTTCTGACTATCATACTGTCAAAAGGAACCAGCACAATCTAGTATACAAGGACAAGGCTAAAGCCAAGGAGGTAAAGGAGGGGCTAGTAGACATTGCTAAAAAACAAGCAGAAGAGCAAGTATCTCCTTACACTAACATTGTCGTGAAAGAGGGTGTAATAGATGCCCTGCATAAAGAAGGGCAATTAACCAAAAAGACCGACCAACAACTTAAAGACGCAAAAAAAACAACCGAAAAAATAAGAAGTTCCTTGATTAATACTCATCCAAGCTTCAGAAAATTAGACAACAAATAACTATATACTACATGTACAACTTTTCAGATAACATTCAGCGAGGCATTATTAACCTTGCCAAAAGCAATTTAGAATTCTTCAACGAGGCTGCTCCCTTAATTAAGAGTGAGTTTTTTGAATACCCCATCCACGCAACCCTTTTTGAAGGGGTTACGGAGTTTTTCACTAAGTACCACAAGCTACCTAATGATGATTTCCTTCTTGAATTTTGTAAGGATAAAAAGACTCGCTCAGAGAATATATCTGAGTATGAGGATGAACTTTATCTTGTAAACAATTTGGACACATCTACAAGTAACAACCCAGAGTTTGTTATTGATTGTGTAGAAAAGTTTGCCAAAAGGGAGTCCATGAAACAGGCTATCACTAAGTCTGTGGATCTGATGAAGGATGGACGCTTTGATGAGATTGAGAAAGAGGTTAAGGATGCCTTACTGGTCGCTCGTTCTCAGGATTTTGGGCAGGATTACTTTGAGGATGTGGATGCTAGGTGGGAGCGTTTACTATCTGTTGCTGAGGGTGATTTCCTAGAAACCTGCTTACCCAGCCTCAATAGGGGTCTAACTGGTGGGGGTCTTCGCAAGAAAGAGCTTGCTATGGTAGTAGGTTTCCCTGGTGGTGGTAAGTCCTTGTACTTAGCCAATCAAGCAGTTACCTGTCTTTCAAATAACCTGAAAGTAGTTTATATTTCCCTAGAAATGTGTGAGGACAGGGTAGCCCAAAGGATTGATTCCATTGCTACTGTAATCCCTCAAGAAATGCTTGGAGGGGAGAAGGGCCAGAAGATGCTAAAGCAGAGGCATAAAGTCTTCAAGAAGACCTTCAGTAAGGCAGAATTAAGGATTAAAGAGTTCCCTACGGGCATGGCTAATATTAATACCATTAGAGCTTATCTAAACCAGCTACAGAGCTATGAAGGGTTTATGCCTGATGTAGTGATCATTGATTACATGGAGCTACTACGCCCCCTTAGAGAGGGCATGAGCGAGTACGAGGGACAACAAAGGATTGCGGAGGAGCTACGGGGAATGGCTGTAGAGAAGGATATCCTTCTCTGGACTGCTACTCAAACTAACCGAGCAGGACGATCAGCAAGGATTATTACGGATGAACACCTAGGAGACTCTTATGGAAAGTTCAGGGTAGTAGATTTAGCTATCTCATTGAACCAAGATGAGGAAGAATTTGATGAAGGAATGATGCGTGTATATGTCATGAAGGCCAGAAATGGAAAGGCTAGGTTTATTGTACCTATGACTGTCAACTATAATACTCTAGCTATGGAAGAACTACAAAATGGTAGCCAAGAGTCTGAAATCCAAAATTAAAGAAGTAGGTCAGGTTAATGCTGGCTGGGTCGTATTTGATATAGTTTTCGTAAAAGACTTAAAAAGTGGCTCTGACGAGTGCTTAGGTTTAGTGGACTTCGATAAGTTTGAATTACACATAGACGATAGCGTATCAGAAAAGATCCTCATACCTACCTTGATACACGAAATTTTCCATATTTTATTCTCTACTGTCGGAGTTAAAGCCGTAAATGAGGATACAGAAGAAGAAATAAAAATAACTAACGAATTTATTGTAGAACAGGCCACAAGGGGACTATTATTACTCAAGAGATTAAACCCCGAACTGTGCGAGATACTATATGATACCTAATGATTTACTGAAAGCTTTGGAAGACCTTGATTGGGAACTATATGTTGCCCTTGCTGATTCTCTTCTTAAGATTGATATGGCTTATTTAGATAATGAGATTCTGGGGCACTCTACTATGTATGCTTATTACGCTGGTCTAAGCGAACAGGCTAATATGGAGAAAAAGAAGTGTGAGAATAAGATGGAGTCTTACGAAGCTGAACTAAAGAATTCGGCAAGAAATACTCTTTCAAAAACTACTGTCGCTGCGATTCAAGACTATGTATCTACTGATATCCCTCTCCAGGATATGAAGAGGGATCTTGAAGAAAAAACTTACAAGTGTGGATTACTCAAATCTTTGATTACTTCCATGCAACACCGAAAGGACTTAATAATTCAGCTTTCCTCCAATAGGAGAGCAGAGACAAGAATGATTACTGACTGACAACTAAGGAAACTAAAACTATGGCTATCGACTTAAATGCGCTTCGTGAGAAGCACCAACAACTTACCAATCCGACCCAAGGCGGGAACACGGATTTCTTAAACAAATTTTACCAAGTGACGGAGGGGGAAGCGTATCTCCGTATCCTTCCTGAGAAAGAAGGCTCAGGTAAAACCTTCTATGCGGAGACGAAAATTCACCGTGTACCTACTGGGGAGGATAATAGTGTTAAAAACTATCATTGTCGCAAGGTACATGGTGAGAAATGTCCTCTGTGCGATCTTTATTACAGTCTCTGGAAGACTGGTTCTAAGGAAGATGAAGATCTCGCACGGCAGATCAAACCTCGCGCTCGCTACTACCTGAATGTCTTTGATCGGACTTCGGAATCAGTTAAGATTTTCTCCATTGGAGTTATTCTTTTCCAGAAAATTGTGGAGACTATGATGGATCCTGATTACGCAGACCTCTTTGAGAAGTCTGATAATGGCATCCTTGATCCTGAGATCGGTCACGATTTCAAACTACACATGAAAAAGGAGGGTGGATGGCCCAAGTATGACCAATCCATGTTCCGTCCTAAAGCAACTTCTCTTGGAGGCAAGAAGCTAATTGGAGAAGTAATGTCATCGCTTCATGATGTTCACGGTTTAGTGAAGGTTGAAGAGTATGACGCAATTAAAGAGGCAGCGCAAGAACTACGCCCAGGTTTGGGTGTAAAGGAGCGTTCCTTACCCAAGTCTGAAACTTCTGACGAGGTATCAGATGATGATTACACAAAACGATTAATGTCATGAAAAATTTTATTACTATACTAGCCCTTACTCTCATTATGAGTACTGGCTTAATGTCCTGCGCTGCTCTTGAAGGATTCTTCGGAGAAGGCACAGTATTTACGACCTCGGATCAACTTATGGAAGGCGAAACGGGAGCTATCATCCCCTTCGATCAACTTCCTGATTCGGTGAAAGAAAAGATTCCTGAAGGAACTTCACTTGTTATGGCAAGCAAAGAACAACTTAAAGTTGATGCTGCCTTTGTACCTGCTGGCGGGGAGATTGATGGAGAAGCTGTTGGCGGTATCATTGATTCCGTTTTCGGTATCGCTACAGCCTTTATCCCTGGTCTTGCTGCGTGGGAGGGTATTGTTACCCTCTTTAGTACACGCAAGCGTAAGCACTATGCTAACGCTGTAAAAGCTATCGTCCCTACCGATAAGAAGGTGGATATTGGAGGTGCCTTAGGCAGCGTTATGTCTGCTCTTGGTGTGTCTCACTCCTCCCCCGATACTGCGGCTGCCTTCGAAGAAGAAGGTTGGGAATATGAAGAAGAAGAAAATGTGATCTGATTGTAAAACAGATCAGCATTATACTATTATAAGGTGGGGAGTTAAAGGGGTAGTCCTGATTAACTTCCCACCTTTTTTATTATGACAAAATTAAAGATATTAGTAGTGCCTGCAAATGATGGTGGGTGTGCCTTTTATAGAGCTTGGCTTCCTTTCAATAAGTTAGCTGAACACTTCCCTGATAAAGTTGAACTTAGGTTCAACAAGAACCCTTTAGGCATTGTTGAGACTGGTGAGAAGGCTGGACAATGGCAAGAAGATTGGGAGTTTGAAGATATGAAGTGGTCAGACATTGTGTTCACCCAGAACCTGTCTAACTTCGGTGGTCCTTATACCGCTAGGATCATAGGCAAGGCCAGGGAGTTCGGTAAGTTCGTACATTACGATACCGATGATCTTCTAACAGATGTTTATGACGGGCATAGGCTGGATAAGGTTTACAAGGAAAAAGGTCTAGGTGAGATAACTAAGTTTATTTACAATAATTCAGATTTAGTTTCTGTCACACAAAAGAAGTTTGCTGAGAGGGTTAATAAGTTTTGTGGAGAGCATACTACACTAGCTGTTATTAAAAATGCCATTGATTACAACCTACCCTCTTGGAATTTAGATAAAGATCCTCGAAATAAGAATCTTTGTAGGATTGGGTGGGTAGGAGGAATCCACCATGAACAAGATCTGCGTGAGTTCGTTGGCATACCTAACTTGGTTAACCAGAAATCAGGAAAAGAGAGAGTCCATTGGGGATTTTATGGAAGACCTCCTGTGCCTCCTAAAGAAAAGAGAGATTGGCAGCAGGATGTATGGGATAATTATGAAAGGATGTTATTTGGTTTTATGAAGGGCAACAGAAACTGTGACACTTATCATGCGATGCCCCCAAATGATTACGGAGCCATGTATACCAGAATGGACGCAGCAATAGCCCCTCTACAGATGAATAATTTTAATGACAGTAAATCAGAAATTAAGGTGGCTGAGTGTGGGAGGTATGGTGTACCTCTTATTGCGTCTAATGTTGGTTGTTACGATGAGACTATTGTGAATGGGCATACAGGATACCTTATTGATCCCTCAAACCCCAAATCAGAATGGGTAAGGATTTTAACCAAGGTTATAAAAGACAAGAAAGGTCGTGATGAGATGGGTCGTAACTTAAAAGAAATTACGGATGAATATTTTGATATAAATAAAGTTATAAAATTTAGAATGGACCTCTATAATGAACTGATGAGTAAACTGGTGCCGAATGAAGAATCCTAAATTTTCTATTATTGTCCCTCATTATGATGGGGTTATCTCTGATGAGATGTTTATTGAAGGTATGAAGTCTTTGGATGAGTCTACTTTTAGAGACTTTGAAGTACTTATATATCACGATGGACCAGTATCCAGACCTATACCTGACCTTTCAGAGTTTTCATTTACTTATAAGTATAGAGAAACTAAAACTAGGTATAATGATTGGGGACACAGCCTGAGAGACTTAGGTATCAAGGAAGCTAGTGGAGATTACATTATTCATTTCAATCCTGATAACTTATTATACCCAGATGCGATGTTTAACATACATAAAAGTATAGTTAGGCTTAATGAGTTATTCGGAGGATATGTGGACATAATTATATGTCCTATTATTATGCAAGGAATGGTCCGAGTAAACTCAAAGGAGGCGTTGAAGGTTTCTTTGCATAGGACATATGACAATCGAGATACTTTAGTTATGGATGGGTATCCACCTATGCCACTCAATATTGACTGTATGCAGTTAGTAGGTAAGAGGAGTATGTGGTTATCTCAGGGAGGTTGGTATAACAAAGAGGAGACTTCTGACGGATTAATTTATCAAGATTTATGTAATAAACATAGTTACACTACTTGTGGAAATTTAATAGGAGAGCATAGATGAAAATTGCTATTATAAAATATGAAAGAAATTAATAAAATGTACGATCATCATCGTAATAACCCCTCTGATATACATGAGCATTTACCTACTTTAAAAAAGTATGCGGAGAATGTGGATACTGTGGTAGAAATGGGTGTTCGTTGGGTGGTTTCCACTTGGGCCTTTTTGGCTGCAAGTCCTAAGAATATGATATCAATAGATATAGACAACCCTTCAAAGTATAATATACCTATTGAGCAATTAGAGGAGATAGCAAAACAGTCAGGTGTTCCATATAAGTTTATCCAAGGTGATACTACTAAAATGGAGATTGATGAGTGTGATTTATTGTTTATAGATACTTGGCATGTTTACGATCAATTAAAAAAGGAACTTGAACTACATGGCAACAAGGCTAAGAAGTATTTAATATTTCATGATACTACTACTTTTGGAGAAAAAGGTGAGGCTGAAGGCCACAAAGGACTTCAGCCAGCCATAGATGAATTTTTACAGGATAATAAGCACTGGTCTGTAAAAGAAGTTTTCACA
>Ga0233412_10001984_pt1 | contig 10194 bp, 11 predicted proteins | sample Na_anoxic_4_MG_FD_180667 | JGI IMG/M metagenome (GOLD analysis project Ga0233412, IMG submission 180667) | Seawater microbial communities from Saanich Inlet, British Columbia, Canada - Na_anoxic_4_MG | ecosystem: Environmental > Aquatic > Marine > Inlet | place: Canada: British Columbia... | reverse complement strand
TATAGAAGATCTATATAATGATGGTCGTTTTAGTTTTCCTAGTTATCGAAGAGGTCCGCAAGTAATTGCTAACGAGGACAGTGATTATGAAAGTGATCATGAAACTAATATAGAAGATCCTGAAGAACATAATACACCACAACGAAATAATATTAATCCTTCAAATCCTCCATCACTTAATCGATTCACTCAAGCACAACCTCGTCGAATTATTGATTATGATTATGATTTAAATGATGAAGATGGTAATTATGATAATAATGATAATCAAAGATTTCATTTTCCAGATCTTGATGAACTTAGTAATGAAAAAAAATATGAAGTAGCAACTGAATTAATTAAAAAAGAAAAAACTATTAATTTTCTCAAAATGAATATTAATTGTAATGATTTAGTAACATTTAATGATATATTAATCTTATGTGATAATAAATCTGAAATTAAATCTATTTATCAGATTAATACAGATGGTAAATTATTAAAAACTGTTCAATCTTATGGTGATAATTTAAATTTTATTAATCCATTATCTATTATAAAACTAAATAATCAAAATATTGCAATTTTAGATAATTATAAGATAATAATATTTGATAATGAATTGAATTATTTAAATACAATTGAAATTGAATTTAATCAAATAAATATTGAAGAAACTGATATAAAACCATTTAAAATTATTAACAATGTTTTTGATTCAGTAATAATTATAATTTTTAATAATTTTCCAATAATTAATATTACTTATGAAGGTAAACATGTTTTTAATTATAAATCGACTGATTTAACAATTAAAGAATTCTTAAATACAAAAAGAGAAACAAATTTAGACACAGAACAAATGTATTCAATTCTGGTAGGAGGAACTAATTTAACTTGGGAAGAGTATTTGTATTCTAACAAGCACACGTTTAATTATACTAATAATATAATTTTTAATGAAAATAGTATGATAATATTTCCAGAATTTATAAATCACATGTTATTTTTTACAAAATTAAATAATAACTTATTAAAATTAAAACTACCACAAGAATCAACAAAACCAATTACTTCTTTTAATTTACACTTTGAAGCTTTCGATAATATTATTATAGAATTTATAAATAATGATTTTATAATATCAATTAATTATGAAAATGAATATATTACAATTTTTGATACTGATTTTAATATTTATTATGAACAAAAATTAGAATCAATAAATCCTGTTAATATTAAATTATTAGAAAATAATAAAATTGTGATTCTTTATGAATTTTGTTTAGTAATTTATGATATTACTGAATTATTAAATAAATTACCTTTAAATATTTCTATTAAGACTTTTTATGATAATTTAAAACTTACTAATAAAAATAACTCATCAATTACTATTAAATATATTATAAATAATGAAAATGAAAAATTATTCACTTATAAATTAAAATTTTTTGATAATAATGATAATGAAATTAATTATAAAAATGTAGATATTTTTACACAATTATATTCACAACAAGATTATTTATTTAATGGTAAATTATTTTTTAGATATAAAAATTTAATTACAGATAAATATGATAGTGCTATAGATGATAGTGGATTAACTAAAAATACATTTTTCTTAATATCTAAATATCTTACAGAAGACCAAAATTCTATTCTAGTTAAATCATTTTATGATGATGAAATATATACTTTAAAATCAATGGAAGATTTTGTTAATAGTGAAATGGAAATTAAAGATAATATGTATGAATTTAAATTAGAAGATTTAAATAAAGAAAAATTAAATAATTATCTTGATAAAGTTGAATTCTTTGGAAAAATATTTGCATTAGCAAATATTAATAAAATTAATATTCCAATTAAATTAGATCCTTTCTTATTATTTTATCTTAAAAATGATTTTATCACTCATGATTTAATTGAAAAAGATAAATATATTTTTAATATAATTAATGATTATAATAAAGAATTATTAAATAAACATCCATATGCTTGTTTAAAAAATTTCTGTAATTATAAAGATAATCAAAAAATTAAAAATTCTTGTGCTTATGATATATCAGAAGGAGAATTAGAATATAATAATTTACAAGATCTTAAAAAAATAGAATCTATTAATATTAAAAAAATATATCTTGATAATAAAATATATAATAAAATTATTTTTTATAAACAATTTAAAATAGGATTTAAAAAAATTTTAGATATTAATAAATATAAATTTTATAGATTATCTTTAAAATCAATTAATGAAATAATTTATGGAATTGATGATATTAATCCTAATATTCTTTTTAAATATATGTTATCAAATGACAATATTAATATAATAAAAGAAATTATTTCGTATTATTATGATTTTTATAATAACAACCCTGATGATAAATTTAATGGTAATGAATATTTAAAACTATTATTAAGAGTTATTACTAGTAATTCTACTATTCCAATTAATGGATATAATAAATATCCAATTTCTATTAAATTTACAAATATTAATAAACCTATATCTATTCATACTTGTTATAACCAATTTTTTATTAATAAGGATATATTATGTAATTATAAAAAAATGAATGAGTCTAATAAAAATAATTCAGAATTATATTTATTATTTTCTAAAAATACTTTAAATAATCTTGTAAATGATTTTAGTAATGTATAAATATTTTATTATATCTAATTATCTGATAAATGTAATAAAATATTCTCTTCTACTTGTTCATTATTATCATATTCAAATTCTATTTTATTTAGTTTATTTATTTGTTCTTTTAATGTAAATAATCCATAGTTATAATTTATATTTATTTTTTTCCTCTTTAATATTAAATATATTTTATTAATTTTTTCTAATTTTAATTCTTTATCATTATTATTATTTATGAAATTATATAAATAATATCCACAATCATTATTATTTATATCTTTTTTATTTACATCTATTTTATTATTGATTAAATAGATAATTGTTTTATATCTTAAATTTTCAATACAATACATTAATAGAGTTTTTCCATTATATAAATTATTTAAATTTTGTAAATTAAAACCTAATTCAAAAATTAAAGGATTATCAAAATTTTTATAATATTAACTATATCATTTATATTTATATTACAAATATCTAATGATCTTTTTAAAAAATGTTTATTATTAACAATATTTATCATATTATATGCATCTTCCTTAGAATATTCAATTCCTATTTCATCAATTAAAAAAGTTGCTAACTTATATTTATGCAATAAAATTACTTGATTAATCGGTAAATAATTATTTTCTATATTATCATTACTAATTTCATCTTTTAAATTTAAAAGTCTTTTTAATATTTTTATCATTATTTTATAGATTATATAATTACATTTTATATTTAATTTTTTATAAATTTAGAAATAGTCTTCTTTTAGAAATTAAAAAACTAAACTTTTATATTAAAGAAATTAATCATTTTATGAATAACAATTTTTTTAATTATTTACCTTACAAAAAAATTATCTTCTACAATAATTATACTTTCAAGTATTGTTATATAGCTAATTATTCTATTATTTATTGTCACTAAGAAAAATAAATAATTTTTCGGTGCTCCAGAAAATAAACAAAATTATTTTTTTGGGAGTCACTTTGAAAATAGATTCAAATATTTTCATAGATTTTTATTATTATCTTGACTTTTTATAATTAATTTTATTAAAAGCACATATTTTACAATAATTTGATAATACTGGAGTTAAATCTTCTTTTATTTCATTTTCACATGATAAACAATTTTTAATTTTATTTAAAAGAAAACATTCTCTACAACTAACTCCTTGTGCTATTCTAATATAATCATTATTTTTAATATTTTTATCACAATCATAACATTTAAATTTATCTTTTAATAAATTTAAATTTTCCCTTGGCTTTATTTCATCTGAAATTTTCATGATTATATCACCACAATCATAACAAAATTCTCTTAAAAAACAATTATATGTATTTTGATATTCTACCTCACAGAATAAACATGTTCGTATTAATGTATTTTGTCTTACTAATTTTACTTTACTTAAATTTGATATTTTCGACGAATCTTCCATATTTTTTATCTATATTAGATATTTATATCTCAATATTGATGAATGTCAATATAATTATAATTTCAATTTTTATTATTTTTTTCACATTTAATACATTTATTATGTTTGTTCTTTGGATATATAAAAAATTGTCCCATCATACTCATATCATGATGAGTCATAAAGTGACAATGATACATATAACCTAAATATTTAATTTGACCTTCATATGAATTTCTATAAGGAAATTTTATATACATTTCTATTTTTTGTTGTGGTGGAATTGCATAAGTATCTTTTGAATATTCCAAAGAATCTAAATTTTTATCTAAACAATTTGAAGTTAAATCTTTTACTACAAATGCACTTGTCATATGAAAATGAAATGGATGAGCATCTTGATTATCTAAATTTATATAAATCCATTTTTCAGAATATTCTTGTTCAACTGCAAAATTAAATAAATTATCATTTAATAATCCATCAATATAACCTTTATATAATTCTGTTGGTTCTAATTCTATATTAAATAATTCCAAATCTGGTTCTACAGCTGCTCCTGTTCTAGAACCTGCAAATGTAAATAATTGCTGTAGATTATGCATTTTCATCCTTCCAATATCACTAAAACCCATTAATGATGGTTCCATAATTGTAAATGGTTTTCCAAAAAATTGTAACAATGATGATCTTGCTAATAATTCTATTTTTAAATCACTAGTTTTATTATAATTTAATATTTGTACAGTATTTACTTTTACTAATTCATTATTTAAATAAGGTAATTTATAAACATAATAATCCCAATTACAAGTTAAAACTTCTGATAAATTTTTATAATTTACATTATTTAATTCTGTTTTTTTATACATTTTATTTACTAATTCTGACCATTCATTAATATTTAAAGGTTTATCAGTTTCTGGAAATTTTATCTCAACTTCCTCTAATAAATTATCACTTGTATTATATAATCTTATTTTTAATAAAAAATTACTTGACATTCTATAATTTACATATGACAAATAATTACCAGTATATTTTGATATTTTAAATAAACAGGAAGGTAATGATTTTGTAATACATCCATTTTCTTCATTAGATTCCCACATATCTACAAAAATTCTATTTTGACCATTCGCAAATTCTGTAGAATCATTTAATAATTTTATTTTTAAATCATCTCCAAAAAATACAAATTTTCTTAAATTTGTACATTCTCTTATTTTTGGTAAATTATAATAATATTTTTTATTTAAATAATTAAAATATGATTTTTCTTCAAATTTATTATATTTTATTAATTTCTTTACTTTACAATAATTTTTACCAAATACTGTTTTTAAAATATATTTTAATACACAATCTAAGGATTGATAAGTTGTATTTTTTTGATAAATTTTTAAAAATTTTTTCATTTTAAAATTTTTAGGAACTGGTAAAATACCACATGGTGCTGATTGATATATTATTTCATTATTTATTGATATTGGATTTTTTAATTCACCATCTTCTAACACTAATCCATTATTCTCTGTTAAATCATAATCATAAAAAAATAAATAAGCTTCTTTATTTATAAACTCATTTAAATCAAATATAATACTTATTCTTTCTCCTGGTGATACTGTTTTTATATTTATTTTTGTTGGAATTTTATAACCATCATCTGATGCTATGAAATAAAAATCTTTTATAACGCCGTTTTTATCACATATTCCTAAATTATATTGTCTCCAAGAACAAACTCCTGCTAAAAAACTATATTTTACTAAATTTTTTGTTGTTTCTGTATATAATGTATTTAATAAATCTGTACTATCATCTTTAAAATTTACACATGTTATACCATTAATAGCTGTATAATCCCCTCTCCATTGATCCGTATAAAGTGTATCTTTATTTAATGTTCCATCACTATTTAAATTTATATCAATTCCGACGTTCATTATATAATTATCATTTAATATAAATGTTTCTTCTAAATTACAATCTACTATTTCAAATAAACCAAACATTCCCATATAAACATATTCTGATGCACTTAACATATTATGAGGATGATACCAACATAAACTCGAATTATTATTTATTTCATTATATAATGTATTTATTAAACCTATTTCTGTATCTGGACCAAATATACAATCATTTGAAGCACCATCATTAAATGGATTAAATTATAATCCATGATAATGCATATTTATTGGATAAGATGATTTATTATTCATTACTGTTTTATATCTTTGATATTGTCTTACTCTTAAAATTGGTAAACCAAAAGTTGTTGAACCTTTTTGACTAAGTTTACACTTATACTTTACATAACAATTACATCCAAATATTGGAATTAATGGTGCAGTTCCTGATTCACTAGAATCACTTGAAAATTTATGCTTTGTTTTTATAATTTCAAAATAAAATTCTGGTAAACTTTTTTTATCACAAGTATTACTTATATCTAACACTGGTAAATAAGGTAATTGTATTGATGTCATAATAATTTAAAATTATAATTTTATTTTTAATGGGGGTTAACTTTTTCTTCTAATTCTAAATCAAAACCATTATATATTTCATAAATAGTATCATCTAAAGTCCATCCATTCTCTTCTTCTAATACTGATTCATCAAATAATAATTCTTCTTCAATATTTTCATATATTGATTTAAAAATTTCTTCTTTTTCATTTTTTGAATATGTTTCTAGATCTTTTATTTCAAATGAATCTTCACAACCGTCATTCGTACAAATAAATTCACCACCATAATCATTAATTATTATGTGTTCTTTCTTTAATAAATCTTCTTTTTCTTTTTCATATATTTCAATATTAAATTCTCCATATCTCCATAAAATTGTTTTTTCTAATACCACTTTTTTATTACAAATTATATTATCCCATCTTTCAGTTGAATATGTACACTTTTTAAATTTTGGTGTTACTTTATAAATTAATATTTCATTATTCATTTATTATTAAATATATATATGAAATTTTTATATCAATTTTTTATTTCTAATTAACAAAATTTTATTATCTTTGAACTGAAAAATCATAACATTCAATACAAATATCTGGTCTTCTACTTTCATATTTTTTAAATCCTTTATTACAATTTCTACATTTTAGATAATATTTATGTTCTTTTAGTAATCTTGGTTTTTCTAGTAGGTTTTGTAATGTATCTGAAGAAAGTCTTATAATATCTTTATTTGTACAATTGCTACAAATTTCTTTTAGACATTTGATATCTGTTAAATCTACTTCTTCTTTTTTTAAACAATAATTACATTTTATTATTACTGTCGAATCAGTATAAGGTACTAAGATTATTTTCTTAGTAAAATCAAATACTTGCAAAGTATTTTCTACAATAGAATTAGCTGAACTGGTAATATCAGTATAAGTTTCCATTGTTGAATTAGTCATATTTAATTAATATATATATAATAATTTAATTATTATTTAAAATATTTGAATATTTTTATTTTTTATAAATTTTAATGTTAAAAAAATTACTAAGTATATAACCTATTTATGTGTTTCATAGCAAGAATTACATATTTGTCCACCAGAACCAGGATGATGTATATTAAAAAGCTCATTGCAAACACCACATCTCACACCTGGACCTGCATGTATCCGATATAATATCGGTCTTTTTAAATTTTTAAAACAATCATTGCAAACATGAGAAATTCCAGGTTCATATAGTAATTCAATTACTTCTTTTTTTGAACATGAAGCACATATTACTGAATATGACTGAACAGTAGGTTGATTATTATCCGAAGTGGACGTGTTTTCCGAAGTGGAAAAATTTTTTAGTGATTCCGTTGAACTCATTTTAATTTGATTGATATTTATATAACAATCAAATATATTAATTTAATAATAGACAAGGCTTTAGACAATTTTAATTATCAATTTTTTTTAATTATTATAAAGAATTACCTAAAAATATTATACACTATTATAATGATAATTTACAAAAATTATTAGTAAAGCGACTAATTTGCCAAAAAAAAATTATTTATTGAAGATAATTTTAATGACAATGATTTAGGGTTTAATTGTATAAATTGTAATAAAGAATTCATTAAATTTTCTTGGGAGTTACAGCTAATTTATGTTTAGATTGTTATAAAATAAAAACATGTGAAAATTGTAATAAAGATTATTATCCACAATTAGATGAAATATTATATACTATTTGCATTGAAGATGAAGAATTAAAATTAAATCCTGAATCTTAATAAAAAATAAATTATATTTTTTTATACTAAATAAAAGTAATTAAATCATAAACGATATTATATATTAATGAATTCTCTTAAAAAAATAGAAATAATTAAAGAAAATTTAGCTGAAGTAATTGGTTCACAAGATTTAGAAAAAATTATTAATGAAGGTAAAAATCTTAAAGTTTATTGGGGTACAAGTCCTACTGGAAAACCTCATTTAGGATATTTTTTACCTATGATTAAAATTGCTCAACTCGTTAAAGCTGGTTGTGAGATTACAATATTATTTGCTGATTTACATGCTTATTTAGATTCTATGAAAACAAGTTGGGAATTATTAGATTATAGAACAAAATATTATGAACATTTAATTAAACAATTATTATTACTTTTTAATGTTGATTTAGATAAAATAAAATTTATAAGGGGATCTGAATATCAATTAACTAAAGAATATACTATTGATATTTATAAATTAATGAGTAAAATTACAGTAGATTCTGCTCAAAAAGGCGGTGCTGAAGTTGTTAAACAATCTAATAATCCTTTTTTAAGTGGTTTAATATATCCAATATTGCAAATACTTGATGAAGTTTATTTAAAAACTGATGCTGAACTAGGTGGTTTAGATCAAAGAAAAATTTTTATGATGTCTAGAGATCATTTGCATAAAATTGGTTATAAATCAAATATTCATCTTATGAATCCTATGATTCCTAATATTACCGCTAAAACTAATAACGAAAAAATGAGTTCTTCTGAACCTAATTCAAAAATTGATTTATTAGATAGTCCTAAATCTATTAAAAAAAAAATAAATAAAGCTTGGTCTGAACCAAAAAATCCTGAAAATGGTTTATTTATCTTTTTAAAAAATGCAATATTTCCTATTATGAAATTAAAAGAAATTAAAGAATTTACTATTAATAGAGATGAAAAATGGGGAGGGAAAATGATATATACTATATATGATAAAATGGTAGAAGATTATAAAGAAGATATATTAACACCACAGGATCTAAAATTAGGAATTATTGATTGGTTAAATGATTTGTTAAAACCTTTACAAGAATATTTTAATAATCAAGAAATGATTGAATTAATAAAAAAATCATATGAATAATTATTAAATCATATATAATAAAAAAAATTATTTTTATACTTATTCCATACTCGGTTTATTTACTTTTATTTAACATTAAAATAAAAGTAATTAAATAATTTACAATTTTTTACAACTATATTTGGACTAAGTTGATTGTACAAAATGATATTATAAATATTTATACTATCTTTTATAGTTTTATTATCTAATATTCCAGTTTCTTGATGCAATTTTTTTATAATAACATCAATATGTGGATATTTAGTTGTTACTCTTGACCATTCCCCAATTGATATATCTCCTACTGAAAACTCCATTTTTTTTAATCAAATAAATACTTGAAAATATCAATTTTTTTTATAATAATTAAAAAAAATTTTTTAGTAATATATTCATCAAATAATTATAGGAAATACTCTTTATACCTGATTAGCTAACTGATTAGTCCAATATCTGTCACAAGAAAAATAACTTATTTTTCGGTGCTCCAGAAAATAATTTTTTTTATTTTCTTGGGAGTCATCTTCTTCTTCTTCCCAATAATGATAATAACTTTCATATTCTTCCCAATTATCATAATCATAACCTTCATAATAAACACCATTATCATTACCGTCATAATATTGGTCTAAACCATCATAATCAGTATCAAAATCATAATCATCGCATTTCCATAACGGTATATAATTTTTAGCAACACCTTCATTTATTTCTGGTTGTACTAATTTTATTTCATTTAAAATATTAATTGGTAATGTTGGATAATTATAATTATTCTCTTC
>Ga0233412_10001979_pt1 | contig 10204 bp, 4 predicted proteins | sample Na_anoxic_4_MG_FD_180667 | JGI IMG/M metagenome (GOLD analysis project Ga0233412, IMG submission 180667) | Seawater microbial communities from Saanich Inlet, British Columbia, Canada - Na_anoxic_4_MG | ecosystem: Environmental > Aquatic > Marine > Inlet | place: Canada: British Columbia... | reverse complement strand
CTGCTTTTTCTTTTGCAATTTCTCTTTCATTTAATATTTTCTTTGCTTTAGCTATGGCTTCAGGATCGCTAAAGTCTAATTTTTCTCCAGTTATATCTTCATAGATATACTCATTACGAACCCTATACCCTTCACTTGCTTCTGCTATTTGATTATTTAATTCATTTCTACCACTAGCAACTAAGCTTTCTAAATTTGCTAGAACATTATCTAAAGATTCTACCTTACTAGCTTGATCAATCCCCATATACATGGAACTGTTTATCTCAATAGCCAATTGATAGTCGGCAACCTCATTGTTTTGTTCTTCTGTTAATTCAATTCCGTTTAACAGTTTGTCTATACGATTTTGTAGAAGAGCATTTCTTTCTCCTATGATTTCTGCTAACTTATTTTTCTTTTCTTCTGCTCTTTCTTTACCTTTTAAATCTTTATCTACAACACTACTTAATACACCTTTTGCTTGTTTTAATAAAACATATTGTTTTATCCTGTCTATTCGTTTTCTTATAGTATTAGATATTTTATTAGCTTTAGACTTATTGTTTTCGACTTTTACATATTTGTCATATAATAGATTATCTATTTTATTTTCTAAAATTTCACTATTAATAGTATTAATTTCTTCTACAACTTCATTTACTATATTATCAATGTTTTTTTGAACTGCATTGATGTCTTTTAATTTTCGCATCAACTTTATAACCCTTGGTTTTTTATAAGCTATATCTGGTAAAGATTTTCTAACAAAAGATAATAGTGCTTGTTGAATAGCATACCTGTTTTTTACACCTTTAGTTCTTTGTTTCATTGCTTTCACAGCAGTGCTTATTCTTTCTCTTATATTTTGAGTTGGTCTACTTCCTAGAGCTTTTACTGTAGCAGAAACTAACAAAGTCTGTAAATCTGATTGTGTAGCTTTTTCAGCAACATCTGAAACAAATTCTTTAGAATTATCTCTTTCGATGTTTTTTACATTTGTTTGTGTAAATTCTGGTTGTTCTTGTAAATACTCTAAAGTTCTATCTACTATTTGTGCTTTAGTTAATTTAATTTTCCTTTTTTTATTAGATGCCTCTAACTTGTTGAATTTTTTCATTACCTTATTATACAAGGCTTTTCCTTTTTTCAACCCTAAATTTAAAAACACTTTAGGCATGACTGGACTTACACCAGTAAAAACATCAGCTGTCTCAATAGCACTTTTAATTTCTTTAGTTGTAACTCCTTTAATTCTTTTTAAATAATCTATTATAGCAACATCTGATCTTCCTGCATTCCTTTCATTTATTATAATTTCTGCATTAGACGAGGAATTATCAAACTGATATCTTTGATTTTTTGCATAAGGATTATAAAACCTATTGTTCTTTTTTAAATAATATCCAGTAGGCTGATTGTAATTGTATGCTCTTCTATCTCTAACCCTTCCTATTTCTACTGTAAAGCCTAAATCTTTTGCTCTAGCTCTAAATGTTTTTAAATCTCTTGGTTGTAATTTATTGTAATCAATAAAACCAGTGTCTTCCATAGCATAAAACTTACCTAAACTTTTTATGTCTTTTTGGTTTCTAGTTTCAGTTATATTTATAGAAGTAGTATCTAGCGCTACAACATCTTGACTTGTTCCAAAAGTAGGAAAAACATTACTCTCTCTTTCTGGTGAAACTAAATTGTCTGTAGATGGATCTTTAGTTATTTGATTCCATTGTGGTCTATTGGTTAGTATATTAACAATTGATTTCTGTGACTTATCTACTGTTTCTATTGCAAAAGGATATGATTCATGTTTATTGCTTTCAACAGCTTTCACCTTACTATCTACCTCAAGCATAGCATATACTTGCCCTCCCTTTTCTCTGGCATTAAAACCATCTTTTAAAATAGGTTCGGTTAACATTTCAGATAATGCTTGAATCATATTAGCTTTAGATATTTTTAATGACTTTCCTTGATATTTAAAATATTTATTTTGAATACCTTCGCTAAATATGGTGCCGAATTGTTCAACTGCTTTTGGGTTTTTAATTATTTCTTCAGACATTAATCCAATTAAAGTTTGAGCAAATAACTTTCTGTCATTAAATGAACTGTTGTCTGCTCCTAAAGCTGTTTTTATTTTTTTTAGATTAGATTGAAAACTATCTGTTTTTTTTAATTTTAATTGTTTACCTAAACCTGTTTTTATAATCGTAACTTTATCAGTCTTTTTGTTTTTTTTCTCAACTATATTTTCAAAGTTGGCAGCTTCTATAATTGCTTTTTGAACTATCGGTTTTCTTAATTTTAATTTTCTATCTAGAGCAACAGAATTGAAAAAATCTAAAACTGCATTAGACATAGTTGTGCTTGAGAGTAATTTATCGTATGGTGCACTGGTTAAGGCCATATATATTTTACCACCATTAGCATCAAAAGATTTATTTAATTTCTCTGCCATTTCTATAGCACTATCTCTTGTAGCTGCCCAAAAATAATTATCATCATGAAATTTTAATGTATAATATATACCTCCTTTACCTTCTACTAACTTTTGTCCATCTTTAAATATATTACCACTAAATGCACCATCTGGCTGATGCAGAACTACTTTTTTACCATTAAAGTCTTGTATAGGTCTGTCTCTAGTAATGAAATTTTTATCTTCAAGCAATTTAAACTTTGCTTTATTTTTTAAATATTCAAAACTTAATCCAGACTGTTCATCTACAAAATCAGCTTGAAATCTATTGTTTTCTTTTTCAATCTTTGTTTCAGACGTAGATTCTGTGGTTTGTTCTTTACTAGTCTTCTTTTTAGTTGTTTTTTTCTTAGGAGTAGTTTTTTTGGTGTCTGTAATTTCTGTTGTGGTCTCGGTAGGTAATTGTGTCTCTATATCTTTTAATACCTGCAAGTCTTCTGCTACAATTTCAGTTCCTGAAGTAACTTTTCCAGCAACTACATTCATAAATTGTACAATATCATTATCTGTATTTGTAAATTCATTTACATATTTGTCCAGTTTTAATAATTTAAGAATATCATTAATAAATTTTCTGACTACCCCTTGTTCTTTAGGTTTTAATGCTTGAAAATTACCGGCAATAAGTCCAAATAATTCTGCAACTTTTTCTTCACTTTGTACATTTTCATCATATGAGTTGGCAAATTCATCTAAGTAGGCTTCTAAAGATTTAGAATTTCCCTCTTTATCTTTAATCATCATTGTAGACAAAGCCTTTGATTTTTTTATAGTAGAAATCATTTTTTTAGTTAATCCTTGCAGATTACTATTAATACCTAATGTCTCTATTAAAACTGCATGTGCAACTTCGTGAGCAATAGTTGTTGTTGAAGCTTTAGACGCATTAATGTATATTGTTTTTTTATCTACATTATAATTACCTCTTGAATCTTTACCTGTTAAAAGCCTATAGGTATCAGCATCCTCTACTATTTTTATTTTAACATTTGGTAAAACTTTAGCTAGTGCCTTACCTGCTCTAATTGCAGTATTAACTACCTTATTATAACCTGCTATAGCTTTTTCACCAACTATATTTTCTATTTTTTGATAATTACTTACATTATCTAAAACAGTTTCTTCTTTAACTTTTATTTTGACACCGTCATTAGATGTTTCAGTTGTTTCCGTAGATTCATTTCTTTTCATTGGCGAATCTTGTTCAATAGATTTTTCTTCTATTGCTTGAGATTCACTAATTAATTCATCTAATTTAGTTTGTACTTGCTCTGGAGAAGGATCTACCACACCATCTTTTTCTAGTTCCGATATAGCATCTTGATCTGTAATTGTTGTTTTCTTAACTATTTTCTCTTCCGTTGTTTCCGTAACCTCATTTTGGTCGGTTTGTTCTTGTTGACTCTGATCGGTAATGCCCCCGGTGGTGTCTCCTTTTCCCATCGTTTGGCTATTTTCGGTAGATTTTGGTGCATCCAAGCTCTTTGTTTCTGACTTAAAAATGGCATCTGCTTTTGATTTAATTTGTTCTGGAGATGGATTTTCCACCCCTTCTTTTCTTAGCTCTTCAACAGCTCTTTCATCTAGAGTACCATTGTACTTTTCTACTATAGCTTTAATTTCTTTTTTAATTGCTTTATTTTTTAATTGATTAGATTCTAATTCTAGATTACCTATTTTAGAACGTTCTACTTCTAAATCAATTAATCTTTCTCTTTCAGGACCTGCCGGAACATTAGGATCAACTTCTAATGAAAAATTTGCTCTAGACCTAGCATCTGTAACAATTTTATTTCTAGCAGGATCATTTTTTATTTGTATACCTAACTCTGAAGATGCTAATTGTTCTGGAGTCATGGTGTTTATTAAATTATCAACATATGATTGTGTAACCCTTTCACCATTAACTATGTATTTGGGAACAGTCAATAGGCCACCAGTAATAGAAATAGGAGCTGTAGATAATCCAGCTATACCTTCTAAAAATATATCTTTTTTATCCATTTCTTGTCCTGCCGCTACTCTTCCTAATGCCTCCCCTCCAGAACCTAAACCTCCTTCAATAGCAATAGCACCTGTAACACCTCCGATTTTTTTTGCTTGTATGTTTTTTACTCCCTTTGTAGCTTTTGCTAATTTTCCCGTACCTCCTTTTAACCCTATTCTTCCTACAGTACCCACAAAAGCCTTACTCATACCAAACGACAAAGCTTCTACAGCGGCAATAGTCATACCTCTTGACAATGCTCTGTTTTTTACATTATTCATTGTTGTTTGATTTTGCAATGTCTCTCTAACACCCTCTACTGTCATAGGAGTGCCTTCTTTTTTCATTTCTTCACTCAAAAACTCTGTAAAACTTATTCCAGTTTCAAGCGCTGCAGTGGCACCTCCAATCATACCAGATATTGCTCCACCTCCTGCGCCTACGAATCCCGCTATAGCAGAACCTATTGGAGTTCCGATTGAACCAGCAGCAGCACCAATTCCAGCTCCTGCTAATGCACCTACACCTGCACCAACTCCACCAGCTAATGCTGGAGCTGGTTGTAACATTGAGACAATAGATTGAACTAATACAGCTGGAGCTATACTAAAATTATTCATTAATCCCATAGTTAAGCCTTTTAAACCTCCCCCATTTTCATCAGAAATTCGACTAAATTCTTTCATTTCATCACTTTCTGGCTGACTATTCATATAATTTACTGCATTGATATAGTCTTGTATATCTTCATCGGTTAAATTTCTAGGCTTAGAACTCATTAATTCTAAAAACTCATCAACACCTTGACCTTGTGCAACACCAGTTTCGCCCGCTCTATATATATCACCAAAAAAATCTGTAAGAGGGGTTTTACCAAATGTCCTTTCTAATAATGTTGGAGCCTCTTGGGTATCCATAAAGTCTTCTCTTTCTACTTCTTGAATTGGAGGTGCTACTTGTTGTTGTTGTTGTAACTCTTGTTCAGTAGGTTGGTCTAATGAAACTCTATTGTCAAATATATCGGTTTGTTGTCCTTGTGGATTAATATCTGTTTCTATAGAATCATCAACAGGAGAAGAAAAAAATTGATCCTGAAAATCTAAAAATGATTTTGTATAGAGTTTATCTTTATTTAAAGAGTTGTATAGTTTTTTTTGTTTAGTAGAATCACTAAACTGTTTTACAAAGTCTTCAAAACTTTTAGTATATAATTTAGATTTATATAACTCATCGTATAGGTTTCTTAAAGATTCGTTTTGTGCCATATAAATTTCACTATAAGTTGTTAAGTTTACCTATATTTCCAGACCTACTGTTTACGTTTGTGTCTGCTCTTTTTTGACTTCTTTGTTGTAAATAAGGTTGAACAAAACCATCATAAACTCTTTTCCAAGTATTTGTATAACTGTCTTCCATAACGTCAGAAACTTTCTTTTCAAACACCACCTTTCCTGTAGCTTTATCAATAACCTTGTATGTAATATATGATGGATCATCATCTCCATCTTTTTTACCTCCAGTACCATCATCATTCATACTCGCCATATAATCAGAAATTATCGATAAACCTTCACTATCCATTTCATTTAATAATTCTGTTGGGAATGCATTTTCAACAACTTTATCCAACTTAGGCACTATATTATTTATATCTTCATTATACATCCATTGATCTTTTGGATCATCACTTCCACCCATAGCAACAACAAAATCTTTTCCAGATGTTGTTTCATCTTTAGCATCACTCATATCATAAGGTGCTTTTCTTCTTTCTCCAGAAAACGCATCACCTTCTCTTATATTACCTAACTTTATACCATAATCTGATACAGCTGATTTAACTTGTTGTGCCGAGCTAAATGAGTTTGAATTATCTCCACCCAGTTCATTATATAATTGGAAAATTTGATTAGATAAATCAACCCCCTCATATTCACCAGTCTTAAAATCAGTTTCTACTACATCTTTAGTTTCAGGATTATCACCTAGAATAGCTTCTCTTCTTAATAAAGGCTCAGATTTTTTACCATCGGCATATGTAAATGTAATTGTATCATCAGTTAAATCATAACCAATTATTTTTTTGTTTGGATCAGTTTCTTTTCCTCTTTGAATTCTTATCTGACCATCAAGAACATCTCTAACTTCAGTTTCGTTACCACTAGTTAGTATGGTGTTATATTCTTTTATTATATCAGTCTTAGTCTTTCTTACATTTTTATCACCAGACGGTTCTTGAATTGGTCTTCCACTCATTTTAATAGTTTGACCTATTCTTACTTCAATAGCGTTTCGAGCAAGTCTTTTTGCTACATCTAGCTTTTCATCAGCAGCACCCATGTCGTATTCTGGCTTACCATCTACATATGATACAGTTATCATTTTAGAAAAATCACATGGCACACCTTCTTTACAATATTTTTTTTCATACTCCTCCTTGTCTTGAGCTAAATTATATCCTTGTGCAGTAAGAATTTGAACAGCATCACTATCAATAGCAACAATACCATCTACTTGCTCATTTAACCATTCATCATAGGTCTGCTTTTCTCCATTCTCTTTGGTTCCAAAATCAGCATAATTTCTAAAATCATCATAGCTAGTGACAACACCATTATTTATTTCTTCTTGAATAAAAGGAGCAAGGTTCTCAACTACTAAATCTGCTTGTTGCCCTAATACCTTTCTGTTTTCTTTAAAATTCATCCTAGAGTTCATGTAATTAGGATTCATATATGCACCGGGATTATTTTTTACATCTGGCATATCAGTAAAAAGTCCAGTTTGTTTGTTTTTACCCATTTGCACTAATTGTAGTTGTCCATTAGCAGGGTTTGTCCATAATATTTTATCATTTAAATTACCAAAAGCTAACATAGACTCATTGTTATAAATCTCAGCTGCAGAAGCCATAGAATTTATACCATCTTCTCCTGGTTCTAAACGAGCTTGAGCTTCTGTAAAGTATTTATCCCAATTTTGAACAGCAGTACTTAAATTAGCATAACCTGTTTTTTGTTGATTCATGAATAACTGATAGTCTTGTGGAGTTATTAAACCTCTTTTTAACAAATCAGTTTGAATCATTAGGTTTTCTTTTGATTGATTGCTTCCTCTTATTAACAATGCACTAGCTGTGCCATTATTAACATCAGCAACTTCACTTAATTTAGCTAATGCATCACTTGTAGCATTATCTATTGCTTGTTTTTTAGCTCTTCTTTGTCCGTCTACAGTGACAATACCTTTTGTTATATCTGAAGCTACTTTACCCCAGTTAACATATTGCTCTGTTGCACTCCTTTGAGAATAAAGCGAATATTTATTTTCTGCCATTTTTAATACATTTATCGTTTAAATAAAGAGTCTAATATGTCTGTAGGAATACCATTCTTCATAAAGTCTCTATATTGCTTACCAGTATATTTTTGCTCCAACAACTTATTTCTAATTTCCTCTTGCTTATAAGGTCTATATAATAAGTTATCTGCATACCCTACTTCACCCGGCAAGGCATCTGGATTATAACCTTCTGGCGCTACAAAATCAGGATCGGTTAATTAACTTCTAATCCTGTTTTAGGATTTATATATGTTTGATTTGTCATATAGTCAGTTGATTTACCCATATCACCTGCAATTTTTCCAGCTAAATTAGTAGCTCTTGAGTCTGCTTGTGTTTTTGCATATAATGGTAAAGAAGAGCCTAATGCAGCTAAACCACTTGTAAGAGCTTGTACACCTCCAGTAACTGATTGAGTTGCTGCAGCTTGTTCATCTTGTGATTTTTTTGCAAAGTCTGCTGCTTGACCAGTGTCCATTCTAACTAACTCTTCTTTAATTTTTCCCTCTTCTTCTGCTTTGGCTTTATTTAATTTATATAAATCTTCACCCATAGCTATTCTCATAGCTTCATTAGATGCTGTTCCTAAAGCACCAACCTTACCTATACCCGCCGCTAAACTCCTAGCATCGGCTCCTTGTAAAGAGTCTAACGCTTGTCTTTGTTGTGCTGTATTTGCTTTGAAACCTCTTTCATAAGCTTCTAATGGAACTCTTAATTCTTCAAGTGTATTTACTTGCATTCTATTTCTAGCTTGTTGCATAACCCTTGCAGAATCTGCTGCAGCTTGAGATGCTCTTCTTCTTTGTTTTGCCGCTTGACCAAAAGAAATACCTGCACCAGCTATTCCAACCCCTGCACTAGCTATTCCTGCTGCTATACCTATTGTTGCTAAAGTTCCTAATCCTACTCCTGCCATAATAATTTATTTTTATTTATTAATTCTATTGGAAGATTTCTATAGTTATTAGTATATACATCTTCTTCTGCCTCTTTAAAAGTTTTAGCAGAAGTTTTATACACACACGTCCAAACACAATCTTCATGCATATATGCTACTCTTTGTGTGCCTTTTTTTGTATTTAAATGTAAGGGCGCTTCAATTGTTTCAACCTTACCATCATCATTTATTATAGACATTTTTCCTTTTAAAAAAAATGAAGGATGATTTTGTGTATGTATCAAGCTAATTACTAAGCTCCCTTTTGGCATAAAAACTTCTCGTGTATACATGCCATTATCTAAATGTTCTTTTACAGGAAATATTTCCTGCATTTCTTTAGATTGTTTTTCTCCTGGAACATGTGTTACACAAGGAATGTTTTCTTTTAATAATTTTTCAAAACTTTCAATTTTATCCCACATTATTCCTCTACGAGAAACAACTGAGCTTAATACATCATGAGCAACTTGTAATTCCATGTTCTAACAAAGATAACAAATTCTAAGGATAACTTTTCATAACATTACTGCCTACCGAAAATAGCTCTACTGCACTAGTGTCATCATTTGTCATTGTAAACTCCATATAGTATCCTCGAGCTCCATGTGACTCTGCTATACTGTTTTTATAATATAATATCATATTGCCTGCAGTAGGTATAGTTGCTCCAACAGCAGATGCATCTACAGTAATAGAATTACTGGTAAAAGATAATATAGGACCTACAATTAATGGTGTAGTTGTTCCAGCATATACTATATCTCCTATACTTACAATATTTCCAATTGGACTATTGAATGTAATTAATGTTGTAGCAGCGGCACCAGAAACTGTTGCACAACCCCCTAAACCATTACCAGACCTTAGTTTCCAATCTACTGTTCCAGAGTTACTTCTTATGTAAGAATACCACTCACCTTCTTTTTGTTCAAAATATGTCTCAAGCATTGAACCACTACTTAAATCTGTATTTAAATCTGTTACTGCCCAACTATGCCCACTTTCATATGACATAGTTTTAAATAATTTAATACTTAGTGTAGGCTCTGGATTAAACACACTAGTTATTGTTGAAATACCTTGAGTGCCATAATAGTTGTTTCTTAAAGAATTTGTGTTATGCCTCCATAAGTTTCCTTGGTAAAATGTATATAAATATCCATTCATACCTTTTATATACTCTGGAAAAAATGTATAAAAAGATGGCCACCCTGGGCTTCTTTTGTCATCGCTAAATGTTAATGTCTCTGCTGCCATAGTTTGTTATTAAGGTGGTGTACAACTTGAGTCTAAAGTTACTAGACCATTTGAATCAACACGTATATAAAAATTATTTGTTCCTACTGAATAAATATAAAAGTAAGAATTACCACCATTTAAAGGATTACTACACCCTATAGTAGTATATACTGTGTCTCCAGTTACTGGGTATGTACCCGATCCGTTATGATAATACGTGTTATCTATAGAT
>Ga0233412_10001976_pt1 | contig 10216 bp, 13 predicted proteins | sample Na_anoxic_4_MG_FD_180667 | JGI IMG/M metagenome (GOLD analysis project Ga0233412, IMG submission 180667) | Seawater microbial communities from Saanich Inlet, British Columbia, Canada - Na_anoxic_4_MG | ecosystem: Environmental > Aquatic > Marine > Inlet | place: Canada: British Columbia... | reverse complement strand
CCAGAAATGAAAAAGGGAATCGGTTTTGTGATCACCTTTTTAAAGAAAATTACTGCAGAACAAGAAATTCAAAATAAATAAAGGAGTTAAATATGGCTACAAGAGAAATCGCTGGAGTCACTGTTGGGATTGATGATGATGGATATATGACAGATTCATCAGCGTGGACAAAAGATATCGCTATGGCGTTTGCAAAAGAACAAGAAATAGAGGAATTGACAGATCGTCATTATATCGTTATCGAATTTATGCGAAAAGAATTTGAAGAAAACGGTACCGGACCATCGATTCGTAAATTAAATAAACAAAGTGGTGTTTCTACCAAAGAACTATACCAACTTTTCCCGGGCGGACCTGCAAAGAAAGCTGCGCTAATGGCCGGAATACCAAAACCTCAAGGTTGCATTTAAGAAAAGGAGAAAATCATGAGTGAATATGAACCTGTAAAAAAAGTGTCTTTAGTTTGTGCCAAAGGTGGGTTAGAAGAAGTTTATCCATCATTGATAATGGCTAATGGTGCTCGGATGGAAGGAATTGAGGCATCAATTTTCTTTACATTTTTTGGACTTAATGCAATAATAAAGAAAACTCACAACAATCTAAAAGTTGCTACTGTAGGTAATGCTGCTCTTAATATGGCAATGCCCATGTTAAAAATGCCGATTACGATGCCGTTCCCAACATTGCTAGGTGCGATACCAGGTGTGTCCAATTTTGCTACTTGGTTAATGAAAAATGAAATGGAAAATCTTGATGTGCCACCCGTTGGTGAGTTTTTGGAAATGTGTGATGATGCCGGTGTAGAACTTTATGCCTGTAAAATGACTGTGGACATGTTTAAGCTAACAATGGATGACTTTGTTCCACAAGTAAAAGCTATTATGACTGTCGGCGAATTTTATGAAAAATCTGCCGGTGCTCAAATAATATTCACTTAGGACTATAATCTGATGAAAAAAGATCTAGAAAATAATAATCTACCTGTATATACTATTGGTGTTGCTGCTAATCTGATTGGAGTATCCGTGCACGCTTTAAGAATGTACGAAAGCGCAGGGATTCTTTCTCCAAAAAGAACCGAAACAAAAAGACGCCTCTATTCAAAAAATGACATAAACAGACTTAAATGCATACGGCATTTTATTGAAGATGATGGCCTAAATATTGCAGGAATAAAAACAGTTTTATCCATGATTCCTTGCTGGAAACTTAAGCCTTGTAGCGAGGAAGACCAAAAAGATTGTGATGCATATTACAAAATGGGAGAGCCGTGTTGGATCGTAAAAAATGTTGGCGAACTTTGCAAAGATGTAGATTGTCGTGATTGTGAAGTTTATTTAAATGCTGCTAGCTGTACCAATATCAAAGAAGTGATCAAACATGCATACGAGTAATATTATAATTTAATTGTAGGCAACCCAATCGTGTGAATTGCACAAAATTACTGTAAATTTGGTGATGGATAATTCACATAAATATTTAAAAAAAATACAATCAGATTTTATTGGTCTAGACACTCTATATACTCAGGCAGACGGTAAAAAAACCAAACGCATATATTTAGATTCTACCGCCTCAACACTTATGATGAAAGCTGCCTACAATGCAATAGAATCATTCTACGATCATTACTCCAACACACATAGTCTTCTTCATTTTTCAGCTAAAATTGCAACACAAAATTATAAGTGGGCACATGATAGAATATTGTCATTTGTAAAAGCAGATCCCAATAAGTATGCTTGTTTTTTTACAGGGAGTGGCACGACGGCAGGGATAAATCGCATCGCTCGTGTTTTTCGAGATTTTCAACCCGACAGAGATGTTGTACTCGTGTCTCTTATGGAACACCATTCCAATGATCTTCCTCATCGTAAACATGCCGGAAAAGTAGTTCACGTCCCGCTTGATGATCACGATGGTCAACCAGGCTGTATCAATATAGATGCACTAAAAAAAGAATTAGAAAAATATAAAGATAGAATTAATTATATTGCTATGACCGGCGTTAGCAATGTGACCGGTATTATTAATCCTATTTATGATATTGCTGAACTGGCACATACATACGGTGCTTTAATTTTAGTTGACGGCGCACAAATGGCAGCACATTTACCGATTCAAATGAACGGACATTCGAATCCTTTAAGAGATATAGATGCATTGGTATTTTCCGGTCATAAAACTTATGTCCCGGGATCGCCCGGTGTAGTGATTTGTCGTAAAGACATCCTAAGTTCAATGGAACCTGAGGAAGTTGGCGGAGGGATGGTCGATCAAGTTCACGTTGACCGTTACACAATATTAGATCAATTTCCTGACCGCGAGGAAGCAGGAACTCCTAATATCCCCGGTGCAATTGGCCTGGCTGCTGCAATTGATATTCTGGATAAAATTGGAATGGACTTTATCTATGAAGATGAAACTGTTTTAATCAATTATGCCCTAACTAAAATAAAACAAATTGAACATGTAATAATTTACGGAGACACTAATTGCTCAACTTGTCCAAGAGCAGCTTCAATATCATTTAACATTCGCGGGTTGGATCATGGTTTAGTTGCAGCTATTCTCAATGATTATCATAATATAGCTGTCCGCAATGCATGCTTTTGCGCTCATCCTTACGTAAAAGAAATGATCATCGAAGAAATAATGGGTTCGGGAAAGGATTTAAATGACATTGATTTTAATGATGAATTAAAAGTTAAAGCAGGAATGGTCAGGGCATCTTTTGGCATTTATAGTACTCAAGATGATGTTAATGCACTGGTTTTGGCACTTAAAGATATTGTCGCTAAACGTGATGAATACTCGAAGTTATACATTCTCGATGAAACCGGGAATTATTGTCATAAAACATTTAAACCTGATGAAACAGACCTATTTAGTGTGGAATCATTCGTCGTCGACTATTTAAAAAAATTGTAATCATTGATTTTATGAGTTTTACCGAACGCATATTAAAAATTCGAGAAGAATTAAGTAATCACAATTATCGATATTATGTGTTAAGTGATCCAATCATTTCTGACAGTGAATATGATATACTATTGCGCGAATTAGAGGAACTTGAAAACGCTCATCCGGAATTAATAACATTGGATTCTCCTACGCAACGCATTGGTGCTGCACCATTAAAAGAATTCGGAACGATACAACACTCAATTCCCATGCAATCATTATCAAACGCTATGAACCATGAAGACCTTTTAGCGTTTGATAAACGTGTTAAAAAACTGCTCGAAACAAACAGTGCTATTAACTATGTTGCTGAACCCAAATTAGATGGTATTGGTGTTGAGCTTGTTTATATAAATGGCGTATTTACACACGGCTCCACGCGTGGAGATGGTTTAACCGGTGAAGATATAACTCAAAACCTAAAAACTATTAAAGCAATTCCTTTAAAACTGAGAGACGAAAGTCAACCAATCCCTTCAACATTGGAAATTCGTGGTGAAGTTTTTATGACAAAAGGTAGTTTTAATGAAATGAATTCACATCGTGAAGCCATCGGAGAAAAATTATTTGCAAATCCACGAAATGCAGCAGCTGGTAGTTTACGTCAACTTGACTCAAACATTACTGCTAGAAGACCTCTTTCAATATTTTGTTATCAACCGGGAATAATTGAGGGCGTTGAATTTGTCACACACATTGAATTTCTTGAAGTATTGAAAAAATGGGGAATTCCGGTAAATCCGTATATTAAAAACATTTTTGGAGCCAATGAAATCCAAGAATATCATTGTGAAATGGAATCGAAACGGATTGACTTGCCATATGAAATTGATGGTACGGTATATAAGATCAATTCTTATTCACAACAGGAAATTTTAGGCATACGTAGCCGTTCTCCACGTTGGGCAATTGCCGGTAAATTTAAAGCACAACAAGTAACAACAATCATTGAAAATATTGATGTACAAGTTGGCCGAACCGGAGCAATAACACCCGTGGCAAGATTAACACCTGTACAGGTAGGCGGTGTAACAGTTACAAATGCAACATTACATAATCAGGATGAAATTGATCGTAAAGATATTCGTATTGGAGATACTGTTCTAATTGAAAGGGCCGGTGATGTAATTCCTAAAATTGTTAAAGTAATCGTCGAAAAAAGACCACAAAATACAGAAAAATATCAATTATCAAACGTTTGCCCAGTATGTGAACATCAAGTATATAAATCTAAAGATGAGGCGGTACTGCGTTGTCAAAATTTATCATGCCCCGCGCAGATAAAAGGCAGAATAGTACATTTTGTCTCTCGTAACGCCTTAGATATTGATGGTTTTGGAGAAAAACTTGTTGATCAGTTAGTTAACAAAGATATATTATCTTCAGTAGATAAGATATTTACTCTAGAATACGATGACTTAACAACTCTTGATAGAATGGCGAAAAAGTCAGCAAATAATATTTTACTAGCAATTGAGAATTCCAAAAACACAACCTTCGCTAAGTTTGTTTATGGATTAGGTATTCGAAATGTTGGAGAACATATCGCAAATGTTTTAGAAAAACACTTTAGCGCGGATATACATTTATTAATGAGTGCAACCCGTGATAAGCTAGACAATATTTTTGAAATTGGTCCAATCGTATCTGAAGAGATTGTCAGGTTTTGGACAGATGCTAACAATAAAAATGTGGTATTATCCTGTATAGATAGTGGCGTAAAAATTGTCCAGCCCGAATTACCTGTTACAGAACAAATTTTTGTAGGGAAAACATTTGTTATTACAGGTAGATTGGAATCGCTTCCACGCTCTAAAGCAAAGGAACTTATTCAAAAACTTGGAGGGCGAACGAGCGGTTCTGTCAGCTCGAAAACTGATTTTCTTGTTGCCGGTGAAAGTGCAGGTAGTAAATTGACCGCTGCACAGAAATTGGGTATAAAGATATTATCTGAAGAGAAGTTTTTAGATATGATTAATAATAGCAATAACAAATAATTCTATGAGGTAATTATGAAAAAAAGCGAAATGATGAAAATGAAAAATATTGTTGATGACGTTGTATTGATTATTCTCGCAAATAAAGAAGCATTGGCAGATATTGGCGTAAACCAGAAAACAATTTATGTTAAAGTGCTTGGTTACGACGATTACGGAATCTGGGCTGAATTTACAAATTTTAAAATACCCAAATTGAAAACGGCTAAAGGGGAAAAACCAAAACGTCCAATGTATCAATCCGTTACGGGTTCGCTGTTGATACCATGGCCACTTATTATATCAGTTGTACATTTCCCCGGCGTGGAAGGATTTGACTTCCCTGATCCATTTGAATCACAGATGGGATTTGAAATTGAAAAAGCATGACAACTTCTGCAATTTTAATTGAAAAATTAGCAAAGTCATATAATGGTACCATTGCTTTACGTGATGTAAACATATCCGTTCCGGAAGGACAATTTTTCGGGCTTTTAGGTCCAAACGGTGCAGGTAAAACAACTACAATAAATATATTAACTGGATTAGTTAATCGCGATACAGGTAAAACTAAAGTTTTCGGCTGTGATACAATTATTGACTATAGATTCACCCGTTCACAAATTGGCGTAGCGGCTCAGGAGCTTTCTATTGATTGGTTTTTTCCTATTGAATCATTATTATATCTACATGCAGGATATTTTGGGATACCAAAGAATAAAGCTCGTGATAAAATCGAGGAATTGTTAATTCGGCTTGGTTTAGACCAAAAACGAAAATCTCGATTACGCCAGCTCTCGGGAGGAATGAAGCGCCGTTTTCAAATAGCGAAAGCTTTAGTACATGATCCAAAAATAATAATATTAGACGAACCAACTGCTGGTGTAGACGTTCAGCTTAGACACGAACTTTGGCAATATTTGCGAGATTTACATAAACTTGGAAAAACAATTTTGCTCACTACTCACTATATTGAAGAAGCAGAAATGTTATGTGAAAAAGTTGCAATAATTGATAAGGGAAAAGTAATTGCAAATGATTCACCTAAGAATCTTACTCGCCGATTAGGTATGGCAGGAATAACAATTGCATGTGTTGGATGCAAGGATGATTTAAATAACATACTTGCTGATTTTCAATATACTTTTCAGGAAGGACGGCTCCATTTTTCCGTAAAAGACCCCGAATCTGAATTACCAAAAATAATTAATATACTTTCTAAAAATGGAATTCAAATTCAGCGCGTCGAAACAGAAAAATCATCATTAGAGGATGTTTTTCTACATCTTACAGGGAAGGACATCCATACGGGAGATATTGTATGAATTGGGTAGGATTCCGTACATTAATTAAACGTGAAGTTAGTCGTTTCTTCTCAGTTTATAGACAAACGGTAATACCGGGACTGATTTCTTCAGCTCTATATATTTTAATATTTGGCTTTACACTACAACAGCGTATTTCACACATCGATGGTATTCCCTACACGTTGTTTATACTACCTGGATTAATAATGATGAATACGATTACAAATGCAACAGCAAATACCTCATCATCAATGTTACAAATTAAATTGTTACAACAATTACCCGATTTATTGACAGCTCCCCTTTCTAGTTTGGAAATATCGCTTGCGTATATAATTGGGGGGACTGTTAGGGGAACTATAAATGGCATTTTAGTCTTGCTCCTTGGTATGGCATTAATTGGCATGCCACTAGTACACCCCTTTTTAACAATCGGATTTATAATATTAGTGTCCTGGACATTTGCCAGTATGGGCCTATTAATTGGTCAATTATCGGATAGTTGGGATCAATTATCAATGATACAAAGTTTTTTCCTTACTCCACTAAGTTTTTTAGGCGGTGTGTTTTACTCAATTAAGATGCTGCCTTCGTGGGCACAGGGTTTAAGTTTTTTCAATCCTATTTATTACATGATAAATGGAATGCGTTATTCAATTTTAGACGTTTCTGACTCATCAGCATTCTTTAGTTTTATTATGGCAATCGTTATGACAATAACATTTACAACAGCGGCTATATTATTGATGCGTAGCGGTTACAAAATCAAACAGTAATATTATTCCTAATTGGGCATTGGAATAAACGCTAAAATTGTTCCGGGGAATTTATCTGTGGCAATTAAGAATCCCATATTATCCAAACGCACAATACCTTCCCAATTTCGCGAATCTCCAAATTCGGATAATTTAATGTTAATCGGCTTGGTTCCTGTTCTTACAATATTTTCATCGATAAATTGAAATTCTAACAATCTCTCCACAGGTATAATATCTTTTTTTGTGGTAATTGAATTCCGGTTTTATTAAATTATAGTCGCCAGGCCAAAAATAGTTTGTCACCCAAAATTTACCTTCACTGTCAACTTCAGTCGCATCTGTAATGCGATATTCGATAAATGGAAATGGTTTAATCATCTGGGAGCTTAATTTTTTATCAAACTGATGGAAAACTGGGAATTGGTTCACATTGATAGAGTTCACTTCATAAATAGTTATAACCGAATCATTATACAATAAGATTGTTTCGTAAGTCATATTACGCAAAGTGACCGGTGTATTGATCTTCTTTAAACTTTCTTTATTAATCATGATTTCATTTTTATTATCATCAATAATTCCGCATGCAATTATACTTGAGTTTGTATTGCGCGTTTCCGCTTCTATTGTGATATAAACCGTATCATCATTAAAAACAATTGACTCATATCCTTCAAATCCCTTGATCCCTTTTTCAAGACCTGAAGATTTCCAATTAATTTCATTTGGAAATATTGTAGTTAGTGACGAGTCAAGGAAATCTATAATTTTATGTTTTGGAATTGAATATATTTTTTTAGATGGATATTGAGGCAATAAAATTAAATTATCATTGTGCCAAGCAAGCCCAGATATTTCTTGGTCCGGATTAGTAATATCACCGTTTAGAGTAATATATATTGGATCAACGACCTGACTAAAAACTATCAGCGGCAAAAGTAAAATAATTTTGAATGCGGTATATTTCATAAACTTTCTAATAAATTCAGTAGTCAAATTTAAATGAGAACATTAAAACAAATAAATAAAATTGATCAGCGTTGTTTGCAAATGGTGGAAGATCAAATGCGTCGTCGTGGAATTTCTGACAAGCACGTTTTGAACGCGATGGAAACAGTCCCGCGACATCTGTTTGTTGAAAAACATCAGCAGCAATTAGCCTATTTTGATGGACCGCTACCTATTGGCCATGAACAAACAATCAGTCAGCCGTATATTGTAGCATTTATGACGGAAGAATTACGTATTCAAGCAAATCATACTGTATTAGAAATTGGAACGGGGTGCGGATATCAATCTGCCATATTATCAATATTAGCAAAAAAAGTTATTTCATTGGAATATGTAGCCATGCTAGCTGAAACCGCTCGTAAAAGATTGGATGAACTGGGTTGCGATAATATTCAAGTTTACAATACAAACGGAATGGACGGATGGACAAAAAATGCACCGTACGATAGGATTATTGGAACAGCCGCTCCAACCTCTATGCCGGATAAATTAATTGAACAATTGTCACCACAAGGCAGAATGATAATTCCGATTGGTAGTATGTTTGATCAATCACTTTTCATTATTACCAAGAATAAAAAAGGTCTAGTAAAAACTAAACGTTCGCTTCCTGTGCGATTTGTTCCAATGGTTGATTAAATTGAACACTCTGTTGACATGCCCTTGCGTACAAAGTATACAAATTGCGTTTGAATTCGAGCTTCAACCTCAATAAATTGTGCTATAAGGGCATAAAGGTTATGGTATGATTATTGCGCCAACTAATTCAAACACTTTGTAATATTCATATATATTTTCAAATCAATAAGGATAATTATTATGAGAAAAATCAAATTAGTAGTTTTGTTCGTATTAATTTTAATTACAGCGAGTTGCACTCATACTCGCGTAGTATCATTCACAGATCCAGATGCAGGAAGTAAAAATTATAATCGCATTGCAGTAGTCGGGACTGTGGAAGACCTCTCTGACAGATTAGCAATTGAGAAGCAAATGGTTAAAACATTGTTAGAGAATGGTGTAAATGCTATTTCAAGTTTATCATTATTACCACCAACCCGCGATTTTACACTTGAACAGGAAAACGAAATATTTAACAATAATAATGTGGACGCTCTAGTTCTTATTAAAATAGATAAATCAGGATACATGGTTTCTACGGAGCCTATGAGCATTAATACTGAGACTCGTAAAAAGGATGGGAAAAAAGTAGAAAGAACTACCGTTAGTGGCGGTGGAACCGAACATAAAGCATTTAGTCAGTTTAGGGTTTCTCTGGTTGACCTAGAATCAAATAAAACAATGTGGATCGGAGATGTAGATGCGAGAGCATTCTTTGATTCGATCAATCCTGATTGGGATATGGAAGTATTGCTTAAAGCTTCCTCAAAAAAGATTGCTAAGGAATTGTTAAAAACTGGTTTAGTTAAATATTAGAAAAGATTGATTGGTACTAGACAGCAGTATTGTTGTGACATTATTAATATTCTAACTTTTAATTAGCAAGCGGTTTAGATATAATATTATTTACTCGTTTAATGGCTTGTATATAATTAATATTTTCGAATGAATATAAATTTAATTCTTGTATCGTTTTAGTAACTTCTTCTGCTTCAGTTGATTCAACACTGACAGTATATAAACAATCATTCCCAAAGATTACTTCTGCAAACTCACAAATTGTATTGTTCAAAATGTATGCATGTCTTTTTTTTTGAACGGGAATAGCTAGTAAATCTTTATGCCGTTTTATGATATTAAGAAATTGTTTCTTACCCAACTTATCGTTTTTTAATAGTGGAACATCTGCCCTGAGAGCGGGAAATATCTCACTCAATAATAATTTTGTGGGAATTGGAAAATTGTATTTATAAATTGAATTCCATTGCTCAAGATTGTCTTGTATTTGAATTAATTTCTTAATATCCAACTTATTATTTTTTACTTTAATATTAACACTATCAACTGTTTTTGATATTACATAAACTTCATCAAACATTCTTACACGGATATCGTTTGGAATTGGAACTGAAAGTTTTGCCAGTTTCTTTTGATAAATAGCTAAATCACGACCAAATGTTCTGAACTCAAAGCGTGGTGCAGTTGGTTCTCCAATGTTGATTTTTCTTTCACTCATTTTAGTCCTAGTATTTAAAAAACATTATACACATTATACGGAATAACTATCATAATTGAATTA
>Ga0233412_10001975_pt1 | contig 10216 bp, 9 predicted proteins | sample Na_anoxic_4_MG_FD_180667 | JGI IMG/M metagenome (GOLD analysis project Ga0233412, IMG submission 180667) | Seawater microbial communities from Saanich Inlet, British Columbia, Canada - Na_anoxic_4_MG | ecosystem: Environmental > Aquatic > Marine > Inlet | place: Canada: British Columbia... | reverse complement strand
GGTGAGATTTGGCTGCTGCAATTGAGTGAAGCCAGAGGAATAGTGAACTATTTCGATGACTTCACGATTGAGCGGCAGCCGAAGATGGCCCGAAGCTGAGATGGGAAAATGTGAAGTTATTTTTGAGTGAGCCCTTAGCCCTATCTACCCTCCTATCCTTTACGGTTATCCTTCCACAGATCAAGTTCAGGATAAAGTTTTTTCCCGCATTCAGGACATATACTGTGACTGAAGTCAGCTTCAGAGTGGTCTCTGATATAAGCTTCAATCTGATTCCAATAGCCTTTATCATCACGGATTTTCTTACAGTTGGCACAAATAGGAAGCAATCCGCTCAGTGTTTTCACGTTTTCGAGCGCCCCTTGAAGTTCCAGAACCAGCTTTTCACGCTCTTCCTCTGCTTTCATTTCCTTGGTCACAATGGTAAGAGACCCCAGCGAGAGACAAATCTTATCTTGCTCATAAATGTCTATAGTTGCCTGATCCTTCATCCAGACATACCTGGTTTCACCGAGAGAAACTTTATATACGGCATCGATAATCCCCGTCTTCTTACTGTTATCACGCAATGCCTCTCTAACATTATTCAGTTCTCGCTTAACAATAGTCTCTTTTTCAATGTCGGCATTAATATCCATGTGTTTATATATACGGCGATCAACGATACTGTTTTGAAAAACCTCGACGGTTTTTGAGTAGTCACATTCCAGAAGTTCTACAAAATACTTACTGGCATACTCATACCAGATGGATTTCTCGTCTTCTTGCCACGCGGCGAGATACAAAATAGCCGGACTACCCGTCTTTTCAAGAGTGCGGAACGCTTCGATACATTCCAAAACACGATTTTTTAAAGCCCTGGTATAATTACCATTAAGGATATATCCGCAATATCCTCCTATGCCGGTCTGGTCAATATCATCATTGATTGCCATGGATTTCAATCTCCTTTTATCAATTCCTTAAACAAAATTTCCAGGACATAAATTTATCGCTGATACTAATCAAGCGTACGCCTGTAAAACTTGAATCCTATCAAAACCATCACTACCCAGAAAAGGACAATAGGCCAGATATGTGGAAGCGATTCAGTCAGGCCATTGCCTTTGAGGAGCACTCCCCTCACAAATCGGAGGTAATGGGTAAGGGGCAGACCTTCTCCCAGACATTGAGCCCAGAACGGCATCCCCCGGAAAGGGAACATAAACCCTGAGAGGAGTAAGGACGGCAGAAAGAAGAAGATGGAGAGCTGCATTGCCTGCAGCTGGTTATTGGCCATAGAAGAAAAGGTGATTCCAACCGTAAGATTTGCAGCAATAAAGAGGAGGGACAAGACCAGAACGAGTGAGAGGCTTCCCCGCAGGGGTATTTGAAAAAAGAAACGAGATGCCACAAAAATCAAGAGAATCTGCACATAGCCCACAAGGATATATGGGAGAATTTTCCCCAACATCACTTCCAGAGGGTTCACAGGGGTGGAGAGCAAACTCTCCATGGTTCCCCTCTCACTCTCACGGGTAATCGCAAGCCCGGTAATAATAACCAGGGTGAGTGTCAATATCACCCCCATAAGTCCTGGCACAATATTGTACTGTGAGATCGCCTCCGGGTTATACTGGGCATGTACACGGATATCAACCGGCAAATCGGTCGGAGCAAGATGTGCCAAAGGTCCTTTCAGATCCGGTTCCAGGGCGTTCCTTACGATTTTACTGAATGAGCCCACAGCCCTGCTGGTCGCCGATGGATCAGTGGCATCAACCTCCAGCAAAAGCACAGGATACTCCCCCCGGATAAGCTTCCGCCCAAAGAGTTCCGGGATGGTAAGCACAAACTGGACATCCCCCTTCTGAATCAGTTGATTGGCTTCAGCCCGGCTGTTTACCTCGTGCGTAACTTTAAAATAGCTGCTGGTCTGGATCCCGCTCACTATGGAACGGGAAAAGGTGCTGTTGTCTCCGGAAAGGACGGCGGTGGGCAGGTGCCTTGGGTCGGCGTTGATGGCAAAACCGAAGAGGATAAGTTGAGTAAGCGGGATTCCCAGCATCATGGCAAGGGTCGTACGGTCTCGCCGCATCTGGACAAACTCTTTAACTACCACGGCCCAGAATCGTGCCAGGGAAAAAGTCCTTGGTGACATCTTTAATGAGCCCCCGTATTTTTCTGCATCAGATCGATAAATACCTCTTCGAGGCTGGTTTTTGTCGTGACCCATAGATAGTCTTTGTTCTTGTACCGAGAGATACTCCTCTCAAAAAGGTCCGGATTACGGGTGCTGACATGAAGGGTGTTTCCAAAGGCCACAACTTGATCCACGCCGGGAAGGGGCCTCAGAGTCCTGGCCAGTACATCCATGTCTTTCCCCGATACATTCCAGGTGCTCAACCCGGAATCCTCAAGGAGCTCCTCTACTTTCCCCGTAGCAAGAAGGTCACCGTAGGCAATATAGGCAAGCCGTTTGCATCGCTCTGCCTCGTCCATATAGTGTGTGCTGATAAGGGTTGTTATACCTTCCGAGGCCAGCTCGTGTATTCGATCCCAGAAATCACGGCGCGCCCCGGGGTCCACCCCGGCAGTGGGTTCATCAAGCAGGAGCAGTTTGGGTTTATGCAGAATACATGCTGCCAGGGAAAGGCGCTGCTTCCACCCACCCGAAAGGCTCCCTGCAAGATGGTTTGTAAAATCTCCTATCCCTATCTGCTCAATGCAGGCCTTCACCGACCGCTTACGGTTTTTCACCTTATAAAGGCGGGCCATAAAATTCAGATTTTCTTGTACTGTCAGGTCCTCATACAGACTAAATCTCTGGGACATATACCCTATCAGGGGTTTTATACTACTTGATTCCTTTCTGATGTCATAGCCAAGGCAGACTCCGGTTCCCGAGTCCGGCCGCAGCAGACCACAGAGCATTCGGATGAAAGTGGTCTTGCCTGAACCGTTTGGACCCAAAAAACCATAGATCTCTCCCCTGGCCACCTGCATGCCCAGGTTTTTTATAACCGTCTTATGTCCAAAAGATTTGGTCAGACCATGAACATCAATCACAAGGTCCCGATTATTCATGGGACTTTTCCTCCAAGGTCTCTCTGACATCAACCGGTTGCCCTGGATGAAAAAGCCGCCGGGATTCCGCAGCAGGAACGGCTTCAATCATAAAGACCAGCTTCGCGCGACTCTCACTGGAATAGATGATTGGCGGCGTATATTGGGCTTGCGGAGAGATGAACGCTATTTTTGCGGGCAAGGGGCTCCTGCCATCAAATGAGACGAAAACCTTCTGGCCCAGGGAGAGTTTGCCGACTTTTTCTTCGGGAACAAAAAACCTGATTTTGATGTTTTCGGGAGGCAGTATAGAGACCACAGGCCGACCCTCCGGAACCCATTCCCCGGGGTAATAAAGGATATCAAATACCAGACCGTTTTCCTTGGCATATTGAGTCTTCTGATTAATGCTCCACCTCGCCTGAGCAAGTTTGGCCTGTGCAGCTTTCACCTCGGCCTCGGCGGCCTTGATTTCATCGGTCCTGGCACCGAGACGAGCCGTATCAATCTGGGCCATGATCTCTTGAACCTGCTGGAGTTGCTGTTTATACTCGGTGCGTGCCTTGTCTAACTGCTCCTCTGAAATAATCTGCTTCTTGATAAGCTTTTCCCTTCTGGTATATTCCAGCTTAACCAGTTTGAGACCTTCTTTGGCCTTTTTGAGCCTGGCCTCAATAGATTGAATTTCAGAAGGTCTTTTTCCCTTTCTGAGATTGGCTAAGGTATACATGGCCTGATTCTGTCTGTTCAGGGCCTCCTGGGCAACATCTTCTCTATAGTCTTCTTCCAGCTTAAACAGGGGATCACCCTTTTTCACCTGCCGGCCCCGTTCCACCTTAAGGCCATCGAGTCTTCCGGCTATGGGTGTTGCAACATATACAAATTCACCTTCAACATAACCCTGATACGCCTTGGAAGGCTTTTCAACGCAGCCCGAAATGAAGAAAATCATAAGGCAGGCACCCATAAACCCGCCGGCAAATTTTAATACTACATCTAAGTTTGAGTTTGGCAACATCTGTGACCGCCTTTCAAAAGACCTTTGAATTCAGTTCACCAGGAGGCTGTCCGAGAAGGTTCCGTGCGAGATAGAGCAAAAGTTTTGAAGGCACTGTCCAAACGAAGTATCACGGATCTGTTAAAAACCATTGCAGCAGATACATTCGTATCAAACAAAAAGCCCTCTTTCCTCTTCGCCTTAAGTATGCGGGTTTTACGTTCCTTCAAAATAGAATTATTTTCCATTTTGCTTAGCTAAATCTCTATATTGAATTTACCGGATTCTATATAAGGAACATCTTCGATTTCTATTGCGTGAACAATACCCTTGTTCATCCTCTTTTTCAATTCACCTGTTACAGATCTGACTTTGTTAAGGCTCTTTGCAAATTCAAGGGTTTTTTCCATAAGATCATCAATATGAAAAGCCCCGCTTATTATATTGTGTTTTTTACATTCCTCGGCCGTAAGGCGGCATCCCGTGTATTCCATCTCCTCCACTTTGTACAGTGGAATCGCTTTTTTTAATAGCGCATTCATGCCGGGCAGAAAGGGAATGCCTAAATCCACTTCCGGAAAACAGAAAAAGCCCCTGTCCGTCCTCATGAATCTGAAGTCAAATGCACAGCATAGTATTGCGCCGCCTGCAAAAGCATGACCGGTTATAGCGACAATCGTTAACAAAGGATATGTAACAAGTCTTTTAAATAATCTGTTCAGTTGATAAAAGTAATTCTTTGCTGTGGTAATATCCCTATTCTGCAAGACCGGCATAAGCCACTCGAGGTCGATACCGTTTGAAAATATCTTTTCGTGGGATGACTTCACTACAATAGTTGTAGCCTCCGTCTCATTTTCAACCACATCCAGAACATTCAGAAATGCCTCCAGAAAATCCGGATTAAACCTGTTTTCGCCATCATTCAGGGTAATGACCGCCACATTCTCTTCAATGGTATGCTCAACAATTTCCATATGCAATATCTCCTTTCTGTTTTATCTGATACGATCGGACATTAACGACTCCCCGGGCAAAAGGAATTTAATGCATTGTAACAGGGACAGAATTAAAGGGAGTTCTTATCAAAGTACTGTGCCTCTATTTGATCTTTTAATTTTTTTACTACTACACGCCGCTTCAATTTCATAGTCTGGGTCAGCATACCATTTTCCACTGAAAAATCTTCAGCAAGAAAGATAAACTTTTTCGGTATCTCATATTTTCCATACTGTCCGTCCAGCTGCTCATTGATTTCTCTCGTTAGCATCGTGCAAAGTTCAGGCGAATTTGCCAATTCCTCTGGCTCGCCGGACAGTCCATGGCTCGCCGCAAACCCTTTGAGTGCCTCGGCTTCAGGAACGACAAAACAGATATTGAACATACGTCCTTCACCATAAACCATTGCATTCGCGATTGTCGGCAACAGTTTGATCGATTCCTCAATACTCGCCGGGAACACATATTTTCCGTTTTCCAACTTGTACTGTTCCTTGATTCGTCCGGTAATGGACAAAAAACCCTCTTCATCGATTTTCCCAAGATCGCCGGTTCTGAACCCACCATCTTCGGTCATCACTTCTGCAGTTTGTTCAGGTTTGTTGTGATAGCCCTGCATCACATTTGGACCATACGCAATAATCTCACCATCGCCACGTTCCGGATCACCGAACTCTTTGTCGATGACGACCTTTACTTTTTCAATAGGTTTACCGACGCTGCCAAACTTGAAGGACGACGGGCTGTTCATCGTCAACGCGGGAGATGTCTCGGTCAGTCCATAACAATCGAACACGGGAATGCCAATATCAAAGAAAAAATTTGCAATCCCCTCATCCATGGTTGCGCTGGCAGTCATTGCACCCACCATCTGTCCACCGAATTTCTGCCTGATTTTGGAAAAAACAACCTTGTCGGCAAAAGCAGCTTTCAGGTTAACACCAAAACTCGACTTGCCCTCTGCTTCGAGTTTGCGTCTGGTCTTTGCCGCATTCACTCCCATCACAAAAAGCTTGCGTTTGATCCCACCTTCATCGTTCACCTTAGTCCAGATACCGTTGTAGATTTTATTGAACACGCGTGGCACGGCGATTAGATGAGTCGGTTGAACCTGCTGCAGATCATCACCAATTGTGGTCACGCTTTCGGCAATTCCAATCGACCCGCCAAACTGGATAAAGTTGTACAGTTCAGCAGTCTGCCCATATGAATGGGCCCAGGGTAATATCGAGAGGCTTCTGGATTCGGCAGCCAACTCTGGAAATAAATGCCAGCCGGCACGGCAATTGCTGGTAAAATTGCCATGAGAAAGCAACACGCCTTTGGGATCTCCAGTGGTACCGGATGTGTAAATCAAGGCCGCAATATCATTTGGACCGGGGTATTTGGCGGCGATTGGATTGTCAATCCCCGCCGCTTCCAGTGCAGTCATGCTGTCCGGACCTTCACCATCGATGATAACGATCTTTTCGAGAGTATCAATTTCATCCATAAATGAAGCTGCCTTGGCAGCGATTTCCCTGTTTGCCACGAACAGGACTTTTATTGCCGCATCTTTGACGATATACTTCCAGATATGGGCCAGCTCATCTTCGTACATCGGAACATAGCGTGCTTCACACCCATAGGTGGCAAAAGCTGCAACGGCCCATTCAGCACTATTATTGGCGATCAACCCAACAGTATCTCTCTGCCCCACACCGAGCCCGGCAAGACCGCCACGTAGTGCATCAACGTTTCTGCCGAATTCACCGTAGCTTATCCACTCGTACTGCCCCTGTTTATTCTTGGTACCAAAGAGTTTGTTATCCGAAAACTTTGCAACACTTTCTTCAAGCAACTCGACCAGGTTGTCCGGCTTATCGAATTTGAACATTGTTTATTACCTCCCATAGAAATGCAGCTAATCGTTCATTGTGTACACATCTTTGAGCGCATAGACATGCTCCTTCCAGATTTTGCCATAACGATCATTATTCACAATGGCTTTGCGGATCATTTTTGAGCAAAGTTCCATCTGCTTTTCCGTACTGCTCGGTTTCGAGTAGACTTGAAGAGCGAATTTGGAAAAATCGCGAATCATAAAATCAAAAATCTGATCTATGAGTTCCTCCTCGACTTTGTAGATCCTGGCGTTTTCTAATACCAGTTGCCCATATACAATCAAGGTAAATATTTCACCCAGACTGAGCAGAAAATCGATATCCTTGCGTTGCTTTTCGTCGGGAGTAGCCGTCGCAAGCAGCAATTTGAATATATCGATTTGTTCAACAAATAGATTTACATTGGGAAGATCATAGGCATTAAAAGCCGGGTGATAGTCATGAAACTGGATTTTACCTAAACCACGGGATGGTCCCTGATTGAAAAGAAATTCGTCATGACACGGTTCATCCTGTCGTCCGACATCATCGTACTCGGCCGGAAAGAAGAAATAATTTTTCATAAATTTGACGATCAGAGCGATGTTCACATGCACCGTGCCTTCGAGTTTAGGCAATGCCCGAATATCCCGTGCCGCCATTTGAAAGAATGTATCCTTTTCAAATCCCTTGGCAGCGATGACATCCCACAAAAGGTTCATCACATCTTCTCCCTGGGTCGTCACTTTCATTTTAACCACCGGATTATAGAGCAGGTAACGTCGATCGTCCGGCGACGCCACCCTCATGTAGTCCGCCGCACGCAGAGTAAATAATTTCATTGCCACCAGCCGCGAGTAGGCATCGACAAAGGCCTGTTTCACATGGGGAAAATCAGTCACATACATGTTGTAGAGGCGACGTGCCGATGCATGGTTTATTGCCTCGTACAAGGCATGAGTACATATGCCGATCGAAGCCCAACCCAAATTATACTTTCCTACATTGATCGTGTTAAGCGCCGAATCCCAGGCAGGCTGACCGCGGGACAGAATATCTGATTCGGTAATCTCGTAGTCTGTGAGTTTGAATTCAGCGACAAAATTCTGGCTCGCTACAGTATTTTTGACACATTCATAAGCCGGATTTGAGAAGTTGGCGACAAAGAAAACGTATTCACCGGTTCCTTCAATTTTGCCAAAGGTTGAAACCATCTCGGCTACGTTCCCGTTACCAATATAATACTTTGAACCGTTTGCCTTATATCTGCCTTCACCGGTGGGTGTCAGGAGCATCTCGGTAGAGTAGACGTCTGCACCGTGCTGCCTCTCAGATAGTCCGAAAGCAAAAACCGCACCCTCTTTTAGAAGTCGGGCAGCTTTGCTCTTTGCTTCCTCGTTATCACTCATCCATATAGGACCGAGACCCAGGATAGTTACCTGCCAGACATACCAGTAACAAAGACCAAAAAAACCGGTGATTTCATTGATATCGCAATTTCGCCACGTATCCCAGCGACTGTTTTTATCGCCACCGGCATATTGCGGCGGAGTGAGAAACTGAGAGAACAGCTTTTGTGCCTTTTGAAACTCGACAATATCCGAGTACCAGACATTTTCACGATCGTCCTTAGTGAGTGCAGCCTTTCCTTTATTCTCAAAAAAATCGATGAGTTTCTGCATAACGTCTTTAGACTGTCCATCAGGACATTCACAATCATATTGTTTGGGATTTAGAAGTAACATGTCTCCTCCAATATAGATATTATCTGAACGAAAATCAGGTGATTTCTCAAGATCAAGCCTCCGACGTATAGGGCTTACGCCCCGGTAACATCTTCCGGAGCTATAAGGCAAGCGCAGAGTTTGGGGAAAATAACAGTTTTCAGCCGGACACTAAATAGTTTTCGAGGTCTGAATTATTTATTTACTTTAATCATTTTTTGCTCTATCATGTCAATGCAATTAATGGAGGTAAACAAATGACACCAAGAGAACTATTTTTAGAAGAACTACCCAAACGACTCGAACAAAAAGGTGACAGTATCGCCAAGGTCAACGCTGTATACCAGTTTCAAATCACCGGTGATGACGGCGGTTCTTTCTGGATCGACACAACAGTTAGCGGGGGTGCCGCCGGCGAAGGTGAAGACCCGCGTGCAGTCTGCACAATAACCACAAGTTCAAAAAACTTCCTCGACTTAGTGTCTGGAAAACTGAATGGCGCGGCAGGATTCATGACCGGCAAAATAAAAGTTGATGGCAACACAATGCTTGCCATGGAACTCGGAAACATCCTGGGGCTTTAATTCTCCGTCTTCATGCAGAAACTCAAAGAGAATGAAGGAAATAATTGGAATGATATTACTCCGGCAATTAAATACCTCAATATTGTCATTCCGGCGAAAGCCGGAATCCAGGTGGGTACTGGATGCCGGATCAAGTCCGGCATGACGGAGTTAGACTATCTAATTGCCAGGTTAATTGTTAATGACAATATCTTATTTTTCCTTCCAATCCAGGTCTTTCAGACGATCATGAATGTCCCTGATTATCTCCTCTGAGATTATGGCTGCACTTCTGCTCATCGCCTCCACAAGGGCACTGGGATCCTTCCGGTTGCACTCCTCTGCCGCGTGATAACTCTTCTGGAAGAGAATACTTTTACTGGTGTCAGGCTCATCTTCGGTAATAAGAGTGATATTGACAGACAGTACCGCCTTCCAATTTATTTCAGAATCCCACTCAAAGAATTCATCTACTGTCCCTTCCAGAACAAATAAAGCTTTGTGTCTGCTATCACTCGGCAGGACCGCCTTGAACAGGCCTGTTTGTCTGATATCCCGGGTCAGAGAATGAGTTACAAGATCGCCGGGATTGGCCCGCCATTTGTGATAGACATAACTGTTTCTGTTGAATGACCGATCCCGATATATGATCTGATTTGTATTGTATACCGGTGCAACGGTAAAACGCTCCATCCTGATCACACAAGGAATTGGTTTAAGGTCTGCCATCTCAGGAAGCCCGTACTCAAGTGTATAGTATTCGATCTTATTGCCGGGCTGTTTGAGGTTCATGCATGCACTAAAAAAAATTGGCAGGCACAGGAACAGGATAAACATCTTATTTATGATAAACATGACAGGTTCTCCATACTGAATATCCCCCATAGTTAGGGTATTGTCCTGCTTAATATATCTTGAGATCAGCCTATGAGGCTGTCCGAGAATGAGATATTCTTTCCAAGATCAAGAAAGGCGAAAATTATAACCACAGGAATACATTGAAGTATTTCGAGGATTATAATTTGA
>Ga0233412_10001968_pt1 | contig 10231 bp, 9 predicted proteins | sample Na_anoxic_4_MG_FD_180667 | JGI IMG/M metagenome (GOLD analysis project Ga0233412, IMG submission 180667) | Seawater microbial communities from Saanich Inlet, British Columbia, Canada - Na_anoxic_4_MG | ecosystem: Environmental > Aquatic > Marine > Inlet | place: Canada: British Columbia... | reverse complement strand
TGTGGTTCGTTCCTCACACAATCTAACCTTATTCGTTCAAGCAGATCTATAAGGGACCTTTCCCAAGTAATAAGGATCGGCTACCCCCTCTACAAAAGCACGTAAAGATGCTTCGGAAGAATCTATAGATGAATTAACAATATTTTTGGTAGGAGAATTTCTTTCCGGCATGTACCATGGAAAGTCGATCCAGCCTATGAGTTTAATTCCTTTGTATTTCTCCTTGATCTGTTTAAAGACATCCTTTACCCACTTTGCTTTACCCGTCTGTTCGTGGCATCCAAATTCAGCGAGCATCACAGGCTTGTCAGGATGGTTCCTCCGAACGTTCGAATACCCGAAACCAAGGGCTTCATCAATAGACTCCCAGTGGCTATACGATTGCGAGTCGCCGAAATTCCAAACATTCATGCCTATCCAGTCAACATAACGATCACCCGGATAGTAATCATCGGGCCAGCTCGACCATTTGACAATATTTCTATTCGAAATATACCAGCCTTGATAGAATTGATCCCATACCCAGGTTACATATTCATTCGCTCCCTCCACTTCGAATAACTCCCACATGTGCCGCCAGGCGTCTTTGACTTTGCCCGGCTGACCCCGCCAGGGATAAGTCCCTCCATTGGCTTCAATCAGTGTCCTGAAAAAAAAGCCTCCGTATTGTTTGCCGAATGTGACGCTCTCTTTTGCATATCTCCTTAGGCGGGCATCGGCTTTTCCGCGAATAATATCCTCCAGGAGATGATCCCGACGTGCTTCATAAAGCATTCTTATGTCAAGGATAAGGGAAGGAATCACGCCATGTTCTGCAGCCGTGATTGCTTGATCCTTTGCAAATTCCACGTTGGGTTGATTTCTGTAAAAGGGGTTTGGTTGATATATTACAGAAGGTGGTTTTCCTATGATCCTGATGTAACGCTCAATCACTTCAGGAAAAATTTTGATAGGTCTACCAACATGTTTTTGGCCATGGTAATACCCTACCATGCACCCGTGTTGGCCATAATGCTCCGGGGATTGTATTTTTTGCCCTGAAAGCCTGGGATAATGAACAGTTTGCAAGTCTTTTACCAAATCTATTGGCATTGTTCCACAACCTGTTAATAGCCCATTGGATCCGATAACGGCAGCAGATCCAAAAGCAAATATCCCGATTTGTCTTAGAAAATCTCTGCGGGTAAGGAACTCGCTGTAATGCATCTGCATCTCCTCGTTTATTATGATTTTTAATACCCCGTCCGCTGCGGCGGGGTCATTCCGCTTAATATGGGTCCAGGGCTTGCCCTGGGGTTTAATACCCTTTATTTTGGGAATCCGACTTTGCCGACGAAAATATAATGGCTTGCGCATAACCTGCGCTATTGTGCATTTACAAACAATGCCTTATAAAAAGGATAAACTTTAATTTGGCACTTAACTTACCAAAAATCCCAAGCTCTGAGCGTCAGGTTGATGCGCGGGTTATACACTAACAAAGTTTCCTCTTTTATTACAGAGACTATACTGAACTCAATCTAATAGTTACTCGAATAGTTACTCGCTCAATCTAAATGGTGGATATCGGTCGGTAGTCAATAGGAAAGCATATACGCTTACTCTGAGTGACCATCTTATGACACCAACCACGAAATCAAACAAACCTCTTGGATAATTCCCAGTAAACAGTATGGCAAACCAAGAAATGATTGTGCAAACCGCTACAGCGATATAAAGAAAACAGAGAATAATCAAGTGCGGAATGGCCAAAAACCACTTCACAAGGGGCATTCCACGGTGAAGCTCTAGTTTTGCATCAGGGTAAGGTATTTCAATGTGAACCGCTTGTTCTTCATCTGTTGAAGGGTATTCATGTCTGAGCAGCAATACATAGGAAAAAACCCTCGTACTAAACTTGGTTAGAGAAACATTCCAGTCAAACCACCACTTAGGATACTTTTTCCGGAAAAGAATCATTAATAGCGTCGGGGCAAATACAAGCCCACCGCCGTAGCAAATAGATTTACAGCCTTGTACAGAGTTTGGTTCATTATGACCACCGATAAGCAAAGTAAAGATGATCAAAATAGGGATCACAGTAAAAATCCGGAAAAAAGTAGTAAGCTTGTCAGCTCGTTCAGAGTAATCAATACTCAAACTGACAGGGTATTGCTCTTTCGCTTCTGCCATGGCTAAACCTCCCGTTTATAATTTATAATTATATAATCAGTAATATATTCTTCAACAGATAACTAGCGTAGTCGTGGTAGGAATGCCGGTTACCCGGCACCCCACACACAGTCCCGGACGTGCGGTTTTCCCGCATCCGGTTCCTCGGTTGTACTCGCTTCCGCGCAAGGCATAAATCATGCCCTGAATGCTATTCCCCACAGTGAGCTTTGCTTATGTGTATCCGATCCTGCTGTGTCCGGCATAAGTTTCCTTTGAGGGCTACGTACTTCCGTCAAGGCCTTCCCCATGTACGTGGCTTTCCCACGCTCAGAGTACTACGCTTGATACGACTCCCATTCAACCAGGGTTCCTCCACGTCAGCTTCGGTTCCCCTTCCTGACTTTGCTCCAAACTTAGGGTTACGCATAGTCCTGTTTCCGGGTTTCCCCTTTGTGCCTCAATATCGCCATCCCATATTTGAGCCCAGGAATCGAATGGGCCTCCCAAGTTCTTGTGTACATCTCTTCATACATGCCACGGCTTGATAACTCCGCCGGTCCTTCACACTCTCGCCTTTAACGGATGATCTTGTATTGCCTTCGGCGTGCGTTACAACCCTCGGCGACCGAAACATGCTCTTTTCGGAGCGATACCAGCACTTCAGGGAGCGCGGACTCCCCTACGGCCTGCATGATTCTCTGTGTACGCTTCACCTGTTTTGTTCGCTCCGGACCTCCCGGAACTCCGCCACAGGCGCAACACTCGATACGGGTAGGTGGCTAACCCTTATCCGACAGGGACTTGCACCCTGCAAGATGCACCAAGCTTCGCTTGGCGCGCTAACGATGGCGGTGAGGCGCGGCCCCTAGGATGTCGCCTCCACTGCTTGGTTGGGTGTCGTACTTCCTCTCCACTTCTTGACCAGCATCACAAGGGCGTATAAGCCAACCACGAACATGATGGCGTCTTCGTAGACGCCGTACTTGGGGATCTGGATGACGGGCGGGAAGGGAATCGCCCAGAACAGGAGTATGACGTAGGTAACCTTGTTCACACACGGAAGTGCGGTCGTGAGGAGGATGAACGCCAGAGCCGTGGACGGACACGGATGGGAACCGGGGACGATCACACCGGGGAAGCGATGGCCGAGAGCCATGCTGACAACAGGGTAGCACAGCACTGCCGACGCCAATGCAACCGTTGCACGCCTCTGCCAAACTACGGTCGGCAGGTGGAATTGCATCTTGCGTCTGAACAGATCCACGAGGAACAGGATTGCCGCGATCGTGAAGAGCGGCCCAAAGAACCAGTTCCCCGCGAGTCGCTTCCCGAGGACCAAGAAGAAAACGATTCCCACCCAACCCAGTGACAGACCAAGGTACAGCCTAGTCAGGGTGTCTACGGTCCGTCCGGGCTTCAGACAGACCAGCAGTACCAGCAAGACTGCCCCCAGGAAGAAAACGGCCTGAGCGGGCCAGACCGCTGTCCCATACGCCCTTATGATCTCCCACCATTGCTCTGCTGACAGCATCTTATCCCTCCTTTACACCCAACGTTACGGGTAACTTGGCGGGTTTAGAAGGAAAAATCCACAAATCACCTAAAAAGTTTGTTTAGTGCCCCAAATTTTTCAACCGCAATTTATACCCGCTCAAGTTCACCCGATGGTTATGACTTTATTTCATCAACTGGAAGAATTTGTTTTCCGTGACGAATTGTTAAAATTGAAATTTGTTTTTTTTCGATACGGTAAATAATTCGATAATTACCGTAAATGAGTTCTCTAAACTGAGTATCTGAAATTTCAGGTACAATGCGACCAATTTCAGGAGAGGATTTTAATTGTTCTACTTTGGTGAATACCTCATTGATCCACCTTTCTGCCGCCGATGGTTTGTCTTGAGCAATATAATCAGCTATTTCCGATGCTCTATCAACTGCAAGGGGAGACCATATTATTTTCATTTTGAAATTCGCTTAACCAGCTTATCTTTCGCATCCTTGTGGCCTATACCTTCTCCTGCCGCCAACTGGTTCAGAGATGTTTGGACATCGGATAAAAGCTCAATTTTTTCTTCCATAGCTTCAAATTCTTGAGCATCAATAAGGACTGCAGCACTTTTCCCCCGCCGAGTAATAATTAAAGGTCTTTTGGTTTCATGAACTTGTTTAATAAAAACTGCCATTCCATTTCTGACTTCAGACAACGGTTTAATATCTTGATCTATTTTCAATTTTTGCATTTCACACCTCATAAGCTAATTTTTTGTACATTATAACGTACAAAAGATAACACATCAAGTTAAATCTTTTTTTAAGTCATAACGCCAAGCGTAACCCGCAGGCATGGAGCGCAGCGGAATGCCTGTCGGTGTTCACGCTTTTGTTAGGGTCGCTTTGCTATTAGACGATTAATCCAGTAATCGGGTTTCCTGTGTAAATTTGCAATTGCAACGATCAGGATTAATTCATCAATATGTTTATAAATCACACCATAAGGGAATCGCCTTACAAGGCATCTCCGTGTTCCCATATGAAAAGGCTGCCAAGCCTCGGGAAATTCCTTGATTCTGTCGATTGCCGCAAAAACTTCTCTCAGAAACCTATATCCAAGCCCCGGACTTTCCACGTTGTAGTACTCAACAGTATCGTCCAGCTCAAATTGGGCGATTTTTAGGAATCGGATTTTCATCATTTCCTGTATTTAGCCATTACTTCTTCAACAGATACTGTATCTGCTTTGCTAGTATCATATGCAGCAATTCGATCTTCGATTTCTCTGCGCCAGATTTCGTCAATTCCCTTATCCGGTTGATCCAGACTGGAAAGAAGCCTATCTGCCAGATTAGCCCTCTCAATTGATGGAAGCTCTAATGCCTCCTTCATAATCTGCTCAGTATTTGTAACCATATCAAACCCTCCTTTTGGACCATATTATACAGTAGGTTCATTCAATTCACAAACCCTAACATTTACATATAAGGCAATTTTGCCTGATCCCGATATATCGGGATTGAAAGGACAAACAGGCAAATTTGCTTGCTTTCAATATTCAATATAGCAACATACTCTTTCTGATAAAAAAACGATAGAATAGGAAAAAATCTATGTCAAGTAAGATTCTTGATGACATGCGTGGATGCGGCGGCGACACTATTCGATTCACACGGAGAGAAGCTACTGCGGATGGGTGAAGCGCCTTGTCCTTCATTTCAACATGAAGTCGCGCAATGACCTGACTGAAGGAGAGAAGAAGATCGAAAGGTATCTGACGTCCCCTTTTATAACGTCCTATAAGCGGGACTTAAACTTACCTGCCTCGCAAACTCACCTCTGGCGGGCAAGTTTGGCGAGCGGACAGGAAGAAAATTCTATACGAAGAAATTCTTTACTTTGATTGCCTAAGCCTTTTCGGCGCGAGATAGGTGTAGATAACCGGAATAACCAAAAGGGTTAGTAATGTGCTTGCGGAAAGCCCCCCGATCACGGAACGGGCCATAGGAGACCATGCCTCTCCCCCTGAACCCAATCCGAGCGCAAGGGGGGTCAGGGCAAGGATGGTTGTCAAGGCGGTCATCAAAATGGGCCGAAGTCTCGTTCTGCCACCATCTACCACAGCCTCACGAAGGGAATATCCCCTTGCCCTGAGTTGATTAATATAATCCACCAGGACAATGGAGTTATTCACCACGATCCCCGCCAGCATGATAACCCCGATAAAGGCCACAATGCTTAGTGAGGTTCCCGTGATGAAGAGCATGGCGATCACTCCTACCAGGGCGAGAGGAATAGTAAGGAAAATGATAAAGGGGGCCATAAACGACTCGTACAGGGACGCCATGACCATATACACAATGAGCGCTGCCCCGCAAAAGGCTAATGCCATCCATTTGAATGAGGTCATCATATCCTGGGCGGACCCCCCGGTCTCGTAGCTGAAATCAGAGGAGATTTCCATCTTCTTCAGCCTCTCTTCCACGTCCTGAGCCACCTCTCCCAAGCTTCTACCCTGAACGGTGACGGACACATTAACTACCCTTTGCTGGTCTCGTCTCAAGATGCTGGTGGGCGATATGCCCCGGCGAACCCGGGCGATACTCGAGAGAGGGATTTGCTCCCCACGGGGATTTGCAACAAAGAGATTATCGAGGGCCGCTGTGCTTTCCCGATATTTGGGATCAAGCCGAACAAGTATATCATATTCCTCACCCTGGTCGCGGAACAAGGAGGCCTTGGTTCCTTTGATAAACGTGGAGATGGTGTTGGCGACCTGAAAGGCGCTCAGGCCAAGAACGGAGATCCTGTCTCGATCTAGGGTAATTTGTAGCTCAGGCCTTCCTGATTCAAGGCTCGTAGTGACATCCACTGCACCGGGGACGTCCTTGATGACCCCCTTTATCGTATCGGATAGAATTCGTGCTGTATCGAGATCTTCCCCATAGACATAGATGATGAGATCCCCTTCTTCTCCAAGGAAATTGCCTTGGGTAACAGAAAAGGTGATACCCGGTATCCGCTCTAATTTCTCTCTCAGGGCGACTTCAATCTCCATCTGTGTTCGCTTTCTTTTTTCCTTATCAATAAGGCTGACGCGAATCTTTCCCGCATAGGAGCCCTTGGCAAAGGCACCAAAGGTCTCTCCAACGCCGAGGTCTGTGTTTTGGTTTTTCAGTTCAGGGATCGTATCGTGGATCACATCCTCGATGCGTCGAAAGGTCATCTCTGCTGATTTCAGGCTCGTGCCCGGAGCCCTCTCCGCCCGCATCTCAAATTGGCCCTCATCCATCTTTGGAAAGAAATCCATGCCCAGCTGTGGAACGAGCGCCAGGCTCCCACAAAGACAGATGAGTGCGATAAACAGGGTTGTCTTCCGATGATCCAGGCACCAGTTCAAGGTTCGAGAATAGCCATGGATCAGCCTTTGGAGCCGCACATCAATCCAAAGGGAGATCTTCTTGGAGGAAGGATGCCCCTCATCACCGCCGGTCTTCAAAAACCGTGAGGCAAGGAGAGGGATCAGGGTCAACGACACGAGCAGGGCGCAAAAGAGCGAAAAACAGATGGTGAGAGCCATGTCATTGAACATCACGCCCGCAATACCGGGCACAAAAAGGACCGGAAAGAATACCGAGATCGTGGTAAGGGTTGAGGCGATGATAGCTGTGGCCACCTCTGCGGTTCCCCGATCAGCATTATCCAAGGAGTCACCACCCTTGCTGAAATAACGGAATATGTTCTCCAGTACCACGATGGAGTTATCCACAAGCAGGCCCACAGCAAGGGCCAGCCCTGCCATGGACATCATGTTGAGGGTGAGCTTGGCCAGATCCAACACGGCGAATGTCACCACAATGGATATGGGGATGGTGAGTGCCACGATCGTGGCGGCACGGATGTTGTGGAGGAAAAACAGAAGCACGAGCCCCGCGAGAAAGAATGCCTGAACCGCGGTAGTACTCAAGTTGCTGATGGACCTCTTGATGAAATCCGCCTGATTGAAGATCACGCCTATCTTTACACCCTCTGGCAGCCCTCGGACAATGCGAGGTAGATCATCGACGACCCGATCGGCCACCTGCACGGTGTTTGCCGCCGAATTCTTCGAAACGATAAGCAAGATGCCGGGCTTTCGATTGTTTCGAACGACGCGGGTGAGTTCCTCATAGGCATCCTCGACCGTGGCCAGGTTCTTGATATAGATCGGCGTCTCATCTTTATATCCGATGACCGTATTGGCTATCTGCGTCACCGAGGTATACTCACTCAATGTACGGATACTATACTCCATCCCGCCTTCATCGATCTTTCCCCCGGGAACCTGAAGATTTTCCCTGCGAAGGGCTGAGATTATCGCATCAACCGAGAGCCCTTGAGCATGAAGATTGGCCGGATCGATCTGCACCTGGATCTGCCGCCTAAGGCCTCCGGCCGTCTCAGCCGAGGCCACGCCCACAATACGTTCAAGAGCGGGTTTAACCTTCCTCTTGCTAAGCTCTCGGAGCTCTGCGGGGCCCATGGGTCCGGAAACAGACATAAACAGGATGGGCATCTTCTGGGGATCGAATGCCACAATGAGGGGTTCCGTAGCCTCGTCAGGAAGATACTCCCGGATGAAATCGATATTGTTTCGGATGTCTTTTTCCGATTTATCAAGGTCTATGCCCCAGTCGAATTCGGCCAGGACCAAGGACGCGCCCAGCTTGGACTGGCTCCGAATGTGCTTTATGTTTTCCACCGAGGCAACTGCCTCCTCGACGGGTTTGGTGATGAGAGTCTCCATATCCGCCGGTGCAACCCCGGTATAGGTGGTGATGATAGCAATCACTGGAAAGGATATATCGGGATAGAGGTCGATCTTCAGCCGAGAGAGCCCAAAAAGCCCGAACCCAACCACGAAGACGTATATCATGGTAAAGGTGATGGCGCGCCTTATGGACAGAGAGGAGAGACTCATGTGCTACTCTTTTCGGGGTTTGCTATTGAGATCCTATCGCCATCGTTTACCTGATGTGCGCCGCGGACAATTACCCGGTCCCCTTTCTCTAGTCCCTCAGAGATTTCCATGTGCGTATCTGATTCATGGCCAATCACAACCCTCCGCATATGGGCCTCGCCTTGCCCAGCTACAAAAACGTAATGTATCCTAAGAACTTTTCCCCTTACGGCACCTTGATTCTCCATGTATTCTTCCTTGTAGAGCACGGCTTCCTTTGGCACCAAAAGGGTATTCCTGTGGGGATCCACAGTAAGTCTCACGGTGGTGAACATACCGGGCCGGAGAAGGTGCTCCGCGTTCCGAACCTTGATCTCCGATGAAAACATCCTGGTTTCCGGATTGAGGGTAGGGCTCACCTTATCAATGCTCCCATAAAAGACCTGATTAGGATAAGCGGCAACTGTGAGCTGTGCCTTAATACCCGGCTCCATGTATCGGATCAGGTCCTCGGGAAAGTAGACGAGTACCTTTACCGGATCCATCTGCACGATGCGAACCAAGGGCTTTGTGGAAACTGCAAGATTTCCCGGATCAATAAATCGGTCACTCACAGTCCCATATATTGGTGAGGTAATTCTCGCATAGGACAATCGGATTCTAGTCAAATCCAGGGCTGACCTGGCCTGGCTGACCTGCGCCTGTAACGCCTGTCTGTCCTCCTCTGTTGCCCCTTCCCTGAGCATCTCCAGGCGCTCCTGGGCGGAATTAAGATCTGCCTTTGCAACGGTATATGCCAGTTCCGCCGATTCAAATTGGCGGCTTGCAATCGTCCCGCGTTGATAGAGCGCCTTCATGCGCCCGTAATTGTTCTCCGCATCCTTAAGGTTCGCCCTGGCCTTTGCAACCAGATCCTCTGCCTGGGCGATCTCCTCCGGCCTGGTTCCTATTTCCATTTGTGCCCACTTGGCCTGCACCATCTCCAGGGCAGCCTTTGCCTGAGATAGCTGAGCCTGCAGTTCGTCGGACTCTAAAATGGCAATCACATCCCCTTTTGTGACCGTATCTCCTGAGTCTACCCGCATCTCCTCAATCTGGGCCGAGATCTTCGGATAGACCTCGACCTCGGTGTTGGCCTTTATGCTTCCCGTGAAACTGACTTCCCTTCCAATCAGGCCTTCCCTGACAGGGACGACCTCGACGAGAATAGGCTTTTTAATCGGCTGTTGGCTCTTCTTGTCCTCGCATGAGGCACTAAAAAATGGGACAATGAACGTCAATAGGATAAGAAACACATTCCTCACTACAATCACCTCATCTAATCCTTTCTTCAAGGAGTTGAAACGTTGGAATTAAAGGGGACGCTGTTAACAAACTAAATATGTAATAGCTCAATAAACAGGGGCAACATTTTCGTACACCACCTTTCTGGATTCCTGCTTTCGCGGGAATGACATGGGGTTAGGTCATTTCGTCATTCCCGCGCAGGCGGGAATCCAGGGACTTTACCCCTTTTTATTGAGCTATTACCTAAATATCTTATTCCATCAATGATGCTGTTGGAGTGCAGCGAAAATCCCGATTTAGTGGGAGTGATGTGGGGGCTGGGGGAGAAAAACCCCCGGCTACCTGATTGGCTAAAGT
>Ga0233412_10001967_pt1 | contig 10232 bp, 13 predicted proteins | sample Na_anoxic_4_MG_FD_180667 | JGI IMG/M metagenome (GOLD analysis project Ga0233412, IMG submission 180667) | Seawater microbial communities from Saanich Inlet, British Columbia, Canada - Na_anoxic_4_MG | ecosystem: Environmental > Aquatic > Marine > Inlet | place: Canada: British Columbia... | reverse complement strand
TCAGATGCAGCTCCTGCGGCGGCGGCTCCGGCAGCTGCTCCTGCAGCAGCATCATGAGATGATTCTTCTTCAGTACTTTCACCTGCATCATCTGTAGCTTCCATTCCACTATCAGATCCTTCTTCAGTCATTTCAACTGCGGCATCATCTTGCACTTCTTCTTTTTTAGTTTCTTTACAAGAAACGGCAATGGTACTTACCAAAGCAAATACTAACAATAATTTTACTATTTTCATTCTATATTAAGATTTAGTTAACTTCTGAAGCAAAATAAATACTTTATCTTATAAAAAGCTAATATTCAATGTAAAAAAAGAAAATAATCCATAAAAAAAGAGCACCTAAGTGCTCTTTTTAAATATATGTATCCCAGATTAGTTAATTCCTGGCTTATATTTGAAGCTTTGACCTCCTACAGAAGCCTCTGCCATTAATCCACCAATAGTTTTTGTGAAAATTGCAACACCATCTTGATAATCAATATCAACAGAAGCGCCGTCTTTTAATGCTACTGCAGAAGCCTGTCCAGAAAATTTAACTTTTCCGGCTGTAAATCTATCCAATGCTGGTTGGTCTTCAAAGAAAATAACCTCCATATATTGTTGACCTCCTGCTTGCAAACCAAATGTAGCCTGAGCCAACTTAGATTCTCCAATTACAGTTTTGTGATCAAAAACCAAACCATGTCCTCCGGCTCCACCGATTCCAAGTCCTCCTTTAGTGATTTTAGGAAATACTGCAAATCCATAAGCAGAATGAAAATGTGCCTCAATATCAGGATGCCCTGCTACTAATTCTTTTATGGCATCTTTAGTTGCATTCTGGAGTTTTGTGTCTTTAGGAAAAACAACCGTGATTTGCTTTTCAGCTGGTGCAGATTCTGTTTCTTCAACAGCTTCTCCTTCAACTTCATCAGAAGTTTCAGCCGTCTCTGTGGCTTCTTCACTTGTTGCCTCTGTGCCTTCCTCCACAGCATCAGCTGTTTCAGTAACTGCTTCATCAGTATCTTCTGCAGCTTCTTCAACTGCATCCACTGCTGCTTCCTTTTTATCTGATTTGCATGAAAATGCAATAGCGCTAACTAGCATCAAAGTAAAAAGTAATTTCATTAATTTCATAATTTTATTGTTTTAGGGTTAAGTATATATTGCAAAGTAAGAACATTTAGTTCTGAAATGCAAAGTTAAAAATGTTTGTTCTATTGAATATCAAGACTTTCATCTGAGAGTTCTACTTCTTCAATGGATGCCACAGAATATATGTCACCGCCTGCTGTTCGCTCTATTATTTGTTTAATCTCATCTTCACTTATTCTATTTTGATCAAAACTTATAACACCTGAACTGTCTGCAAAAGAAATCTTTGCATAACTTATTCCATCAGCCTTGTATAATTTTGATTGAATTAATCTTGCGCAACCAATTTCACAAGTCATTCCTTTAATAGCTACTTTAACCTGTTGCAAGTCTTCTGCCATAGCTTTTTGTTCTGTGGAATCAATTTCTTCACTTGGATTTTTCGGTTTCTGCGAATCGCAGGATACAAAAAACAGCATTAATACCGCAAGTGAAATAAATTTAATATGTACTTTCACAAGTCTAACTTTATAAGTTTAAAGCAAAAATAAGGAATATTTTTCATCAACGATAAATCTATCATGAATAAGGTTCAAGATTATGAATAACAAACAGGCGAGATGGTTTCTTCTCATCATATTGTCACTTGTATGGGGCAGCTCTTTTATATTATTAAAAAAAGCGCTGATTCATCTTGATCCAATTCAAGTTGGTGCCCTCAGAATTATTTTCACAGGACTGTCGTTATTCATCGTCGGATATAAAAATATTACAAAAGTCACTAAGAAGCAATGGTATTATATAACTATAACAGCCTTGCTGGGGACTTTCTTTCCAGCCTTCCTGTTTTCGTTCGCAGTACAAAGTATTGATAGTTCAATCGTATCGATTCTAAATTCACTTACACCACTCAATACCCTGCTTGTTGGTTCATTTTTTTTTGGATTTAGTTTTCTAAGAAAACAATTTATTGGGGTGATAATTGGATTGATTGGCGCCACATTTCTGATTCTAAAAGGAGCAGAACTTAATCCCAGTCAAAATTATATGTATGCTTTATTCGTTATCATAGCATCTATCGGTTATGCTTTTAATGTGAATATACTTAAAAGACATTTGGATAATCTAAATGCCCTGACTATTGTAACGGGTAATTTCATTATTATCTTTATCCCTGCCTTGATCATTTTATGGTGGACAGATTTTTTCGAAGTGTCATATATAAAAGCTGCTGAATCATCTCTTTGGTATTTAGTGATTCTTTCTGTATTTGGAACAGCTATGGCAAAAACCCTATTCACTAAATTAATTCAAATCTCATCTCCCATTTTTTCAAGCTCTGTTACCTACCTCATCCCGATAGTGGCCATATTTTGGGGTGTTATCGATGGAGAAAGACTTTACTTTGGTCAGATCCTGGCAGGAATCCTCATACTTTTTGGGGTTTATTTGACCAATAAAGGAAAATAATTCTTTGCTTGAGCTATCACACGGATTCTTAAGCTAATAATGCCTATAAAAAGTTTTTCCCGTTTAAGAAAAAGATGTATATTTGCACCCGCCTAAAGAGAAAGGCAATAATTATATTAAAAGCAAAAACATAAATCCATGTATGCAATTGTAGAGATAGCAGGGCAGCAATTTAAAGTTGCTAAAGACCAAAAGGTTTTTGTTCATCGCTTAGAAGAGAAGGAAGGATCAAAAGTTTCTTTTGACAAAGTTCTTTTACTAGACGACGGCAAAGTTACCATCGGCGCCCCGGTTATAGAAAATGCAGTAGTAACTGCAAAGGTCTTGAGTCACCTTAAAGGTGATAAAGTAATCGTTTTCAAAAAGAAACGTAGAAAAGGTTTTAAAAAGAAAAATGGCCATCGCCAGTATCTTTCTGAAATCCAGATAGAAGGTATTTCAACCAAAGCTCCTGCTAAAAAAGCCGCTGCTAAGACTGAAGAACCAAAAGCTGAGAAAAAAGTAGTAGCTAAAAAAGCAGCTCCTGCTAAAAAAACAGCAACAAAAGAAGCAAAGGCACCTGCTAAGGCGGCTCCAAAAAAGGCGGCTCCAAAAGCTGCAGCTAAAAAACCAGCTGCAAAAAAGGAAGATAGCCCTAAAAAATAATTAACCTAAAAAAATATTAGATCATGGCTCATAAAAAAGGTGTAGGTAGTTCTAAGAACGGTAGAGAATCAGAATCGAAACGATTAGGTGTAAAAATCTTTGGTGGTCAAGGCGCAATTGCCGGAAACATTTTGGTTCGTCAAAGAGGAACAAAGCATCATCCAGGAGAAAATGTATATATGGGAAAAGACCATACACTACATGCTCAAGTGAATGGAATTGTAAAATTTACTAAGAAAAAAGATAATAGATCATATGTTTCAATTGATCCTATTGAAGCTTAATTCATAGTTAATTCATTTAAAAAAGCCCTTGCAAACGCAAGGGCTTTTTTTATGTTAAAAGATTTTTCACATTAATAGTCGTTTGTATACCATAAATTTTATTTTTGTTTGGAGATTTTTTATTCATTAGCAAATTGAGCACATTAAAACGGTTTTTTCGGGATACTATCATTTACGGGATCGCTGCCGTTTTACCCAGGGCCATTACAATCATTCTTGTAAAACTCCACACGAATACACTTGTTTCTGAAGGTTATGCTGAAACTACCATTTATTTTGTCTACGCAGCCTATTTGAATGCTTTACTCACTTACGGGATGGAAACTGCCTTTTTTAGATTCTTTACCAAGGAAAAAGAAAAAGGGAAAGTTATTTCAACTGCCTTTCTGAGTTTACTCGCCACTACATTATTATTTATGGCAGTTGCTTTTATCTTTAGCGGAAGTTTGAGTGCTCATTTAGGATTTTCAAACCCTTTGCCCCTGCAGATATTAATTCTTGTGACAACATTTGACACCTTGGTAGTTATTCCATTTGCATATTTAAGGGTAAGCAACAGGCCCATAAAATTTACTTTTTACAAAGTACTTAATGTGGTTATTTTTGCTGTCTTCAATTTATATTTTCTTTTATACGTGCCCAATGCACTGACTTATGGCAATTATGTCCCAGAATTTATTGCCAGCAGCTTCAATAATCACCCCTTGGTTCTGTATATTTTTATTGCCAATTTTATAGCCAGCCTGGTGACATTTTTACTCTTATTTCCAATCGTTTTCAAGTTTAAAATATCCTTTGACAAAAAGCTATTATATAAAATGTTGACCTACGGTATTCCTATAATGATAAGTAGTTTGGCTTATGTTACAAATGAAAATCTGGACAAACTACTACTCTCTAAATACCTGGGCAAAGAACAAATGGGAATTTATGCCGCCTGTTACAAATTAGGCGTTTTTATGTCATTGTATATCATGGCATTTAAAATGGGAGCTGAACCATTTTTTTTCAATCAGGCAAAAGAGGCTAATGCCAAACGAACCTATGCAAGAATATTAAATTGGTTTATCATTTTTGGTGCCCTATTCATGATTATTATTGTTGGTTTTATTGATCAGTTTGCGATGTTACTTTTGGGCAAACCAGAGTATTTTCAAGCGCTTGAAATTGTACCTGTGATTCTTTTGGCAAACTTATTCCTTGGTATCTACTACAACCTTTCAGTGTGGTTCAAACTTACAGATAGAACCCGCTATGGCATGTATTTTTCAATTCTTGGCGCATTAATCACTATTGGCCTGAATATCATTTACATCCCGATAATTGGCTATATGGCTTCAGCCTGGGCCACATTGATCACTTATCTGTTTATAGCCTCACTGAGTTATTTCTATGGCAAAAAATATTATCGTATCCCCTATTCTATAAAAAAGATATTTTTAACCTTGTCTATTACTATTGCGGGAAGTTATTTATCATTTATTCATTTCAGAGGAAATTATCTTGTATCAATAACAATCATTATTGCTTTCTTGATAACAGTCTTCTGGTCTCAAAAATCTGAAATAAAACAAATATGGAAAACGTAGTCATTAAAATCATTAATAAATCAAGTCACCCAACCACCTCTTATGAAACCAGTTCTTCAGCCGGCATGGACCTCAGGGCGAATACTTCCGAGGCCATAATACTAGCTCCTCTTGAGAGAGCTATTATCAAAACCGGATTATTCATTGCATTACCTGCTGGATATGAAGCACAGATAAGACCAAGAAGTGGATTGGCTGCGAAATTTGGAATTAGTGTTTTAAATGCTCCTGGCACTATTGACGCCGATTATCGAGGAGAAATTGGTGTCATTCTCATCAATTTATCTAAGGATAATTTCACAATTAATAACGGAGATAGAATAGCGCAAATGATAATTGCTAGCTATGCACATACTAAATGGGAGGAAGTTAACGTTTTAGATGAAACCAAACGCGGAAAAGGCGGATTTGGAAGTACAGGAATTTAATCTATTTAGAACGCAAATTAAAATATTCTTCTTTTGAAAATACTTAAATACATTTTAATTTTATCTGTTACGCTTGGGTATGCTCAAGACAAGAATGATGAAAAATTACTAGCAGCAACTAATGATGCCTGCGAGTGTATATCTCAGATTGAATCTGAGTCTGATGACAAAAATCTAAACATTCAAGACTGCATTAATAAATCATTAGAAAAGGTAAAACTGGACAAAAGTAATGCTGAAAATGGAGCAGTTGAAATGAATTATAAAATGTTGGAAAACTACTTGGTTCAACATTGTAAGCCGCTCAAGGAACTCGCTTTTACAGAAAATAAAAAGTTTAAACATGCTTCATCAGATAATGTCTTGGCACAATTAGCCTATGATGACGGTATGGATTATATCAATGAAGGCGATATTGACAACGCCATCTTAAAATTCTCTAAAGCTGTAGAAATAGACCAGAACTTTGCATTTGCATGGGATAATCTAGGAATTAGTTACCGAAAAAATACAGAATATGATAAGGCCATCCAATCTTATCTAAAATCTCTTGAGATATATCCTGAAGGAAGGTTGCCATTACTTAATATAGCCATCACCTATAACCTCAACAAGCAATACAGCGAGGCTGTAACCTATTACAGCAAATTTATAGAAATATATAACGAAGATCCAGAAGGCTATTATGGTTTAGGTCTTATTTTATATACTCAAGATCAAGAGGAAGCAGGACTTGACAATTTAATTCGAGCCTATACGATATATACTGCTCAGAATTCACCCTACAGAGCCGATGCTGCTAAAAAGATTGGTTATATGTACAAGGATTTGAAAAATCAAGACAAACTAGAAGTGTTCCACAAGGTAGCTGACAAATACAATCTAAAAGTTCAGAACAACTAGGACCTCACTTTATCAATTACATTATCAATTTTGTCCATAGTCTTTTCGGGGATATAGCGTTTTGTTGCCAAAATGATTCCAAATACGATAAAGAAAATACCTAAGGCGTGACGAATTTTTCTCAATACAACAGGTGTCAATTTTGCTTTAAGTTGTTTAGCAGCTATTATTTTGACTACATCAGTCATTAAAAAAGTAAAAACCGCAATGGTAAAATAATTGAAGATCCTGCTAGAATTCATTTGAAAATTCGAACTCACTGCAATAACAATGGCAAGCCAGAATGCTAAAACGCCAAAGTTGATCGTATTTAAAAAAAAGCCTTTAAAGAAAAGCCCAATATAATTATTGGTTTCAACAACCACTAATTCTTCGTCTGTAACGATCTTTTTAGTTTTTTGATAAAAAATCGTATACAGCCCATAACTTACCAGCACCATACCTCCTATCATAAAGATTCTTGGATCATCCTGTATTTTCTTTAAAATGGTAATACTTCCATAATAAGAAATAGTAATGAACATGATATCTGCCAACACAACGCCAATGTCAAATGTAAGTGCTGCTCGGAATCCTTTGGTTATGCTGGTTTCTATCAATGTAAAAAAAACCGGCCCAACCATAAAAGCCAATCCGAAGCCTAATAATACCGCATTAACATATTCGTTAATCATATGGTAAAAATTAAAACTGTATCTAAATATTAAACGTCGTCGTAATCAATTTTGATGCTCGAAGAAGTTGGATGTGCCTGACAGGTCAGAATCAAACCTTCTTTAATTTCATCATCATCTAAGATAGTATTTCTTTCCATAAAAGCAGAACCTTCAACAACTCTTGCCAAACAACTGCTGCAAACACCTCCCTGACACGAGTATGGAGCATCCAGACCCTTTGCCAGCGCGGCATCGAGAATCATTTCATCCATTCTCATTTCAAAACTAGTCTCTTCGCCATCTACAACTACACTTATTTCAGCATTCCCCTCTAAAGATTTAGTTACCTCTTTCTTATTGGAAGTACTGCTGAATAATTCAAAATTGATCGCATCTTGTTTTACTCCATTATTGAGTAAAACTTCTTTAGTTCCGTCAATTAACTCTTCAGGTCCACAAAGAAAATAACTGCTAAAATTCCAATTTGAAAAATCATTTTTTAATAAGTCCTTGACCATGGTCGAATCGATTCTTCCAAATAAAGCCTTATCACTTATAATCTGACTGAATACATATCGAATCTGGAATCTTCCCCCCGAGGAGTTTACCAACTCATCCAACTCTTTTTTGAATATGGTTTTATCACCTGATTTGCTTCCATAAATCAAAGCAAACCGACTCTTCTGCTCATCGTGCAGCACAGACTTAATCATAGAAATTACAGGTGTGATACCACTTCCGGCAGCAACGGCCAAATAATCATTTTGATTATCACCCTTTGCCTCTAAAATAAAGCGTCCTTCCGGGCCAGCCACATCAAGCAGATCGCCCTGCTTTAAATCATTATTTGCAAAATGAGAAAACCTTCCTTTATCAACCTCCTTAATCGCAACTCTTAGTTCGTTACTTTCAGGAGATGAACAGATTGAGTATGACCTCCTTAAAAGACTGTCTTGAAGATCTTTTTGTATGGTAATATATTGACCGGGTAAAAATTTGAATTCATTTTTTAGCTCATCAGGAATATCGAATGCCACTGATACGGCATCTACGGTTTCCCTTCTTACCTCCTTCACTTGGAGTTTATGAAATATAGACATTGAAGCGTATTAAATTTAATGCAAAAATACAAAAATGTTTCAGGATTACAGAAGTAATTAGCGCTTAATGGCGCTTGGATATTTCATCAGAAAGTTCATTTTCATCCTTATCTCCAAAAGGAAAGAATTCTTTCAGCTTTTCTCCAGCATGAAGAATCCCCAGGACTAGTCCTTTGGTGTGATTTCCTTTTACAAACTCGTTGATGACTTCATCTTTAATACTCTCCCAGAAATCACCCGGAACCACCTTATCTATTCCCTCATCTCCAATAATGGCAAATTTATGGTCGTCAACGGCTACGTAAAATAAGACGCCGTTTTTAAACTGAGTTTTATCCATTTCCAGCTGGAAAAATAATTCCTGTGCCCTTTTAATAGGGTCTTGATCAAGGCTTTTTTCAAAATGTACTCTGATCTCACCTGAGGTATTTAATTCAGCCTCCCTGATAGACTCAACTACCTCCTTTTCTTGTTCTTCACTTAAAAATGCTTCTACTTCCATAAGCCCAATTTGGATAAAAAAGAAGCCAAAGCAATGCTTTGGCTCCATTTATTATTATTTCAGTACTAATTAAAATCTACCGTCGGAGCCTGTTCGCTTCCTGCTGCTGCCTGGAACAATGCCATGGCGTCAAAATTCAGAAAACCTGCCACCACACTTGCGGGAAATTTTTTGATAAAAATATTATAATCTTTTGCATATTCATTAAAACGATTTCTCTCGACATTAATCCTGTTCTCAGTCCCTTCAAGTTGGCTCTGTAATTCCAGAAAATTCTGATTCGCCTTCAAATCAGGATATCTTTCAACAACTACCATTAATTTACTAAGCGCTCCTGACAGAGAACCCTGTGATTGTTGAAATGCAGCCATTTGTTCTGGCGTAATATTACTTGGATCTATTGTTGTTTTTGTCGCATTTGCTCTGGCCTGAATTACAGCTTCTAAGGTTTCTTTTTCAAAATCAGCATACCCTTTAACTGTATTTACCAGATTCGGAATAAGATCTGATCTTCTTTGATAGGCACTTTCTACATTAGCCCATTGCGTTTTGGCAGTTTCTTGTTTTTCTACCATAGTGTTGTTCAAGCCAACACCCCATCTGAATATTCCAATGATGATGACAACAATTACGATTAAGGGAAGCCATTTTTTCATGATAATTAATTATTTAAAGTTGGTTTTTAATTTCAATAAGTTCGTTTTTGATGTCTTCGAGCCTCATGATGATTTTGTGCTTTGAAAAGACTCCTTCCGGATTCTCTTTTAGCTTCTTTTTTGCTCCTTCAAGGGTAAAGCCCTTTTCTTTGACCAAAAAATAAATCATTTTAAGGTTTTCAAGGTCTTCAGGCGTGAATAACCTGTTGCCTTTTTTGTTTTTTTTAGGCTTTAGAACTTCAAATTCATTTTCCCAAAATCTGATCAATGATGTATTGACGTTAAACGCCTTTGCTACTTCACCTATCTTATAATATCGTTTGTCTGGTAAGTTTATTTGCATTAGTCAAGTGATTGTCCTTCTTGTGAAGCCATTTTTAACATTTCCTGAAACTCTTCTGGTGAAAGATCACCATAATAAAAGTTTATAGGATTAACTTGTTGTTTATTATATCGAACTTCATAGTGTAAATGAGGTGCCTGTGACCGCCCTGTGCTGCCTACATAACCAATAAGGTCACCTCTTTTTACCTTTTTCCCTCTCTTTACATTGTATTTAGACAGATGCGCATAGAGCGTTACATATCCAAAGCCATGATCAATTCTTATATGTTTTCCAAAGCCTGATGAACCAGCATCAGCCCGGGTAACTTTCCCATTTCCGGTTGCATAAACAGGCGTTCCTTTCGGGGATGTAAAATCCATTCCTTTATGTCTTTTTCTCGCCTTGGTAAACGGATCTAATCTCCAACCAAATCCTGAAGCCATTCTTGTAAGATCCTCTTTGCTTACAGGCTGTATCGCCGGGATCGAAGCCAACAGTTCTTCCTTATCTTTAGCCAGATCAATGATCTCATCAAGTGACTTGGATTGTACATAAAGTTGTTTAGACAGGATATCCAGATTACGAGAGGCCTCAATAA
>Ga0233412_10001966_pt1 | contig 10234 bp, 17 predicted proteins | sample Na_anoxic_4_MG_FD_180667 | JGI IMG/M metagenome (GOLD analysis project Ga0233412, IMG submission 180667) | Seawater microbial communities from Saanich Inlet, British Columbia, Canada - Na_anoxic_4_MG | ecosystem: Environmental > Aquatic > Marine > Inlet | place: Canada: British Columbia... | reverse complement strand
TGCGTCGTATTTACGATGCTTGTTATGATTCCTTGGTTCCGAATAGTATTCCTGCTGCTGTGCTTGTCCTTGCTAAGTATCAGTATCAAATGGCATTTGTGGCGGACCAGGAAATAAACTTACTTGCCTGTTTGACTGAAATAATGGTGGAGTGTACTTTCATTTAGGGTCTGTATTTTTCTAACTTCTTACCATAGGTAGTTATTGAATAGTAACTGTCTCCAGTTAGATTTATACATTCTTTGATTGAATTGTATATTGTTCCTTTGTATTCAACTCTCCAAAACTTTCCATATGTTTTCCCCTTCCGGGTATTTCTGAGTTTCTCAATAGTTTCGGGTGAGTGTTTTTTGCCTTTATTCCAGGGGACTCTGTTACCTCGTATCTCTCTTTGTCTTTCTGATGCCTGTTCTCTTATGAACTGATACATAGAACCAGATTTGGTTTTGCCCTGATGGGACATATTCCATACAGCATACCACATCTGTTTTCTATACTTTTTTTCTACAAATTTGTAAAGTAAAAGATGTAAAATATAATGAACACGAGGTGAAACTGCAACCAAATTTTCGGGATCATCAGAACCTCCCATACATCTGGGTATGATATGATGTTTCTCTGTTAGACCTTGTTGACTTTTATATCTATCAATGATAGAGTTATAGATGTTTCGGTAATTCATTAATGAATGTGACTTTAAATTATTTATATGGAGTGTGAATTTAAATGAAAAATGTTGTTTATCGTTATACTATTTGTGGAAATTATGCTAACGATTGTAGAAATATTGCTAGTTCAGTAGAAGGTTATGATTTCTGGGTCGTTCCTCCATTAAGAAGGGATGAAATTATTGGTGGTGTCTGTAAGGCAATTAAAGAGGATACATTAGAGTTAATTTATGAAATATGGGATATTAATGAAAATAAACTCAAACATCCATCAGTTTCTGCCTATCAAAAAGTAGAAATTGAAGCAGAACCAAATGTAGTAAAATTGCCTACAGGAAAACCTAAAAAAATAAATTGGAAAAGTGCTAATAGAGGTGGTGGAATTAAACATAAAAATTTTGATAAGCAAGCAACAAAAGATTGTTATGCTCCTCTTGTAAAAAAAAGTTTAGATTACAAGTGAACTACATGATTATTTTTGATGATTACACTGGTCTCCAACATAGTAAATCATCTAACTCTATTGATTTGCATCAAGACCTTATAAATCTATTCAATGATGAATACAATGTGATTGAAGTATATGGGGATGACGATGGTGTATATTCTACTGTCGGTAATTATCCTATTATACCTAATGTCATGGAGTGTGAATTTCAATGAGAATTGGAGTCATGTGTTCTGGAAACGGAACTAACTTTGAGAACATTGTTGAGAATTGTCCAGACCATGAAGTTGTAGTTATGATCTACAATATCAAAGGATGTGGTGCTCAAGAAAGGGCTGAACGATTAGGTATTCCTAACTGTCGTATTAAGAGTAGTGATGAACAAAAAATCATCGATAAACTTAATAGACACAAAGTTGATTTAGTAGTTCTTGCAGGTTGGATGAGGATTGTTACTCCGGGATTGATTAATGCTTTTCCGAATAAGATAATTAATATTCATCCATCATTACTTCCAAAGTATAAGGGTCTTAATGCCGTTAAGCAGGCATTAGATAGTGGAGATAAAATCACTGGTTGTACAGTTCATTATGTGACTGAAGAGTTAGATTCTGGGGGATGTATTGATTCTTCTTCTGTTCCTATTTGTGCTGGAGATACAGAAGAGACTTTACATCACAGAGTTCAGAGAGCAGAACATCGTTTACTTCCTATGGTAATTAATAATTTATTTGAAAATATAAATTAAATGGAATGGTTCATTGAGTTACTACAAATGAGACAAGATAAAATTGATACACAGGGTATGAGTATTCCCTCTAAGGGTAATACCAATTCTAATAGAGAGATTCCTCCAATGCCAGTAAAGCATCGTACAATCTTCACACCTGAAGAACGTAGAGAATTGAAAGATATTGTTAATGAAGCACTTGATGAGAGGTGGAACGACCATGAAGTTTAAAGCATTAGTATTCATTCGATTAAGATCTCAGGTCGATGACTCTCCTGGTAATGCCGTCAGAGATGCCTGTAAGAGATTGTCTGAACTGGATATTAAAAAGTTGAGGTTAGGTAAGGTCATTGACATTTGGATTGAGGCACCTGATAAAGAGTATGCCGCCAAAGAAGTGACTAGACTGAGTGGTAGATTTCTTGCTAATACTGTAATGGAGGATTGGTATTATGAATTGACTGAAATTGATAGTTTCCCTCCAGGAGTAGAATAATGCCACATGAATTCGATCCATGTGAAGCACCGGTTGATGGTCTAGTTGATAAATGGGGATTTACAATTAAACCTACAATTAGTGATACTGAGTGTATTTTAATTTGTCTAAAAAATGCACCTTGTGGAATTGATAAAAAACAATCAGAACGTTTAGTAAAAGAGTTAGAAAATGGAAGGATTTAATGAACCAGGATCAAATAAGAGTTGGATGGATGAAGGATTTAAAAAGTATATAACACAATATCAACTAGATAATGTAGTTTCACTTTTAAATGGTAAGTTAGAGTATGCCTCTACTTACGATAACACAGGCAAAATCACTAAAAAAATTATTATTACTTACGATGAAACAAACGAAAAAGTGTCAGGTTAAGTCCAAGTTCTACTATATCTTCTGGGGAACTGCTACAGCATCAGTATTATTGGGACAATTATATGTTGGAACTGGATATAGGGTAATGGCAGAAAGCACACTGAGTTTTCAGGATTATCTTACAGAACTTTTAGATACTGCTAAGACTTTCTGATGGGACTACTAAAAATTGATAAAAGCAAACTGGTGGAGGAGAAAGTCAAAACTACTCCCCAGAATGTAAAAGAAGCAAATGAAGCACTTTTTCGTGCTACAATGAATTTACCCACTGCCGCAAAACATTGTGGTATGACTCAGAAGGAAATGAAATTGACCTTCTGGGAATTTTTGAAATATCATCCTCGTGATTATGAAAACCTTTCCTCTTAAAACTTGTCTAAGATATCCTGGTGGTAAGTCTAAGGCAACAAAGACATTAGCACCATGGTTTCCCGAAGACTTTAAAGAATACCGTGAACCATTTATTGGTGGTGGTTCTGTGGCATTCTATGCGACTCAGGCATACCCAGATGTCCCTGTATGGATCAATGATAAGTATGTGACACTCTATAACTTCTGGGTTCAGTTGAGGGATAATGGTGAGGAATTATCTAATCGTTTGAATGAGATTAAGTCAAGAGTATCAAACTATCGATCTCAGGATGATAAGGATGCGGCACATAAAGAACTCTTCAATCAAACACGGGACGATATCAATAGTCAGGATGGACTTGACCGTGCCATAAGTTTCTTTGTTCTAAACAAGTGTAGTTTTTCTGGTCTAACTGAGAATAGCACTTTTTCTAAAACTGCTTCTCGTTCTAATTTTTCTTTTGTTGGTATTGAGAAACTAAAGAAGTATTCTCAACTTACAGAGAAATGGAAGATTACAAATATTGATTACTCGGAGGTTATGAATGCTCCTGGTGAGGATGTATTTGTATTTCTTGACCCACCTTATGATATCAAAGACTTTCTTTATGGTAAGGATCGTGAGATGCACAAGTTCTTTGACCATGATAAGTTTGCTGAAGATGTATATAAGTGTCCGCACGAGTTTATGATTACCTATAATGTGAATGATAGGTTGTTAGAACTGTATAAAGATTATTATTTGCGTGAATGGAAACTTCGTTATTCTATGGCACATCGTGGTGAGAAAGGAACTGATGAGAATGTAAAGACAGAACTCCTTGTCACTAACTATCCTACCGAAAAAGAAACTGTAAACGTTCTTGACCTTCTACTTTATGACTGAACTAAAAGACTGGCTAAACTCTATCAATCAAACTAAGAAGCATTTGATTGATGAAGATCCTTCACTCGAAAAAGAATATCCTCCTTATATTATTAATCGTTGTTTCTCTGGACATCTTGATACTTTGATGTTTACGAATGAAATGAATAAGTATAATTTCCTTCCTAAAAAGTTACAATACGACTTCTTTATAAATATTGTGAGGAAAAAGAAGAGATTTTCTCCCTGGCTCCGACAAGATAAGATCAAAGATCTAGATTATGTCAAACGTTATTATGGTTATAGTAATGAAAAGGCAAAACAGGCTTTGAAAATTCTAACAAAAGAACAACTTAATTTTATTAAATCAAAATTTGATACTGGAGGAAAAAGATGAGTGTTGTTAGAGAAGCTGAAGTGAAGTGGACACCAGACCAAATGGTGGAAGTGGTTCTAGGAGAACCAGATGACTTTCTGAAAGTTCGTGAGACTTTGACTCGTATCGGAGTTGCGTCTAGAAAGGAAAAGAAAATCTATCAGTCCTGTCACATTCTGCACAAGCAAGGAAGATATTACCTTGTGCATTTTAAGGAACTATTTGCCCTTGATGGTAAACATGCAAATCTGACATTGAACGATGTTCAAAGACGTAATCGTATTGCTCAATTACTTGCTGATTGGGGTCTTATTAGCATCGTTAGTGCTGATAAAATACAAGATATTGCTCCACTAAATCAGATTAAGGTTCTTGCATTTAGAGATAAGCAAGACTGGATCCTTGAGACCAAGTATAATATCGGTTCTAAGAAGAAACGGGTAGAAGAAACCGAATAAAAAACAAAGCACTCTTGACAGGGTGCTTTTTTATGTGCTACGATATCTGAGTCTGAGCAGTTAGTATTCAAGGAGAAAAACTCTAGTTAGTTTTCACGACTCAATACTCATCAGACAGGTTGACAGAAGACTAAATTAGATCTATAATATAAGTCTTCGGGTCAATCAGTATTCACTCACTAATACTCTCGTTGGTATTCATGCGTTAATACTTATCGAAGAAACTAAAACCCCTAGTTGGTTTTCAGTAATACTTAATGTTTACCTTGATTTAAAAAAAAATGAATTTATTTACTGCAGATGTTGGGCAAGGAAAAGTTCACATCTATGATAGCAATAGAGATATTGCTTATTTGAAACTACCTCAAAAACGTCTGATTAATCTTGATATTGATGGACTTGAAAGTGGAGATGTTATTGTAATTGAAGATGCCCACCTTCGAGAAAGAGTAGAAGGTGGATTGAGCCTTGCTCATGCATTTTTTATTGGCGAGTTAGAAGAACTGTATAGAAACGCAGAAAAACGTCAAATTACGATACTTCTTTTTCCACAAAAGAAAACACCTGTGGTGAGAAAACTTGCAGGGTATGACCCAGAGCATCGTAAGAGTAACAGTGTGTTTATGAAAGTGTATGGAATATCTACCGATGAGGCAGATATTCGGTCAATCAATCAATTCCTAAAGAGAGATAAAGAAGCATTCAAACGACTTAAGAAATTCAAACCAATCACTCAACAAGAATATCAAGAACAAAATCAGCATAAGTTTGATTTTATACAAGAATGCAATCTAGATCTTAATCCTGCCAGAACACAAGGTTATGGTTTTGATAATTATTACGATTATGGTGACGATGATGCAGTAACTCAGTTTATTAAAAACCAAAAGCACGAACTTGCTGGACGTTTAATGGGAGATGGTATTTTTGATTTAGATTCAGATTCTACTTTTACTGGAGAAGACCTGATGTCGGCAGTTGGACTTCATTACAGTAAGAGTAAGAGTAAGAGTGGAGAACTGAATGCAATTCAATCAATAAGTCGTCTTTATACTGTAGTAGCATCTATTCTTCGTCCTAATGGAGACCTCCGTAAGAGAGGATTTCCTCCTGGTCATAAGAATGAAGGCAAAAAACTGAATGTGTTTTGGAAGTGGAGTAAAGAGAATTACTTTGGATGTAAATCCTTTCACGAAAAGCAAGGTGTGGCTTCATCAAATTATAAGCAACATATGAGACCAGGAGTTTCTAAGTTTAAAGGAAAGTCTTTGTCCATTGGTGCTAATGATAAGGAATATAATTCCTTCAAAACTGAGAGGTCTACGGTGGATAAAAAAATACAAGAGGTGTGGTATGTATTGCGTGAAATGATTGTTGAGGATCGTCTTCGTTAGTATTCACTCTCTAAAATTCTAGTTAGTTTTCAACGGAAAATACTCAATCATCCTCAAATCTTTTAGTTAGTATTCAGTTGATAATACTCTTGTTAGTATTCAGACTCCAATACTCAATCATCTTCAAATTTTAGTTGGTATTCACTACGGAAAACTCTTGTTAGTTTTCAATGCGTAATACCCGTAATAAAAATCTACGGAGTTCAACACTCCGTTTTTTTATGCTTTGTTATAAATAAGTATGGATGCCTCCGGGGTCCACAAAACACAAACTCGCTTTTAAAGGAGCTAAGAATCATGGGAAACCTTGCACGGTATACTGCTGCGGACCTGCCTGCGCTGATGGAACGCATAAATAGGAATAGCATAGGAATGGATGAATACTTCGATAGGTTGTTTAATCTCCACGAAACAACGAAGAATTATCCACCATTTAATCTAGTCACGGTCAGCGCAGTAGAATCAAGACTAGAACTTGCACTTGCAGGATTTAAAAAGAAAGAAGTAAATGTCTACACACAAGACGGAAAACTCTTTGTCGAAGGACAGAAAGAGGATACCGAATCAGAAACCACTTATGTCCACAGAGGAATGGCTCAACGATCTTTCACCAGATCTTGGACACTGGCAGAGGATACGGAAGTTAGATCAGTTGAATTTGAGGATGGGTTGTTGAGTATTGTTCTGGGAAGAATTGTACCCGAACATCATCAAAAAAAGGTCTGGTTCTAAATACTTTTGGTTAAACTCCAAATATCGTCGTCGCAGAGGGGAACTGGCAAAATCCAGTTGTAACCCCTCTTTTTTTATGCTATAATACTCGGAGAGGTAAATTAAAAATGTCGATTAAGATTGCATTATTGAAATCGGGAGAATCAGTAATTGCTGATATTAAAGAACTGATTTCTGATGAAAAAATTTGTGGATATCTGTTCAAGAATCCTTATATTGTAGATCTTGCACCTAATGAAGAAGTTCTTCTTTTGGAAGAAGGTCAAACTCCACCAGAAGATAGGAATGTGGGAGTTAATTTTACTCCTTGGATTTGTCTTACATCAGATAAGAAAATACCTGTAAGATATGACTGGTTAGTTACTGTTGTGACACCAGTAAAAGAAATTGAAAACCTTTACGAGGAAATGATTAATGGACAAGATGATCAAAGTGATTCTACTGACGAACAGTGAAAGAATTATCAGTGAAATTGATGAGGTTGGGGCAGAAATTGGAGAACCAGACTGTAAACTTATCAAACCATATGATGTAAGAGATTTAGTTCCTTGGATGGGAGAGTATACAGATCAAAATGAATTTATGATTAGTTCTGATAAAATCATTACTATGTCAGACCCTAAACCAGACTTACTTAAAAACTACTTAGAAAAAATTAACTGATGCGGTTCTACACAAACGTACAAGTAGTTGGAGATAATGTCCTTGTGCGTGGATATGAGAATGGAAGGCACTTTGCCACAAGAGAAAAGTTTTATCCAACTCTCTTTGTTCCTTCTAAATCAAATAAAAAAACAGAATACAAAACATTAGAAGGTGATTATGTAGAATCTATACAACCCGGTGGTATTCGTGAGTGTAGAGACTTTATCAAGAAATATGATGGTGTATCAAACTTTAAGATCTATGGTAATAGCAAATACATATATCAGTATATTTCGGAGAAGTATCCTGCAGAAGAAATTAAGTTTGACACTAATAAAATTAAAATCGCAACGATTGATATTGAGGTAAAGACTGAGAATGGATTCCCTGATGTAGAGTCTGCTGCTGAAGAAGTTCTTCTTATTACGGTGCAGGATTACACTACTAAACAGATTCGTACCTGGGGTCAAGGACCTTTTGATAATAAAAAAGAGAATGTCATCTATAAAAGTTTCCGAACCGAACGTGAGTTGTTGAATTCTTTTATTGATTGGTGGATGGTTGAAGAGAACACTCCTGAGGTTTTGACAGGTTGGAATAGTGAAATGTATGATATTCCATATCTCGTAAGACGTATCGACCGCATTCTTGGAGAAAAGTTGATGAAAAGACTTTCTCCTTGGGGTCTTGTGACTCTTAGGGAAAATATTGATAAGTTTAATAATCGTTGCATTACTTATGATATAGGGGGTGTTTCTCAACTTGATTACATGCGACTTTATAAGTGGTCACCTGGTACACCTAATCAAGAAAGTTTTCGATTAGATTATATCGCACAGCAAGAATTAGGACAAAAGAAACTTGACCATTCAGAGTTTGATACTTTCAAAGACTTCTATACTAATGGGTGGCAAAAATTTGTAGAATATAATATCATTGACGTGGAACTTGTTGACCGTATGGAAGATAAGATGAAACTGATTGAACTTGCTATTACGATGGCGTATGATGCTAAAGCAAACTATTCTGATATTTTTTCACAGGTTTCGATGTGGGACACAATTATATACAATTATCTCAAAAAGAAAAATATTGTAATCCCACCTAAAGTTAATTCCGATAAAAATGAGAAGTTTGAAGGTGCTTATGTAAAAGAACCGATTCCGGGAAAGTATGATTGGGTTGTCAACTTTGACTTAAACTCTCTTTACCCTCACCTTATTATGCAGTACAACATCTCTCCAGAGACACTCCGAGAGACCAGGCACCCATCAGTTACAGTGGATAAGATACTTAACCAAGAACTGACCTTTGATCTGTATAAGGACAGTGCAGTGTGTGCTAATGGTGCCATGTATCGTAAAGATGTTCGTGGTTTTTTGCCAGAACTGATGGATAAGATGTATAAGGAAAGAACAATCTTCAAAAAGAAAATGATTGTTGCTAAACAAGAATACGAAAAAAAACCATCTAAAACTCTAGAAAAAGAGATAGCAAGATGTGATAACATTCAAATGGCACGAAAAATTCAACTTAACTCTGCTTATGGTGCTATTGGGTCACAATATTTCCGTTACTATAAACTGGTAAATGCTGAAGCCATTACTCTTTCTGGTCAGGTTTCTATTCGTTGGATTGAAAACAAGATGAATGAATATCTAAATAAAATTCTTCAAACTGAAAAAGTTGATTATGTTATTGCATCTGATACTGATTCAATTTATCTTAATATGGGACCTCTTGTTGATAAATTTTTTGGGAATAAATCTGATGATAAAATAAAAGTTGTTCAGATACTGGATAAAATATGTCACGAAAAGTTAGAACCGTTTATAGGACAGTCTTACACGGAACTTGCTAATTACGTTAATTCTTATGAACAAAAAATGAATATGAAACGTGAGAATATTGCAGAACGTGGTATTTGGACTGCTAAGAAGAAATACGTACTCAATGTCTGGAATAGTGAAGGTGTTCAATATTCTGAACCTAAACTCAAAATTATGGGTATTGAAGCAATTAAATCTTCAACACCAGCACCTTGTCGTCAAATGATTAAAGATACTTTGAAGATAATAATGAACGGATCGGAAGATGATGTAATTAAATTCATAGATAAATTTCACAAGGAGTTTAAAAAATTTCCTCCTGAAAACATTGCCTTTCCTCGTTCCGTGAGTGATGTTCGTAAGTGGCATTCACACACAAACATTTATATTAAAGGTAAAGGTATTTCTATTCAGGCTCGTGGATCACTTTTGTTTAATCATTATATTAAGGAGAAGAAACTTGATAATAAATACTCACTTATTAATAACGGTGAAAAAATTAAATATATTTATTTAAAGGAACCTAATATTATTCAAGAGAATGTAATTGCTTTCATTCAGGATTTTCCTCATGAATTAGGTCTTGACAAGTACATAGATTATGAAGTACAATTTGAGAAAAGTTTTCTGTCACCAATTAAATCTATACTTGATGTTATTGGGTGGAGTACAGAAAAAAAAGTAAACCTTGAATCATTTTTTGTTTAATGGATTTTTTAAAAGACATAGTAAAGGAAATTGGAGATGACTTTACCAAACTGGCAGCAGACATTGACGAAACTGAAACATACGTTGACACTGGTTCGTTCATCTTTAATGCTCTTGTATCTGGCTCTATCCGTGGGGGTGTTTCTGGTAATAAAATCA
>Ga0233412_10001963_pt1 | contig 10255 bp, 12 predicted proteins | sample Na_anoxic_4_MG_FD_180667 | JGI IMG/M metagenome (GOLD analysis project Ga0233412, IMG submission 180667) | Seawater microbial communities from Saanich Inlet, British Columbia, Canada - Na_anoxic_4_MG | ecosystem: Environmental > Aquatic > Marine > Inlet | place: Canada: British Columbia... | reverse complement strand
TATTACTCCGGCAATTAAATACCTCAATATTGTCATTCCGGCGAAAGCCGGAATCCAGGTGGGTACTGGATGCCGGATCAAGTCCGGCATGACGGAGTTAGACTATCTAATTGCCAGGTTAATAAATCCTGCCGTTATGACTTGACAGAAAATACCCAATTCAAAACAATTTGTCAATAGCGTCTGGTGTCGACTGGATCTGGTGTCGATGCTTTGGCCAGGGGGGAAATAATAATCTTGCAAAGTATTTTATAGTTTGATATAATATAATTAAAGGTTCTGTAAAAGATTCCTTTATTGGAAAGGAAGTGGTGTTTAGGCCTTTAGTCATTGGAGTTAACCCTAATATTGAGAAAAGGAGGATAAAGATGGCTGGAAGCACATACAAAATTATTGAGCTTGTTGGAACAAGTGATACTTCATGGGAAGAAGCAGCTAAAACTGCCGTGGAGACGGCTGGAGGATCTTTGAAGGATTTGAGAATTGCTGAAGTTATTAAATTGGATATGGCCCTTGAAGGAGGTAAGGTGGTTGCTTACCGGACAAGATTGAATATCTCTTTTAAATACCAGAAATAGGTCTAATTTTATTTGATACTTCCCTGTAGTCTATTACTACAGGGAAATTCATTAAATAAAATCGGCCATTTTTCAAAGTTCTCGATGCTTCATGAAAATCAGGATATGCCTTTGGGAGTCCTTTTCAGGTAATTTGTATGGGACGGATTTGTAAAGGAAGAGTCCGTATTCTTTTATGATATCTGCACTTTCCTCGAGAGCTTCTGCGAACTTGCTTCCCTGAAAATTCACAATTAACCCTCCAGACATAAGATATGGAACACACCATGCCAGAGTCTGAATCAAAGGCGCCAAGGCTCGGGTTGTAATAATATGATACCCTTTATGGCTTAAAATGCTCCCGTCTTTTTCAATCCGCCCCTTTATGACCTCGATTTCATGAAGTTTGGTGATTCGGATGACCTGCTTCAAGAAATTGGCCTTTTTGGAATTGGCCTCAATAAGTTGGGTCTTAAGTTGAGGCTTACAAATTTTCAGGGGAATTCCAGGAAAGCCTGCCCCTGAACCGACATCAAGGAGCCTGCCTTCTTCAGGTAAAAAAAGGGATGGAATCAGGGAATCAAGCAAGAGTTCTGTGACAAGCCTCTGCCGGGAAGAAAGTCCGGTCAGGTTTAACTTTTTATTCCATTCCCACAATTCATCCAGATAAATGCCAAAAAGATGAATCTGATAATCTGATAGCTTTATTCCAAAATCCCGAGCCCATGAGAAGATCTTTTGCTGTTCAGTCTTTTCCAAATCTCATTATGGTAATACTAAATAATCACTGTTTTTTTAATAATATTCATGGCTTCTTCAGGCGTATCCACGACATTGAATATATCAAAATCTGATTTTGATATAGTGTGTTCCTTTATCAAAGTGTTCTTGACCCAGTCCAGGAGCCCATCCCAAAATTGAGAATCCATTAGTATGACAGGAAAATATTTTATTCTCTTTGTTTGAATCAGGGTCAGGGCTTCGAAAAGCTCATCAAGGGTCCCAAAACCGCCTGGGAATATGATATATGCCACAGCATATTTGACGAACATCACCTTTCTAATGAAGAAGTATTTGAACCCGAGCCGGATATTGGCGTATTTATTCGGTTCCTGTTCGTTTGGAAGTTCAATGTGGAGGCCAACTGACTTACCTCCCGCCTCAGCAGCACCCTTATTAGCTGCTTCCATAATACCCGGCCCTCCACCTGAAATGACATTAAAGCCATTTTCTACCAGCAAATGAGCAACTTTGACTGTGGTCTTGTAGTAGGGATTCTCGGGCTTAACCCGGGATGAGCCAAAGATACTTACGGCCGGGGAGACCTCCGGCATTACTTCAAATCCTTCCACAAATTCTGCCAAGAAACGGAACATTCTCCATGAATCTTTTAAGGTTAAATCGTCAATAAGATACTGTTTTTCATCCATTATTCATGATCCTTTCTCAATTTATTCAAGCTGTAGTTAATAAAAAACTATTGATTTTCCTGAATCTATCGTTTAGCTTTCAGGCGGAATTTGATATTATACTAATTTTAAGAAATACAGGTGTCAAGACATGACTTTTGACTCATGAGCAGTTATTATTTCTCCTATGAGAAGGATATAGCCTTAAAAAACCCTTTATCCTGCCCCTTGACCTCAGGCATCAAAAGATGATAGATATGAATATCCTGAGATCTTTGAAATATGCTCAATTTGTTTCAAGGTCAAATCGAAGTTCCGAGCTTGTTGCGGGGAAAGGTGAAAATTTTAACCTGAAAAATTAACAGACCTATCAATACAGGGTATCCATTATGGAAGAAAAAAAAGATAAGGAAACCAGCCATACCTACGAAGATTTTTTGGCTGACATAAGTAACCAATTTACCAGAAGAGACGAAGAAAAAGAGTTTATGGACAGCATTGATCGTGAATCTCCCCGGGAGGATATCCAGGTTAATGTCGGCGAACGTGTCAAAGCGGTAAGAGATGGTCAAGGTTTGAGTCTCACCGATATTTCCCAACGAACCGGTATTGATATTTCCATATTGGAAGGCATTGAGGATGGGACTGTCGCTCCTCCTCTTGGTACGGTAATAAAGCTGGCAAAGGCCCTGGAAATGAAAATGGGGTACTTCATCTCAGGAGAAGAAGAGCGATCCTACACAGTTGTTCGTGGGGATGACCGGAAAATTGTGTCCAGATATGATTCTAAAAAAGGAAAACATTATGGTTACGAATATGAATCATTAGCCCCGCATAAGAAGAGCAGACATATGGAACCTTTTCTTATAACCCTTGAACCTGCTGATACCGAGGAAGAAAGATCTGCCCATGACGGGCAGGAATTTATTTATGTCCTTGAGGGAACCATGGAAGTTCGTCTTGGAGAAGGTATCCATATCCTTGAACCTGGTGATTCAATATATTACGATTCAATAGTCCCTCACCTTGTGAAGTGTCACGGGTCAAAAATCACAAAAATCCTTGCTGTTCTTTATGCTGAAAGGTGATATGTTGCTATTATGATAGTCTTTGATTTAGAGTGCTCCAAAGGACATATATTTGAAGGGTGGTTCGATAGTCTCGAGGCGTTTGAAGAGCAGCATACCAAGAAAATGGTGCGTTGTCCAAATTGTGATGATTCCAATATCAATAGAATCATTACACCGGTGGCAGTAAAAAAATCGCACAGTGAAAACTATTCGGCACAGGTTCCTATTGACTACCACAGGCTTGCAAAGGAAGTTGTTGATTATGTCCAAAAAAATTCCGAGGATGTAGGCCCGAAATTTGCCGCAGAGGCCCTGAAAATACATTATGGTGTAACGGAAAAAAGAAACATAAGAGGATCGGCAACCTCTGAAGAGGAAAAAACCTTGAAAAAAGAGGGTGTTGATTTTTTTAAAATTCCATTGCCGAAAACGGACGAGGAGAAAAAAAATTAAAGACAAATTATCTGAACTGGAAGAGAGGGCTGCTCAAAGGGGGGTTCACGTCCACTATGATCTGCTTGAAGCAGCGGGACTGAAACTAAATGGAGGGATGTGCAAGATAAATGGAGCACACCATATCTTCATTGACAGACGAAAATCAATCTCTGATAAAATAGATATTCTTCAGGACTGTCTCAATCACACTTCTCAAGAAGATATTATCAGTTCACAGGGGCTGGATGTTAGGTGTTAGTTCTCGGGTTCCTAACCCTATGAATCATCTTCCCCGATATCATAAACAGCGCCCGACCGAAAACTGTTATTTTTCCCAATCTCTGCGCTTACCCCGTAGCTCCGGAAGATGGTGCTGGGGCCAAACTCAAATTATAATCCTCGAAAAACTCAATGTATTCCTGTGGTTATAATATTTGACTTCTTTGATCCTGGGAAAATTGCCTGGTTTTCGTTCAGGCACTAAATAACTGAACTGACCTTTTTCAACTGGACGTTATAAGCATTGAAAATTGGTAATCGAAAATCATCAATATGGCTTGTTGCCGTCATTTGTGTCCTTTGGTTTTTACGGTCTCCAATGGCAGGTGCAAGTCAAACCCCGCCTTATTTGAATAAGCTTTCTTCAACGGATGCCCTTTTGGTCGTTGACCATGATGGTCAAGTCATTTTCGAGAAAAATAAAGAAAAAAAATATGTCCCTGCCTCGACTCTCAAGATCCTCACTGCTCTTGCAGCGATCCATCATCTTGGATTGTCTTATAGATTTCAGACTGAGTTTTATATGGATCCAAAACGAAATCTGAAAATAAAGGGTTATGGGGACCCGCTTTTTATTTCGGAGGTATTAGAGGGAATAGCTGATTCCCTGTCAAAAATGGTTCCAAATTTTAATAACCTAATACTGGATGACACCTATTTCTCCGAGGGAATTAGTATCCCGGGCCGCAAACATTCGACCAATCCATATGATGCGCCTGTAGGAGCCTTATGCGTAAATTTCAACACTGTTTTTTTTGACCGTGATCAAAGAGGGAGGATTATCTCAGCAGAATCGAGCACACCAGTGATCCCGTATGTCCGAGAAAAAATCAAATCTCTAAGGTTAAAAAAAGGCCGTTACACCTTCACCCATGACCGGAACGAAACGGCACGGTATGCCGGTGAAATGCTACTGCATTTCTTGAAAGAAAAAGGTATGGAAAGTAAGGGCAAAATTGAGTTTGGTACTATCAGGCACGAAGACAGGCGGATTTATACATATCGTTCCAGCTTTACACTCGAAGAGATTTTGAAGAGAATGATGGAGTTTTCAAATAATTTTGTGGCAAACCAGATTTTCATTGCAGTTGGGGCAAAAGTGTTCGGCCCCCCAGGCACATTGGCCAAAGGAGTAAGAGCGGTCTCTGAATTTGCTGAAAGGCAATTACAATTAAAAGGTGTTGAGATTGCAGAGGGGTCTGGGATTTCCCGAAAAAACCATATTTCACCTTTACATATGCTGGCTATTCTAAAAGAATTCGAGCCATACAGGTATCTTCTGAAGAAAAAAGGCAATATGCGATACAAAACCGGCGGTCTCAGAGGGGTCAAGACACGAGCTGGATACATAGAACGGAACCCTGAACAACTCCAATATTTTGTTATTTTTCTTAACGGTTCTAAACTGAATATCAAAAAGCTGATGAGGTGTATAAATTGAAACTCACTATTGTAATTCCCTGTTACAATGAAAAAAGTACAATTGATGAAATTATTAAGGCCGTGAGAAATTCACCTTATAAAGATAAGGAAATCATAGTTGTAGATGATTGTTCAACTGATGGTACAAGGGAGATTCTAAGGGATAAATGTGAATCTCTGGTAGACAGGATAATCTATCACAAAAAAAACAGAGGTAAAGGAGCGGCTCTGCGAAATGGATTTCAGGCAGCAACCGGGGATATAATCATAGTGCAAGATGCTGATCTTGAATACAACCCAAATGAATATCCCAGAGTTGTTGAGCCTATTCTGCAAGATAAGGCTGATGTCGTCTATGGCTCAAGATTTGTGGGTGGGGAGCCGCATCGAGTGCTTTTTTTCTGGCATAGGGTGGGTAACGGGCTTCTAACATTGCTTTCAAATATATTTACCAATTTAAATCTAACGGACATGGAAACATGCTATAAGGTATTTCGCCGAAGTATAATTCAGTCAATAGAAATTGAGGAAGACCGGTTCGGATTTGAACCGGAAATAACAGCTAAGATTGCAAAAAAAAACTGTCGTATCTTTGAAGTCGGCATTTCTTATTCGGGAAGGACATATGAAGCAGGAAAAAAAATTGGATGGAGAGACGGCATAAAAGCAATTTACTGCATAATAAAATACAATGTCTTCAGATAGTTTTATGATTCTCCATTTTATCCCAAACTCCCAGTATAGCTGCAATTAAAAATAGAGGTATAGTCTGTACCGTCAGTCGGTTCCAGGAAGTCCCTATCTGCCAGGCGATATTTTCATTGTGAAAAAGGATAATAACAACAAACCCAAACAACATGAGTACTGGAAAAATAAAGTTTGCCCTGATATTTCTGTCACCTCGAAGAAGCAGATAGATGGAAATAAAACCAATCCCCCAAAGTACAACATTCCATTGACGGATATCCGACCATATTTTGAGAAACAGGTCTAATGCTAATGGCATACGACTCAAGGCACGTTGCAGACTTTCTATTTCAAAATGCAGGCCTGCCGTGGCATGAGACCCTAAATCTAAAGTTCCTCTAACCCATAAAACCCACGGCAGATACAGAACTGTTAAAGAGAGACAATAAACTAAAATGGGGACAAAACGCCTCTTTTCAGATACTGCAAAAAGCCACAGTATCCCTAACAATGCGAACAGAATCCCTTCATTTTTTGTATAGGCCGCAGCCGCAGCAAAGACTCCTCCGAGAAGAACATTTTGCCATTCCCCTGTAGTACGCCATTTTAGAAGGCAACCAAAGCTGCATGTTACCATTAACCACAAAGGCGCCTCAGCATAGCTCCAGGAAGATATCAAAGGTATAGCAGGAACAGAGATAAAAAGTGCAGCACCGAGCAGGCCTAAATCAATTCTCGATGTTGAACGTCTAAGGATTATAAATATCTCATAGGCACATAGCAGCATAAAAATTGGACCCCAACCTCTGCTCAATTGCTCTTCCCAGCCACTTGCACACCAACCGGAAAATGCCCACACAGAAGGCCACATCAGCGGATAATCAGCATGACCAAAATAAGTGACATCCTTCAAAGGGCCGGAGACAATAGATAGAATCTTTGCTTTAGGCCCCCAAATGGCCCAGGCATCCCAGTCATCAGGGATAACTACAACCGACATCAGCAGGCTCCATGTAAAATTCAAGACAATAATCAATACAAACAGACTTAATAAAGTTACTTGAAATCGGTCATTTTTGAAAAGTTCCTTTGTCACCGAAAATGATTTTTTCGCAAAACGCACAAGACTTTGATATTTAAATGCAATAAATACCCATCCAGACAATCCTATTGCTGAATAACTCCAAAAGCCTTCGTTTGCTGTCCCAAATATTAGTTTAGATAGAACAGCAAATATCATCAGGAAAAATATTGCCAGGCTAAACAGTTCCACCCAACCCAAAATATTTAATCGAAAGCACCCGCGCAAAAAAGCGGCCATTCCTGAAATCAATAAAAATGAAAATAAAAGCCCGCGAAAGGTGGGGCTATCTTGAAAATACCGGACTGGAAAAGCAGTGATTTTTCCGTTATCGAACTGTAGCATTTGATCTTGAGCTGTGAGTTTGAAGTCCCCTTTTCCCGACGGAATACGTGGAATTAATAAATAGGTTACATATGAAAGAATAGTTTGTTTGCCGGAAATCTGATAATGTATATCCAAAGGCCAACTTTCATCGATTGCCTTTATTGTTTTTAATATTCCTGCTGGGAGACCTGCCCGTTCAAATACGGCTGCCCGTTGTTCAATCACATCCTTGTTTAAATAAAGGACTCTCTCACGTTGCCACCAGAGATGATACATCCCCGCTAATGCCGCAAAGCTTACAAGAATCCAGACAGATAGAATTGTCTTGATGCCGAAACGAATATATTCAGGTTTGCGTGTCAACAGAAAAACCTCTTGCAGAAAAGTACTACAAAGTCTGAATTCCAGACTGGTTTTGGGTTTTTACCTTACCTGTCTCTCTTGAACTTAAGTCCTGGCAACCGCTCTTAAATGCAGCCTTAAAACAGATCCTTCATTTGTAGTAAATATCTTATGTTTTCTTAGAAAAAATGTGATAGAGAAGATAAATTCCCAATGAAAGGAACATGCCGTCTCGGATCACATAAAGGTACATATAGAGACTTGATGTAGCTTCCTTGCTCGTGGTGAAGCAGCTACACTGGACATCCAGACCGCGCGCCAGGTTAAACAACAGGGCCGCGAAAAAGGTGACCAGAAGAAGGTTAGCCAATAAGACCGCCCCTGGAAACCAGAGGCCCAGGATCAAAAAAATGCCTAATATCAGTTCTACCCATGGAAGGATGATAGCTGTGAGATTGATGAATATATCAGGAAGGATCTGGTAATTATAAACCGCCTTTGCAAAAGCCGCAGGGTGAATGATCTTGTCAATGCTGGCCAGGACAAAAATTGTTCCCAAGATTAAGCGAACCCAGAAATAGAGAGGTTTATTTAAAAAAAATCGTTTTTGTTTTCCGCTATTGTCAGTTTTAATATTCACAGCGTTTATCTTTCCAATGATGTTATAAGCCCCTCTAATCGATGGGGAGCTGGTGTTCAACCCAAAGGCTCCAGCCATTAATCAAAACCCGGACATTCTCGTATCCCCTGAATAAAAGATCCAGGGCCAGGTCTTTGCTCCATGTGCAGCTTATGCCGTCACAATACACAATAATCAGGGTGTCTTGAGGAATGTCGGCCATCACATTATCAAAATATCTTTCAACGCCTTTCCAGGGAAGATTGTAGGCGCCTTGGATGTGGCCCAGTTCATAGTGTTCGGAAGGACGGGAATCAAGAAACATGGCCTTTTTAGAAAAAAACTTGTCTTTTGCCTCATCAAGAGAGATTGTAATGTTTTGCTCGGATTCGATGTTTAACTGGGTTTCCACAGACCAATCGGCCACAAGAGGGAGTCTGTCGGATCGAATTTCATTGACTACAAATCCCAATGCCACCGCTATGAATATAATAGCCCCGGTTTGCCAGAACATCTTCGATGATATTCGTTCGCTTTTTATATTTTCCATGCTTTTATGTGCAATTTTCACCTTACATAAAAATAATCGTTAATATTAACCTGGCAATTAGATAGTCTAACTCCGTCATGCCGGACTTGATCCGGCATCCAGTACCCATCTGGATTCCGGCTTTCGCCGGAATGACAATATTGAGGTATTTAATTGCCGGAGTAATATCTTCGAAGTATCAACCCTTCTTCATTTTAACAAACCTACCCCTTATTCTTATATTTAATACCGGTTTTTCAGGATAATTGGTCTTTAGGTTAAGAAAACCGTGATAGGTCTGCGGGGGCCCGGGGATACTCGTAAGGTGAACCTTGAATTTTCGCCCTTTCTCAATTTCTTCCAGCACATATGTCACTTTTCCTTCAAGGTTAAATCCGTCTGGAGACAATATCAACGGTTTTTTGAGACCGGCCGTGATATCAACTACCCTTTTGACACTTTGGCTTTCCTTGCCGTAAAAAGTGACTTTATGGGGGGAGATAATAATCGGGACTTTAACAAATGCCTTTACCTTTAATTTAACCTCTTTCATACTGGGATCATTCGTAGTAACCCTGGCATTCCAGCGAACAGTCCCCTGATAACCCTTTGTCCGTATCAAAAGTGTGATTTTCCCCTCCCCGCCGGGGAGGATGGCCTTATCAAAAGAGGCCACGGAACAGCCTCAACCGGGTGCCACTTTTTTTATTTCAAGGGTCTCGGTACCCTCGTTAAGAACACGAAAAGTATGCTTGACGACTCTTCCTTCCTCGACCTCCATGAAATCGAATTCTCGCTCGTTTAAGACTATCTTTGGCCCCGGGACCTCCTGGGCAGGGACGGAATAGGAATAAAGAGAGAATAGAGCGATACATACGGTTCTGATAAACCAGCGTTTTTTCATGTGTCATTCCTCCTGAGCCGTTCCACCGGACCTCCACGGGTATTGATATGGAACTTGAATCGACTTTGAGGTCTCCGGGCAGTTTTGTTATATACTGTTCGTTTCATGATTTATTCCTGCATTATTTCCCGATCCATGATTTGATCTCATTTTTGTCCGGGATTTTTCCTACACACTTGACCTCGCCGGGCAGATTGCACCCAATCCAAACGTTCATTTTTTTGGAACCAATTTTTGAGCATCAAGGCCAGAATAATCAAGAGTCCCCCTGAAATATACCACTTTGCAACATAGATGGCCGGCCAGAGACCTGTTGAACCGGGTTCAGGTGGCGCAAAAGCAGCAAAGATAACAGCACCAATGGCACGGGCAAGGCCTAATTCCCAGCCCAGGATTCTCGCAGTCAAGACAATCACGCAAGAAAAATGAGTATGATCAGCACCAGCTTGGTTCGTTCTTTCATAAAAATTTTCCTAATAAATACCGCGGCAGTCTAAGTCAACCACCACCCCTAAAAAGGGTGGCTTGAATTGTGACCCTAAAAGGGTCTTTGACAAAACACTATTCACCGCGGAGTCGCAGAGGTCGCAGAGA
>Ga0233412_10001962_pt1 | contig 10260 bp, 6 predicted proteins | sample Na_anoxic_4_MG_FD_180667 | JGI IMG/M metagenome (GOLD analysis project Ga0233412, IMG submission 180667) | Seawater microbial communities from Saanich Inlet, British Columbia, Canada - Na_anoxic_4_MG | ecosystem: Environmental > Aquatic > Marine > Inlet | place: Canada: British Columbia... | reverse complement strand
AGATTTTTGGAATTTTTAATGATAATATTGAATTAAATGATATACCATGCTTCAAGACTAATACTGATTTAACTAAAGATTATTGTAAGAATAATGGCTACGAGTACAGAATGTGGAATCTTAAAGATTGTGAAGAACTAATTTGTGAACACTATCCTGAATACATAGATCTTTGGTGTGAATTTAGATTACCGATTCAACAAGCAGACTTCATAAGATATTTGATTTTGCATCACTATGGCGGATTTTATGTTGATTGTGATGTTCATCCTATTAATAATTTAGATGACTTATTACATCAAGTGTTCTTTTTTGTGTGTTGGAATAATGATAAAAAGAGAAAACCTTACAACGCTGTTTTTGGTGCGACGCCTAAATGTCATTTATTTATTACAATTTGTAATGATATTATTGAGAGGGTAGAAGAAAAACAATCTATGAAAATTTATGATAAATGGGTAGGACGACTAGTATTTATTACAACGGGCCATAATATGTTAAAACATCATGTCCCCGATTGTAGAATTAAAGATATCATGTTTATAGAGAACAAGAAAAAGAATATTATTGTTAAAAGTGATAATCCTTATTTTAAAGATTCTAATGCCTCTATTTGGTATTAGAAGTGTTCTTTTTTTTGATTCTATTTACTACATAGGCGATTTACCATACATACCTGACATTAGATTTGTAGCAAAATTCAAATCAGTCTTTATGACTTTATCGACCCGATAAATAACTCCGCTATTATCACCAACTTGAGCGTTTCCACCTTCAGGATCTAATATCTGTGTTTTAATACTTGTTATTGTTTTTTCTTTGGTAACGGTAAACACCGGACCACCACCACTATATTCTATGAAGTCATTAGCCGCATTATATTTGCCACATACCGCCATAGTCTGTAATGGATTAGATAACCTGAAATAGTTAGCAGTATCTAAGATATCACTATTAATTAAATAATAACCACGTAGTAACTTTCTTGGTAATTGTTTTGCTTTTATTGTTGTAGAATCAGCAACGACAATTATTGCGGGTTCAACCCTAAAATCAGCAGTACCCAAAGCCTGATGTAAAGACTGTGCTGTATTGTAATAATTAACATGACTATTTATCAGTGGATTGAATAAATTTGTCCCAAAAACATTCACCGAAAATTGCAGTGAATTCTGTGAGGTCACATCAGCATTTGTTGTGATTCCAGATGTATTTGTTGTAGTATTTGTAAACCTAATATTTATATTATCAATATTTTCAATACTTCCAGAAGAATTAAATTGTCCGTATTCAAATCCTAGTAATCCCCAAAAACTCGGTGTCCATAGGTCTTCACTAACACCCATATCAGCGATTGTAACTCCACTATGAGCATCATAGATTGTTGATGGTTCTAACATATCGTTCATTGAAATAAAATCATTTTGCGTTCCATCCACAAAAGATCCCTGAAGATCAATTACTGGATAAGGTTGTAAATCAGGAGTCCATGAATCATAACGTAATGGTTTATTAATTTTATAACAATCTTGCGATGCTTGTGATGCTGGTGGTGGTGCTAATATATCTCCGGGAGGGTTAGGATCTCCAGCATTATAAAAATTACCAACTTTTTCTGCTGAGTGTAAATTACTTAATTGAAAACGACTTTCTACTGTGTCAAAATTAAATAGAATATTATTTGCTCCTAAATAAACTTGTCTTATATAGGGTGCGGCTGAATATTCTTGATGACCATAATATTGTAAAGGGTGAAATCCTGAACTTAACATGATAGATGTATTCCCATAAGCGTTAAAATGATAATCATAACCAATTCGTGTACCTATTTTTATTTCATCGTCACCTTGCTCACCATAATATGAGTCTGGTATTCCACCTATCCTTTCAGTTACAAATGCGATAGTTCCTCCTGCTGTTTTTCTAGCAAAACCATACGCCAAATTATCATATGTATCTCCTATAGTTTGAGAAGCTGTTAAATTAGAACAATTATTATTAAAATACACAAATAAAGGAACAGTACTCAAATCTGAAGCGCTTGCTCTTACTGATTCACCGGCTATGGACGAATACGAAACATTATACATGTCGTTTCCAAGAATCTCATCTGAAGAACTATTAGTCGAAACTCCTAAATGAAGAAATCGTCCCTCTTCCCTAAATGATGCATTTAATGATGCTGATGTTGTATTAAATGCTTCATAATTTGTTGTGCCTACTGCGTCAATTGTAGCATGATCTAATAATTCAGGATATAATCTTTGTGAATCAAAGAAGTTTTTAAATTTTAATAATACTTCGTCACTATATGTAAATTGCGTTTCTATTACTGCTGTTGCTGACCCACTTAATTCAAGAGTATTCGTTATAGCAGAACCTCTTGGTCCATTTAGTATTCTACCAGTATCAACAAAATCAGGTCTTTTAAAACCAATATAAGCATAATTAGTAAGATAATTTACAGCGTTTTCATTATTTACTGATGAACTATTGACTCCTACTGGTAAATGGTCTAATACTGAAGCATTAAAAAAATAACGATTTGCTGAAGCACTGAAATTTGAATAATTCGCACAAGGAAATCCTTTGTATAAAGTTGAATTAACTAATAATGAATCTCTGGGTGTTACTATATTTATTGGTGGTTCTGTTGCGATAAGTTCATCTGTTATTTCAGAAGCGATTGTTGATGGCGAGTTATAACCTACTTGGGTTGATAAATCTTCACGTTGTCTATAACGATTATATGTTGATATTGCTGGATCAGGTTTACCAAAACCGTTTGGTTGTAGGTAAGACGCAGAAGAAGCACTTGAAACTTGACCTTGATTCCATACAATTTCATTACTCTTAAATAATGTAAATTTAGAATTATCCTGTCTTACTTTTCTAACAACACATGTAGCCGCACAACAATTTAATGCGTTGACCCTGTCTTGATAATCAGGAGTGAATACATGTGAAGCAGTTAAATAATAAGTATTTAATCCTTTTGCGTAAGAATCTTTCGCAACCCAATAAGAAGCATTTGGATTTTGTGCCGGCCCTCCACCATGGTCAGGGTCACCACCATGTACTGATGGTCCCATAGATGCTGAACCAAAATTTCTTGGTAATCCTATATTGTTTTCACCATTTGTTGTTTTGTAATATTCAAAAACTACTGATGCTTGATTATCTTTAATATCTATTATTTTTGAAGCGTTTTCAGATGTTTCATAAGCATAGCCAGTTGGTGAGTATGTAAGTTCCTCAGAAAGAATTTCATATCCAATATAGGATGAATTGGTTGTTTCGGTTTCAATAATTGTTTTTTGTCCTAATATGTCACCATTAAACTGAATGACTGATCCACCAGCACCACGTTGTGCGATATGAGCCGACTCTATGGATATTTGATCACCAACATTTAAGGTTATTCCTGATGAAACCCTATTTGTAAATATAGCATTATCAGTTTGTGCTAGACTTGATGCGCTGTATTCCTCACTTGATAACCTATTCGCATCAAGTAAAATCGTTTGATTATAAGATTGAGCCTCACTCATTTATATTAAAGATAGATGTTATTTTTATTTATAATTGATATTTTAAATTTATAGCAAAGAGGTCGTAACATACCCACCCGAAAGAGTACTTTGCTTTGCGAGCTCAAGCCAGCAACGCTGAGTGTAGTTAGATCCATCACCGAGTCCTTCGTATTTAGTGAAGTACTCTATGCCCCGAGTGTTAACACGCTCATTGCGGTTGAGACGGTATGATAACCAATTGAATCTACCAAGAATACCAACTTCATCACCAGCATCTCCTGTGTTTTGATCATAACCCATAAATTCATCACTTGCGAGTGCTGTACCTTCAGCGGCATATTCTTCGCGAGTACAGAAGGGGACCATGCCCTCTGCCTGTGCGGTGTTGTGGAAATGGCGTGCTGGATTAGTGACATCAATCGGAAATAGGAAACGGTCATTATATTTGATATTAACAGTTAGAGAACCATTCTGTTTACCTGCCGCCGGTGCTTCACCAAATAGATATGCCTGTTCAGGTGAAATACTACAGAATTTATTTGTAATCTGTAAATCACTTGTAGTTAGATCCGGCTGAAGACCAGTAATTACTTTAGTAACGATTCTACCCGCTCCACCTAGATTTCTAATCCGAGTCTGCCCGTCATCCGTAGTAGATGATACAGAAACTTTAGAATGACGATAATCAAAATGATTCATTGTAATCGTTTGATTAGCTGCGGCATAAGCATCCATCATATCCTGAGGATAATAAATGTAATCTGCTATGAGTTTGCTTTGCGTCTGATCAATAGCGTAAGTAGCAGTAGCAACACCCGATTCTGCCTGAGCACGGTTAACATTTACTGGATCAAAATGTAATTCAACAGATACCTGCTCCTCCATCATGTAAAGTGGAAGCTGTGTTTGCTTCAGCATGGGAAACATTTCGCTTAAGGCGATTTGGAAAACAGGGGAATTCTTAATATCAGCCCAATCATTAATTTTAAGGTCCGGATCAACACTTGTAAATGAAGCACCCGTAGCAGTGTTATATTCCCTACCGTTGGATAAACCATAAAAGAATGCTTTAGTATCATTAGCAGTACCACCATCAGTATCAGTAGCGTCGCTGTATCTAAATTCGTGTGCCACGCAACGACCAGAAGTTACCTGTTCGCGTTCTTTCTGGTGTTCGTTATTAATAAACATTGATTTGTAGGCTGACAAAAAGTTATATCCATCTATTTCTTGGAGTGTTTTGGTACCGACTTTCAAAGCACATCTTGATATCAACTGATGGACTCCAATTTGCGGACAGAAGAAACGACTGTTTGCATCAGGTGCTGTGAGTGCTAGAGCTATCTTGGAATGACTATGAAGTATCCCTTTGTTTAAAAAAACGAACCTACAGAACGTGTCGCTTTGAACCGCAGGATCAAGAATACTTGTCTCTACATCAGTCGCAGTAGAAGTATCCATAGGACTTACTCTTAGAAGATTAGGTACATTAAGCGGAACTGGTGCTCTCTCAACCATACTTTCCTGAACATCACCAGCATCACTTTCGGGCATAGGATCTTGATTCATTTTATAATGAAACAATTATAAAAATATTATTAATTAAAATTAAATTTAAAAATTCTTAGCTGATTAGCTAAGAATTTGCAATCCCTGCTGACCAAATACTAGAGTCTGTTTGGCGTGGACGAATACATAGAATGCCTGCGGGGAATCGCTTATCAAGTCAAGGCTCATATTTATTCCAAAGTTAACATTTTTAAAACTTACTCCTTGGTCACTAATAGAATCCATCGCTACACCAATACCGAAGGCACATCCTCCATCAGCGAAGTCTTTATCAAAACGTGTATCATCACTTAGACGAGCATTCACGGGACCGATAGAGGTTCTAGTGATATCAGCAAATTTAGTAATAGCATCCATATAGTTATAAACAATCTGAGAGTCCATAGTTCTGTTAGAAGCATTGTTTTGCTGAAGTGTGTTAATATTGAAATCAATTGGGAACTTAGAGCCGTTACGTGTAAAAAATAACTCATTTATGTTCGCACTTGAGCCGTCACTGTTAGTGGGATAAAGCGTTGCTAGACCGTCATAGAGCAGATTATTAATATGGGCCGCAGGGACAATATTAGCAAATACACCAAGTACTCGCGATAAACCAAGTTGGAAATTAATAATACCATTCGCTGAATTAATAGTCTGATAATACGAAGATAAAGAATTGTATTCATAAGATCCCGGCGACTGTGCTGTCATCTGTGCCATTGTATCAGCGTCCGGTTCAGCAAGTTCAGCAACAAGCGATACATCACTAAATTCATAAAGTGATTCAGTGTAAGAACCACTATCAACATCACCTGAAGTATGGAAGACCTGCGAGTCTGGTGACAAATGTAATTCTATGAGCAATCCCCCAGTTGCTGCCGTATCAAGTCTAAGTGGCTCACCTCCGTTTAGAAGACCGCATGGGAGACTCATACAGAAATGATTTTGAGTAGAAGACGACGATGGAATGTTAACAACCGATGCTTGCTGAGCCGCATAACTAGGAAGGATAAGTGCCTGATCGTATAAGTGAGTCATGTTATCCTCTTTAGAATTAATAGCCGGAAGGTAGGAACTTAAGAATCTGTTGTAGTGGCGAATTGATTCTAAAACTTGACCCGTTCTTTGCGATTTAATTGTTAGCGTATCAATACACGAGTATACACCTAATTTTTCACTCATAGATAAGTTTGATACATCACTGGTAGAAGATTCAGTAGAAGTTAGAAGTGTTCTGAATTTACCCGTAAAACGAACAGTCTGCCCTAGAAGCATACGGTCTTGTTCACCTAAAACAAATTGAACCACGGGATTCCCACCCTTAAACGATATTTCACCATTCGCCGTAACATTCGACGGAACCATCTCAACGTTCATTTGCGACATATTTTATGATATGTATTACATTAAAATTTAAAATTAAAAAATTATAATTACAGTTTTCTATCTTTTATAAAAGCATTCAGTTGGATTGCTGAACCTTTTAGTTTAAATAGATTACTTGTATTACTTATACTTGAACCATAAGAGATCCTGATTTGATCACTAGGCGACGAAGGTGCGATACATAGTTATTCCATAATTTATTCTTAGTCTGGACGTTATCTCCTGTGTACTCGATTTGCAATAAAAAATCTTTGCCTCGTGCGTCATAAACAGCATTCTGCCCTAAAGCAAGTGCTCTGCCTATGAAAAAGTTATTTTGGAATGACAAGAAGGATAGAGGCTCTATATCAGACATCGCGAGTGCCTTTTCTGCCTCAATTGCCCACTGCTGTGAAATACTGGTCTTAGATGATATTTTCGTGCAATCAACCTTCCTTGAAGGATTAATCTTCCCATCATAAATGAACTGATATTCTGTGAGTTCATCGCTAATACCGACTAGTCCAGAGCGTGCCGAACGGTTAATAACATCATAGGTATCTTCATTTTCTATATAGGTAGTAGAACAACTTAGAAGTTGCTTTCCAGAATAATTTGTAGCGTCTGTGGGGACACACAGAATACTGGTCGCCCTAGATTCAATTAATGGCAACCGAATATTCGCAACATTATCACCTGATAGCTGTGAATGACGATAGTTAGTAAAGGACCTATAATCATAATTAATAGTTCCACCTTCTTTCATCATATTAAGCATGCTTTGTTCATATCCATCCGGAACTTGAATTTGTTTAACTAGTAATTCAACATTACTTACAGTTAAATCAGGTTCATAAGAAGTTGCTTCATCTGGAGTTTTATCTACCATAAATACTCTGGAAGCATTTGATCCACCAACGGTAAAACCAAGATCACTTGTAATTTCGCTTGTGGTAATTTTAGTTTTCGTTGTTCCAACAGTTACTCCTGACACTTGTTCTATTTGCGTTATAGTACCAACAGAACCGTTGACAACTGATCCATCATACGATGCTAGGGAGAATTTTTGCCCCACAACAAAGGGAAATACATTAGTAGATGTCTGATTATTGTCTCTAGTTACAAAGAATGATGTAGCCGTGTCCGCATTTTCAAAAGATCCTGAAACTGCCGAACCACTATCAGAACCATTAATAGAATGGAACATAGGGTTCAGGCGTAACTTACGGAACTCATTAGTAGAATCTAATTTACGGAATACTTTTTTCTTGTCCTGAAGCAAAATTTCTATAAAAAGACCGTCGGTTAGCATAGCTGGGAACACTGCTTCATTTCGGAACAGGCCCGTATTTAAATGTAATTCACCTTTAACGACTTGGAAATCATTATCTGCTACTGTTGTAAAATCATCGTCTAGTGTTGGAGACGCACCTTCAATCTTAGAAAAGTAAGGATTGGAAAAACAATTACCTAGACTCGTTTTGGTAGTTCCAAGAGTTCCACGACATGCTGGATCATAGATAGTAGACCCCTCAGTCATAGCACGCTTCTTGCGTAAATTATCATTTGACTCATAATCAAATCGTAGAGCGGTTAAAATATCATAACCTTCTAGTTCCTCAAGTAACACCGTTTTTCTTCCCGAAAAGATACGTACAGATCTTATTAAACTGTGTAATCCGGTCTCAGAGTCTAACTGAAGACGCATAGCACCCGAGGTAGCACTGATAGTTGGTAGTGCTAGGGAAACATTAAATTTTAGTCTAGTCTGTGATAAATCAATAAACTTGGAAGTGGGCGGAACATAAATATCAATTTTACCACCAGAACGGTAGTTTAAACCATTTTCACTTGGAATTGCTACATCGGTTTGACCGACTTTAATTTTATCACTAGATGTAAAAAACGAACTCATTTATAATATCACAAATAAAAAAAATAAAAATTATTATTTTAAAATCTTTAAAAAGTACCTGAACCTACAATTTGATTCTTTGCTGATGGTATTTGAGAAGCGACTAAACCCATACTTTGGAACGCAGGACTTACTTTAACAGAAGTCAGTTTGGGAGGTGGTGGTGCGGCTGCATCATTATGCTTTTTATCTAAATCACCTTTCAAATCAGTATATGCTGACATGATACCACCTGTTAGATTTAATGCTCCCCCAACTAGTTCTAATGGTGGGAATGCTATTCCTGCTACATCCAGAACAGCACCTGCTTCTTGGTACTTGTCCGCTGTATCTTCACCACTGAATACACTTTTACCCTGTATGAGATTACTTATATTTTTACCAACGTCAAGTGCTCCTGAAAAATCACCTATTGCTTTACCTCCTATTTCAGATAATGCTGATAATCCAGCATCACCGATTTTACCAGCAGTCGCAAGTTGTAGACCTTTTTTAATTCCCGCAGTCATTAATCCGGATGATTCCCTTTTTGCTGTGTCTTCAGCAGCTGTACCAGCGTCACCAACAAGATTAGTTGCTGTCTTCACGTTTGTAGCCGCTTCATCTACAGTTCTGCCAGCAGTTCCTGCGACTACTTTACCATCATCACCTATTTCTCCTAATTCCATAGCGGCAGGAGGTGGTTTAGGTTCACCTTTTACAATTGCTCTTGTAGTTGACTTAATAGTATTAACACGATCAGCTAATTCTGTACCAAGATAACCTTTAAAACCATTTTTAGCAATACTTTGTCCTGCGTTAGCTACTCCAACTCCTGTGCCTATAACACCTGATCCATCCTTGAAACCGTAGAACGCTGCGTCTTCATCTTTTTTTGCTATATCAGAAGATACTTTACCAGGTTGCTCTTTTATTTTTTCTTTATATTTATCTTGTGCTTCTTGATTGTGTACCAGAACACCTTCATTAAAATTATTTATTCTAGCATTAAATGCTGAACCTTGCGATAAGGCGTCCGAATAACCGTACATACTCATTTTATGAATTAACTATTATTTTATTTTTATTCAGGAATATTATTTTCAACTTGTCCTCCATCAAATAATAATCTATCGCCTTCTGCTAATTGTTCTTGAAAGTTTCTAAATGCTCTGGCAGGATTTGACTGTAGATCTAAATATAAGAAGCTGTAACGTTCTTCCGTTGCTTTATGATATATCTTTTTGAAGTTTTCGTCTCCCCCGAACATCCCGTTATATTCGGCACTAATTTTATCTAATTCAGACATATTTTGTAAATTTAGACAAATGAATGCGTTTGTGTTATTTCTTATAGTTGGTCCTAGAGATTTAAAACTTTGAACACTCATAGCTAATAATCCTACGCCATAATGGCGACTCCTTGTGACTAAATGGTTTAAATAAGAATTTCTTTTTACTGATCCCAAAATATCATCAAAAATAAGACTAATAAATGGTCTATCATCATCATCAAATGATTTTTGTTGATTTATAATACCTGCTAAAACATTATCATCATAACCAGTATAACAATCACAACTTTTGCGTAAAAAACGGGACGTCTCATCTTGTTCTATGGTATTACTCATAATGGTAATATTATCGTGTACTCCTTTATAAAAATCATCTCTTAGGAGGAGGTTATTTAAAAGGACGCTCTTTCCGCTTTTTGTGGGAGCAATTATCGTCATGATACAGGGTAAATCTGGTAGATGATCATGTAATTCTTTACGTTGTTTTGGTTTAGGCAAAGGTTTCACAGGTAATATTACTGGGGCTGCTTTAGCATTCATTATTATAGTAGTTGGATTTTATTTTTAGTAATAGAATGTATTTATAACAAATAGCGTCAATCTTTGATTTGAATTCTCTAGAT
>Ga0233412_10001961_pt1 | contig 10261 bp, 10 predicted proteins | sample Na_anoxic_4_MG_FD_180667 | JGI IMG/M metagenome (GOLD analysis project Ga0233412, IMG submission 180667) | Seawater microbial communities from Saanich Inlet, British Columbia, Canada - Na_anoxic_4_MG | ecosystem: Environmental > Aquatic > Marine > Inlet | place: Canada: British Columbia... | reverse complement strand
TCAGGGGGTGGCTTATTTGGCACCTTATGTAGCTAGTAAATGGGCTGTTGTTGGTATTACTAAAACAGCGGCAATAGAATTAGGAGGTAGAGGTATTCGCGTAAATGTTATTGCTCCTACCTCTGTAAACACGCCAATGGCAAATACTGAAGACGGTCAGCCTCAACTGAGAATGGAACGTAAAGCAGTACCACTTGGTCGTATTTCAGAACCTGAAGAAGTGGCTTCACTGATTCATTTTTTATCAGCAAAAGATTGTGATTTTGTCAATGGACAAGTCATAGGTGTTGATGGTGGATTTACTGCAGGGTTTAGTATGGAAGCCTACAATACCCTGGCCGCCGAATAAAAACTAAAATTATTAATTAATTTAAAAAATATAGATATGGGAGCTCCCGGAAAAACTAAAGAAACAAATGCAGACTTTTTAAGATTTGCATTAAAAAGAACATGGATGGCCGCAGGTGCCTCTGAAGAGCATGGTGACGCTGTGGCGGATGCTTTAATGTTAGGAATCCGTCAAGGAAAGTTAAATCAAGGATTAGGCGTTTATGAAGCCATTGACATTATGCATCAAATGGATTTGCTTGATATTAAAGCGGAACCAGTAATTGTTGATGAAGGTCCCACTTGGGCATCTTTTGATGGTAAAAAATCCTCAGGATATTGGACCTTGACAAAAATGGCAAAAACAGCCATTGAAAAAGCAAAGGAACATGGTATAGCGATTGTTTTTGGTCATAACCATAATGATGCTGGTTCTTTTGGTTCTTATACATGGTTGGCTTCTCAAGCAGGATGTGTTGCTTTAACCTCAAATAATTCTGTTCCAATGTGTTCACCTCTAGGAGGAATGAGTAATACAATTGCTGTTCCACCTTTTGATGGAATTGGACCTGCAGGTGAAAAGCCTCCGGTATGGATGAGTACCAAATTATGTGAATGGTATGACGCAGATACAGCCCAGGCTGTATTGCAGGGAACCAAGTTAAGAGGTGATTATGTGATTGATCCTGATACAGGAGATGTAAGTAACGATTTAGCACCTTATGCAGAACCAATTGAAGGCTATGGTCGTGTTTATAACCAGTCTGCTTTTCAGCAATTAGGAAGCCCTAGGGTGTATATGTTGAATTTATTTAACGAACTACTTTCAGGAATTATTAACCCAGGTGGAACAATTACTCCAGAGGTTCCTTCTTTAGGAGATATTGTTGATGGCAAAGCAACAGGTACTTCAGTTGGTGGAAGTTACTTCATTTGTATAGATCCATCTAAGTTTGGTCCTTTAGGAGACGTATTGGCTAAATCTGATCGATTTGCTCAAGCGATTGAAGATTCTCCGGCAAGACCTGGCCAAAGAAAACCAGGAATGCCTGGAGCAAGAGGATATGAATCAATTATTAAAGATCAAGAAATAGTAGAGGTTTTAGATAGTCATTGGGAGCCATTCTTTAAAACCCAAGCAGGCCGTTATGGAATGACGGAAGAGAGCTTGAGAGCCGAATGGGAAGCACAAAGAAATAAATAATATATAAATCGGAGGAGAGAAATCTTCTCCACTTTAAATAGGATCTTATGAAATTATTAGAAGGAAAAGTAGCACTAGTAACTGGCGCTACCAAAACAAAAGGACTAGGACGTGCAATTGCTGAAAAATTAGCAGAAATGGGAGCTAAAGTTGTGCTAACAGGAAGAAATAGTTCAAAAGAAGGAATGGAACAAAATGTTGCTGATATTAAAGCAGCCGGTGGTGAAGCTATGGGTGTTTTGGTGGATGTCTCTAATCAGGAGCAAGTAGATGCTTCTATTGCTGATGTGGTAAAAGCGTATGGTTCTCTAGATATATTGGTAAATAATGCAGGCGTAGGGTTTGGATCTGCAATTTTAAATGAAAATGATGACAAAGCCTGGGATGCCAATTACGCCGTAAATGTAAAAGGAGCAATGGCCATGTGCAAAGGTGCTATTGGCGCTATGGAAAAAGCAGGTGGTGGAGCCATTGTTAATGTAGCGTCAACAGCGGGTATAGGGGCTAGTGCCGGAATGCCTTATCCCTATGTAGCAACAAAACATGCATTAGTAGGCGCTACAAAGGTGTTGGCCTTAGAGCAAGCCGCGAAGGGTATTCGTGCCAATGTAGTGGCTCCCGGAGCTATTAATACAGATATGTTGCAACAGGCCTATGCTGCGATTGCAGAAGGAGCTGGTATTTCTGTTGAGGAGGCTGCTAGAGCTGAGAATGCAAGTATTCCAATTGGCAGACCTGCTGAGCCAGGAGAAATTGCCGACGCAATAGTGTATTTGGCAAGTCCGGCGGCAAGTTATATTACAGGAATTGTACTTCCAGTTACGGGTGGTATGGCCCCGGGAATTTAAATGAATAAGAATAAAAATTTTCTATTTGGGAAAGGATCTCAAAAGGAATTTATAAATCGAAAATTATGAATAAAAATAGGTTAAATAGAGTAAAGAAAATTTCTTTGTTTGGGTTGATGGTATTGTTTTTCTCAAGTGTTTATGGCCAGTCAATGCCTATTGCAAAGTTGGATAGCGAAACTTCAAGGAAGGGTGAAATCGTATGGGTTGATTTGGTAACAAATGATGCCAAAGTGAGTAAAAAATTCTTTTCAAATCTTTTAGGTTGGACTTATGAGAATCATGAAGCATATGATGTGGCTTTGTCAGGAACAAAACCCGTATCAGGAATTATTGAAGACAAGGAATTATTAAAAGGATCAAAAACCAGTTATTGGGTGGTATCTGCTTCGGTAAGTGATGCAGTATCAACTACTAAAAAAATCAAGTCAAATGGAGGTAAAGTATTATCAGAACCAATGGAAATATCAGGCAGGGGTACAGTAGCGCTTGTTGAGGATTCTCAGGGAGCATTTTTCTCAATTCTCCAAAACAGTTCTGGCGACCCTAAAGCAAGTGCACCCAGAAATGGAGAATGGATGTGGGCAGAATTATGGACCAGTAATCCAGAGACAGCTGTTTCTTTTTATACGGAAGTTCTCAATATTACATCAAAGCCCATAGCTGATGGTGGCAAGGGAGATTATTTTATTCTGAAAGGAGCTACCTATGAGTTTGGGGGAATAACTAAGACCCCGGTAAAGAACGAAGCACCTATCTGGATTCCAGTATTACGAGTGGAAGATGCAACTGGGATTGCTGAAAAGGCAGTGAAGCTTGGAGGATCAGTATTAATTGGCCCTACAACTGTTTCAGGTAATAAAGTAGCATTGATAGCAACTCCTTCGGGAGCACCGTTTCTAGTTCAGGAATGGGATTTGTAATTGATTAGTAAAATCTAAAAAATAGAAAAGATGAAAAATATTAATAAATATACAATTGTTGTGCTAACCATTTTATCCTTGGTATTAGGAAGTTGCGGAAGCACAGGATCATCAAGTGGAAGTGGATATCGAAGTGTAAATCACTATCATCATGGTGCCGGAACCTGGGGAAGACCTTATTACGGAGATGAAGTGATTATTATAGATGATGGATATGATGTTGGAATGCCGGATGCGGTTACTTTGCCAATGGATGATTGGTAAGATCAAAAAACAGTTGGCCGGAATTCATTTATCAAAAGTGATTTTCGACAATTATTGATAAAAAAAAGTGACTAAAATGAAGAATGAAACTAAAATGAAGAGAATCTTATTGATTCTGCTATTAGTGTCTCCTCTATTGATGTTTGCTCAAGATGATGATGAGATTTCAGCAGCTGATATTGCGAAAAAAATGCAAGACCCATTGGCTCATATTGCTGCAATTATGTCTGACAATGATTTTTTGTTCAAAACAGGTGATGATGATTTTAGCTTTAGCTCCTCAATCCAACCGGTAAAAGCTTGGTCATTTGATGATGCTGGATTTAATTTTGTTGCCAGAGGTGTGATTCCGGTTGTAGGACTTGCTCCTCTTGCTACAAAGCCTCCGGGAATTGTAGAGCCATCGGTTTCAAAAGAGTCGGGTACGACTTGGGGGCTGAGTGATATCATTACACAGTTTTTCTTCTCACCTAAAACAGAAGGAGCTTGGAAATGGGGAGCGGGTCCGATGTTTTCATTAAAAACCCGTTCAGATGAGCGCCTTTCCGGTCCGGGATGGGGTTCCGGTCCTGTTGGTGTCATCGTTGGAGGAACAGGCAATTTTGCCTTTGCATTTATAGGTGGGCACTTGTGGTCGTTTGATGGTGATTTTAGTTCCAGTATTTTTCAACCCATGATTTTTTACAATTTTGAGAATAAGCCTGGGTTGTCGGTAGCTTACAACAATCAATGGTCATACAACTGGAAAGCTTCTTCAGGTAATGAATTGACAATCCCGTTAGGTGTTTCAATTAATAAGTCCGTTTCTATGGGCAAAGGCAATGGAATGGAATTTGGAATTGGACCGTATTGGAATATTTTGCGGCCTAAGGGTGCTGCTTCTAGTTTAATTAGGTTTAATCTAGCTTGGGTTTTCCCATGATAGACTGGGTACACAGAAGAAGGACCCACTGCAGGGTTTTTTACAGATAGAACAAGAATTAACTGGTAAATAATTGTACAAATTGAGCAAGTTAGAAGAATATAAAATAGTTGATTATCACTTTTTCCTGGATTATTTGAAATTTTTTTCAATGATCCTATTTGGAATAAGTATGACAACACCAGTCATGGCCCTGATCATATACGACATGGATGTAGCTTTCATCGACGGAAAAAAATCTTTGGTTGGTCAAAGTTTTTGGGATAAACCCATTCTGCCTTATTTGGCCGCCTTTTTTATTTTGATGATCCATTGGCTAAAATTTACAGAGATCAATCACAGTTTAAAGAATACAGACAGCAATCATCTATTGATCACATTTATTTATTTCTTTTTGCTTTGCCTCTATCCTTATTTTGAAATGAATATAGAATTTACTTCAAGAGATGCCGAATCCAGAGCTTTATTTACTGCTGCCTGGGGTATGATGGGGGTTTTTGCCTATTGGAATTTGCACTATGCATATAAAAATAACCTGGTAAAGAAACAGTTTCATATTAATAGAGTTAATGCGCTAAAACGTGAAATATTAGCAGATCCTATTGTAGCTATTATTTGCATCCCACTTGCCTTTGTGAGTTTAGAAATTTGGATCATCGCTATGGTCGTACTCATTCCGGTAACAAATATTATCATGTTTAGAATAAGTAAAAAAAGACAACATATTTAAAGAATATAAGAACACTTAAAATCAGAAAAAATGAAAGATTTAAAATTAAACCCGAATTTGAGTATCCGTGACGGTCACTTGTTTATTGAAGAGATGGATACTGTAAAAATTGCAGAAGAATTTGGAACACCTTTATTTGTGGTTTCTGAGAAAATATTGGTTGATAATTACCATGCCTTTCAAAATAGTTTTCAAAAATATTATCCGGAAGGAAGGATCAGGGTAATGGCGGCAGTTAAGGCGAATCCTACAGTTGCTATAAGAAGATTACTTTCAAGAGAAGGATGCGGTTGTGACACTTTTGGTATGGGTGAATTAGAAACAGCACTCCGAGGAGGTGTACCTCATGAAGATATCGCCATAAACGGTTCTATTAAAGACAATGAAATTATAAGAAAGGGTATTGATCTTGGGATCCCTATTATTTTAGATAACATGCAAGAACTTGATATGTGTCAGGAGGAAGCGGCTAAATTGGGTAAGACTGCTAATGTTTTGTTGCGGATTAAACCCTATATGGCTGAATTGGATGAACCATCAGATTTTTTCCCTTCTCGATTAATCAGAGAGATGACCCAAACAGTAAAGTATGGTATTCCAACCTCTGAAGTAATGCAAATGCTTCCAAAGTTTAAACACAGGCCAAATGTTCATTTAGAGGGGGTACATACACACGCAGGTAGACATAGTAAAAAACCAATCTTTTGGAATTCATTGGTGACCTCAATTGTCGATATGATAAAAATTATTCACGACGGTGTAGAAGGTAATTGGATTCCTAAAATTGTTAGTGTTGGCGGAGGTTTTCCTTCAGAAATGGACAAAGAATCTCGTGTTGCAGTGACGGATTACGAAACACCGCATATTGATGAGTTTGCAAAAGTTATTACAGAAACATTCCGCAATGAAATGAGTAAGCATGGATTTTCTATAGATGGTATAATTTTAGAAATAGAGCCGGGCAGAGCCATGTATAATGAAAGTGGCATTCATATTTTTAAGGTGCACAATATGAAACACGAAACGGCACATGGAATGAATTACCAATGGGCTGAGACTGATACTTCTGAAACATTTTTGAGCGTTGGCGGACTAAACGTGGTGCCACCATTTGATTTAGTGTCTTGCAACAAAGCTGATCAGGAATACGACACACCAGTTGATGTCGTAGGAATTACTTGTAATTATGATTGTTTGGCCGAGCAGTACAAAATGCCTCAGTTGGAACAAAATGATGTATTGGCCTTTTTAAATACAGGCTCTTATATAGAACCTTATACATGTAATTTTAACGGTTTGCCAAGACCGGGTATGGTGTTGATAAATGGTGACACATGTGAATGGGTAAAATCTCCGGAAACACAAGATGAGGTTTTCAGCAGACATGTGGTACCTGAAAGATTAAAATAATAAGTGAATAGCAACATCAATAAGTAGGGTGTTTTTTTGCCCGAACCATTGTATTATTTGAAAATTTAGAAAAGATGATCAAAGAAAAAATGAATTGGATGCCTCTGATAACGATTGTGGCTTCCATGGTTATGATGTATATCACATCATTCAGTATAAATGTTTTAATTGGGCCAATAGTCGAAGATTTAAACTGGTCGGTTTCAGGACTGCAAATGGTCATTGTTGCTGCCTCATTGGTAGCCGGTACTTTGATGGTTACGGCTGGTAGATTGGGAGATAAAATTGGAAAGAAGAAAGTATTTCTTATAGGCTCCATAATTTACACCATAGGTCTATCAACAGTAGTATTAAGTCCTAATTCCTTTATTTTCAGCATCGCATGGGCTGTTATTTGGCCATTAGGAATGGTAATGGTTATTCCAACCAGTATTGCATTGATAATGTATTTTTATCAAGGTGCTCAGAGGGCACAGGCCTTTGGTATATATGGTGCAGTGTTGATGCTCATTTCGGCATTGGCACCTGTTGTGGTAGGATATTTGGCAAGTTCTGTGGGCTGGAGAATTGCCTTGGGGCTTTCGCCGGCTTTTGGAATTATCACCATTATTTTGGCATTCGGATTGCCTGAAACGTCTAAAGATAAAGACATCAAGATTGACCTAATCAGTGTGATATTGTCAGTTGTTTCGTTTGGTTTACTCTTGATTGCCACCACTATGGCTTCCCAATATGGATGGTTTTTTGAAAAAAGGCCGTTTATGATTGGTGATAGCACCTTACCCCTTTTCGGCTTGAGTGTTGTACCATTTATTTATTTACTTTCGGTAATAATGCTTGTTGTTTTTTTTAAACGAGGAAATGCTTTAGTCGATAAAGGACAAAGTCCTTTATTAAATGCAGCCATTTTAAAGAATATTCCTTTTACCATAGGAATGATGGTTCAGGCCCTTCTTTATTTTTTGTTTGCCGCCATATTATTTGTGGTTTCTGTTTTTGTTCAATCAGTTTCAGGTTTTGATTCATTTGATACGGCTTTAACTACATTACCTATTTCGGCGGGTGTAGCATTATTTTCATTTTTTACACCTGGATTAGGAAGGAAAATCGCTCCAAAATGGATCATTATAACCGGCTTTATTATTGTGCTAATTGGATCTTATATGCTCAGGCAACAGGTAGCAGTGGAAATGAGTCCGATGACGATGCTGTTTGGTTCAGTAATTTTTGGAATAGGTTGTGGACTTGTGATGGGGCAGATTGCCAGTGTGACCATGATCAAAGTGGCTCCTGAGCAGAATGGAGAAGCTTCAGGTTTATCTGAAACAATGAAGGAGATCATTGGCCAGGGCTTTGCCATAGCCTTCGCAGGTGCCGTTCTTTTTGGTAGTGTTTATACCAATATGACCCATGAGTATGAAAAGGTAGAATCAATAGATCTGTCCATAGAAGAGGAGGATGAAATTATGCTCGAATTAGAGGATACTTTTCAATCTATTACGCCGGCTGAAGAGCAGAAATTTATACAGACACTTCCAGAAAAAACACAGGAGGCCTATCAGGATATTGTGAATACATCAGCAGTGAATGCTTTTACCCGAACCTTGTCGATATTGGATATTTTTACCATTATATGTATCTTTTTATCCTTGTTTCTTCCAAATTTTAAAATGACAGATGACTAAAAATTTAAATGATCATAGCATGAAAATAGCCTGTATTTATTCTGGATCACCAAAGTCAAAAGAGGCATTTGATATAATAGATAATATGTATTCCTTGAATTCAATTGAAGAAGCAGAGGTGGTCGTCGTTTTAGGTGGTGATGGTTTCTTACTTCAAACACTTCATCAGCACCCTGATCTTGATAAACCTATCTATGCCATGAATAGAGGTACTATTGGTTTCTTATTAAATGAGTTCAAAGAAGAAAATTTAATAGAAAGAATAAAAAATTCACGCGATATATTTTTATGTCCTATCACAATGGAGGCCACAAATACCGCGGGAAATAAAAAAGTATATAAGGCATTTAATGAGGTATCTGTATTGAGATATTCAGCCCAAAGTGCGAATTTAAAAATAAAAGTAGACGGGAAACTCGCTTTGGACCATTTGTCCTGCGATGGAATTTTAGTTTCAACTCCAGCAGGAAGTACGGCCTATAATTTATCGGCACATGGTCCGATAATTCCTCTAAATTCAAATTTACTTGCCCTTACACCTGTGAGCCCTTTTAGACCAAGGAGATGGAAAGGTGCTCTTCTTCCGAACACATCAGTGATAGAAATAGAGAACCTTGATCCGGTTAAAAGACCTATTGGTTCGGCTGCTGATTCTAAAGAAATAAAGAACGCGGTACACATAAAAGTTTGGCAGGACAAACAGGATAAAAGACATTTACTTTTTGACAGTGAACAGTCTTTAGAAGACAGAATTATGTTTGAACAATTCAAAGCATAAACGAGAAAGAAGTGATATTTTAGTAGGGTGATAAAAATTACACGCAATTGAGCATTAAATATGTAAAACAAAGATTATGAGAAAATTTATTAAAGGAATATATACAATGATGCTATTGGTTCTTTTGAGTTGTGGGACTTCAGTTAAAGTTACGGATGCATGGCAGGTTGACGACATTGATGAAGCCAGAGAAGAGCAATATTTAGTGATAGCTCGAGTAGATGATCAGATTGGCAGACAACGATTTGAACAGGAGATAGCAGATAGATTGAGAACCGGCGGAATCAAAGCAGTTGAAAGCTATAAGCAATATCCATCATTGAATATTCTTATGCAATTAACGGATGAGGAAATTGATCGTTGGGTAGCTGGTATTCAAAGTGAAGGCTTTAATGGCATTGTGCTAACGGTAATCAAGGAATCAACATCCGAAACCAGAACTTCAACTTCAGGAGTTGGTGTAGGCATGGGTTATGGACCAGGCTACTATGACGATTATGGTTATTTTGGAGATTACTTTGGGTCAGTTTATTCTCCATATGGTTATTCAGGTGCCTATATTCCTGTCTCTCAAAGAACATACACTTCTGAAACATATCATCTTGAATCTGTTGCTTACGATCTTGAAAGGGAAAGAAATAAGCAGCTTATAGCAGTAGTGACGGTCGAAATCACTGATCCTAAATCAGCGGCAGAGGTAGCACCTAAATATGCGGATAAGGTATTTGCTCAATTCGAGTGATCTAGTTTTGATGCTAATCCTGTATTTAACGAAAATACTAGACAAATAAAAAACACCATTAGACCCAATCCCGATGTGGGTTTTCTTTCTCAACAAGGAGTCTTTTCAGGATCAACCCAGTAAATCCTTGATTTTCAAAGCGGAGCTTTGTCAGGTTACTTCCCTTTAAGGAAACAAACCTTTTAGTTAGTTGGTCAATAAGATATAGTTGCTTAAATTTAAGGTTCGTAATGAATAATCCCTATTGAATTAATTAAACCCCCTTCTATAATGAAACATCAACTCTTCAAAATTGTATTTTTATTTGTATTGACCATCTATTTCGGATGTCATAAAAGTCAAAGCCAAGAAGCATCATCTAAGAATGCTAATGAATTGGACCGAACTATTTTGCCAATTCAACCGCCAAAAGCGGCAGCTATTACAGA
>Ga0233412_10001959_pt1 | contig 10269 bp, 17 predicted proteins | sample Na_anoxic_4_MG_FD_180667 | JGI IMG/M metagenome (GOLD analysis project Ga0233412, IMG submission 180667) | Seawater microbial communities from Saanich Inlet, British Columbia, Canada - Na_anoxic_4_MG | ecosystem: Environmental > Aquatic > Marine > Inlet | place: Canada: British Columbia... | reverse complement strand
CAGATTAAACAGTTCTGTGAGGTAGGAACAGTGTTTGTAACGTTAAACCTTTTATTATCAGGTCGAGGGAAAGTCGAATTCTGCAATTTCTCCAAAATTATAGATACGCATTACTCTAACATACAGGAGGTCTTATAGACATGGTGTATGTGGTTTCTAAAACTGGCAATCCTTTAATGCCTTGCACAGAAGCAAAAGCTCGTAAGCTTTTAAATGATAAAAAGGCGAAAGTTATTAAACATACTCCTTTTATTATTAAACTTTTATGGGATTGTGAAGAAAAGACTCAAGAAGTCGTAGCTGGTATGGATACTGGTTCTAAGTTTATTGGTTGTGCTGTAATCTGTAATAATAAAGTTATTTATTGTTCAGAAGTAACAATGAGATTTGACGTTTCTAGAAAGATGAAACAAAGACTTATGTATCGTAGAACGAGAAGATGTAGGAAGCTTAGATATCGTAAAGCTAGATTTAGCAATAGAACTTCGTCAAGAAGAAAAGGAAGACTAGCACCAAGTATCAGAAGTAAAATTAATTCTCACTTAAGAGAAAAGAAATTTGTTGAATCTATTTTACCTGTAACTAAATGGATAGTAGAAACTGCCAAGTTTGATATCCATAAGATAACAAATCCAAATGTTAAAGGAATTGGATATCAAGAAGGCAATCAGAAAGATTTTTATAACGTAAAAGCCTATGTTTTACACAGAGACGGTTATATTTGTCAACATTGTAAAGGAAAGTCCAAAGACAAGAAATTAAGAGTTCATCATATCATTTCTAGACTTACAGGAACCAATTCTCCTGACAATTTAATAACTTTATGTATCACATGCCATAAAAGATTACATTTAGGTGAAATAGAGTTAAATGTAAAAGGAAAACGTTCTAAAACCAAACATGCCACTGAAATAGGTATAGTTAAATCACAATTAAAGAAGCGATGGATAGGATTTGAAGAGACTTTCGGTTACGAAACTAAATATAAACGAGAATGTATATTAAATTTACCTAAAAATCACATTAATGATGCGATAGCTATTTGTTGTGAAGATAAACAAATAAAATTGAATAATGATAACGTTTATTTAAAGAAACACGTTTCTTCTGGAGATTATCAACAAACTAAAGGCAAACATAGTGAAATAAAAATATCTACGGGGAAGTTGTTTGGTTTGAGAAAATTTGATTTAATAAAAACATCTAAAGGCATCGGTTTTGTAAAAGGAAAAAGAGTAAGAGGAGTTTTTGTGATATTCCGTTTAAACGATACAAAGATAATAGAAGTTGGTATCAAGAGAAAATGTAAGAGGATTTTAGCAAGAAAAACGACATTGATAGAAAAAAGTGAATGTACTGTTTGATATAATAAATACATGTCTAAAAAGAAGAAAAAAAAGAATAAGTCTCTTCTCTCAGACGCTTTAAACTCTCTTAGTACTGAAATAGATAAGAGAGGGAATAAGAACAAGAAGAGAGAGGAGGGTTTACAAAAAGCGGTCAGTAAAAGGAAACAGGACCGTGAAGAGAAACTCTTCATAGACTCTATGCCTTCCTTTGACCACATTGATTTAAAGGATGAAGATTGATATGGGATCAGACTATACTAATTGGCGTGCGAATAAGATGGCTGAGTTGGCATCTGCTTGGGCATTTGAAGAGTTAAAAGCAAAGAAAAATAGAAATATAAATTATTCTGATATAATTTCTGATGCATTAGAATTGCTTGATGAAGATTTTAAATGCGGTAAAGCAAGTGAAGAAGATATAGCCAAAGTTGTAGATGTTATTAATAAAAAGTTTAGGGACTGGATCTCGATATACGGACAAAAAGAAAAAGTAAATGGAACCGATGAGTTTGGTTTCATATCGTTTGATTAATAGGAGTTGAAATGGCAGATAAGTTTGGAAGACCTAGTTGGGATGATTATTTTATGGCGTTAGCAATGACAGTTACTACCAGGAGTTTAGATAAAAACACTAAACATGCTTGTTTGCTAGTTGACGATAAACATAGGATTATAAGTCTAGGATACAATGGTCCACCCAAAAAAGCTGTAGATGAAAATGTTCCTACAGAAGGTGTAGCTAAATATCCTTGGTTCATTCACGCAGAACCGAATTCTATTTTTAACGCGAAAACTTGTTTAGAGGGAGCGACTGCTTATATCACTGGTCGTCCATGTGGTCCTTGTTTTAGTTTTTTATTACAGGTTGGAGTAAAAAGAGTAGTTTATGGTCCTATTAAATCAAGTTCTCAAACAGAAGATAGTACCAAAATCGTTGAAGAAATGCTTATTGGTCAAGATGTATCTTTCGAAGAATACAAGGGGAATTTTTGGGAAGTATTCGATTTAATGGAAAAATATCTTGAGACTAAAGGTCTTGTAAACGAGAAAGAATAATGGCAAAAAGAGATTTAACTCATGTAAGAGATAATCGTTCAGAAGAAGAATTGGAAGAATATTGGCCCGAAACTGATCAGAGAGAAGAAATATGGGCAGACATAATTTGTGATGAAATGCGTTTTAAAACTCATAAAAATGTAACGTATGAAAATTATGGTTGTGGACATGATGGGAAAATGATTAGGAACGCAGAAGATGTAAATTCAAAACCAGATAAAAAATTTATCATAGATGGCAAAGAAATACTAATAGAGATAAAAGCCTATGACAGATCAAATGGGAATCAAAGAGAGATGATGACCATAAAAACACACTCTTTAAAAGAATGCGTTAAGTATAATGCTTTTATTGTTGTTCCTTCTGTTTCAGCTTGGGTTATATTTACTCCAACTGGTATAGAGTACCTACTAGGATATGGCGTGTCTAAGATATATCCGGGATTTTCTCCCAATGATCTAGCAATAAGAATGTACTCTATGGATGTGAGCGTTATGTTAGATTCTAAGGCTATAAGCATACATGACTGGAGTCTAGATTCTAAAAATAAGATTGAAAAGAATTGGAAGAAACTATTTATCAAGGAGAAAAAATGAATCCTGAAAAGATGAACGACAATTAAGAGAAGCCCAACGACTTCTAGGCGAAGAATCTAAAGAAACTGATACTTGGACATGTAGTTGCGGCACAGGTTGGTTAATGGAAGAAGAATTCTGTGCTGATTGCGGCAGGTCTCGTCCTTCTCAAAAAACAGATAGCCATTTGCCCGAACATTTTGAGAAAATGATAGAGCATGTTATCCTAGAGGCTCGTCCTGCGATAGAAGAAAAAATTAAAGAGACTGACGAATGGCACGGTGAAATAGAATGTCCAGTTTGTGGTAAACAATTAAGTTATAGTAAATGTAAAGGCAATGGACATATTCATGGTAACTGCGAGACAAAAGGTTGTCTTCGATGGATGGAATAATGGATCAAGAAAGATTTGACAGAATCAAAGAGATAATAGATGATGCTTGTAATGACTTTAGAAACGTTGAAGATTTGGACGATGAGCCAGATCTAGAAAGCATAGCTGAAGAAATATTTTATGAGCTTGAAAGGTTAAGGGATGGTTCTGTGAAGACTGCTGATGGAGTAGCTGTTACTGATGGTATGGAATTATTTTCGACAGTTGAGTTACATGATACAATTATGGAATGTCATGCTAAAACAGATGCTTATTGGGTCACACACGAAGGACAACATGTTGTTGATAGTGTAGAAAAATTCTGTTCTACTCCAGAAGCAGCAAAAGAAGCAAAAGGAAAAGAATAATGAATACTTGGATTGTATCTGATTATCATCTTGGTGACGACAGAATGAAAATTTTAGGAAGACCGTTTGATTCCGCTGACGTAATGGCAGAAACATTTATTAAATTACATAATAGTGTAGTCAAACCAGAGGATGAGGTAATAATCGTAGGAGATGTTTGTTGTAATAAAACATTAGATAAAATAAGCTTGATAGAAAGATTTAATGGAAAAAAAACTCTTATCAGAGGTAATCATGATATCGGACTGAGCGATGATGTTTTGTTCAAATATTTTAATGTGATTGTTCCAGATGGAAAAGGTTTAAATGTCGAGGTAGGAGACATACCTTGTTATGCTACTCATTATCCTACATCTGGAGTCGAAGATAGGTTCAACCTAGTTGGACATGTGCATTCTGCATGGAAATATCAACTTAATATGTATAATATTGGGGTTGACGCAAATCACTTCTATCCTGTCAATTTGAATACGATACCATTTCACTTAGAAGCTATTACTAAATTTTATGATAGTGACGTTTGGGTAGCGTATAATGATATTAATGTAGCATACAGAGATAAACGAGGAAAAAAGGATAAGTACTTCAAAAGTTAATTATGTCTAATGGAATCTATAGATATCCCGGAGGGAAGTCAAAAGCAAACGTAAGAGAAAGAATATTCAAATATTTTCCATATTCTTACGAAGAGATGAGGATTCCTTTTGTTGGAGGAGGAGGAATCTTCTTTCATGTACCGACTAACAAGAAAAGATGGATAAATGATCTAGATGTCAATCTTATGAGCGTATACAAGGCTCTTAGGGACCGTCCAGAGGACTTTATTTCCAAATGTAGGGAGATTCCCCTTCATACAGAAGAAGAGGTCACAGAAGACGTTTGTGGCGGTAGAAAAGTATATAATCACAGGATGAAAGATATCTTTGACAGATTCGCTCACGATGAGGAGATGGATCAAGCTCTCAGATATTTTTTCGTTAACAGGACAGTTTGGTCAGGTCGGGTAAATTATTTAAAAGAATCAAGACTTTATTTTTCTAATCCACCAGGTTGGTCAATAGTTAAAACTGATAAATTGCATAAAGCAGCAAGAATCTTACAAGGCGTTAAAATAACATCTGATAGTTATGAGGAATCATTGAGTTCTAAAGGTAACGATGTTTTAATTTATATAGATCCTCCATATTTTGTCAATACAGAATTAGATGAAAATTCGAAGTTATATAGACACAACTTTACTGTCGCAGATCATAGAAAATTGGCAGAGAATATTAAAAAATGTAATCATAGATTTATAATCAGTTATGATGATGACAAAGAAGGTTTTATTAGAAGTCTGTATGATGGATTCAATCTCTATCAAGAAGAATGGTCTTATTCTGGAACATCTAGCGGAAAGAATCAGTCGAAGACGAAAAAAGTAGGTAAAGAATTAATAATAACAAATTTCAAGAACGAAACTGTTTTTGATTTATTTGCAGAGTAAGAAGGAATGAAAATGTTTGAAATCAATAAAATACATGAAAAAAATATAATGCAACTTAATGTTACTTTATATCTAAAAGGTGAAGAGATAAAAACTACTGCTACTGATGATATCTTTTATGATTGTGTTTGTACCGATTTACTTGGAAATGTACTTGACTCTGATTACGAAGATGTTTGTACTTTTGAGGAACGTCAAGGTTATCGTTTTTTTATAATTAATAAAAATATATTAGTTTTTAGTTTAGATGGATTTGTTGGAGATCATAATTTTTACGATTATGCTTGTGGATTACAAATCGAATGTGAGAATATCGGTTTGGCAGAAATTCTTTTTGCAGATGAACCTGATGGTTTGTATTATTTAGCGAAAGATGTCGTTCCGCTCTTTAAAGATCATATTAAGGATATGAAAAACAAAAATCAAAAAACATTTAATATGAATTTGCCTACTGTTTGGAGTTATTCTTCTTGGGTCGAGGAAGATTATTTTTCTGGAGGGATGGAAGGTGATTGTGAATGGGATTATTTAGGCGTATTGGATATGCATAATGTTCCTGCGTTAGACATAAGTAATGCTATAAGCGGGAAAATAGACATTAGCGATATTTGGGGGATTAAATGAGAATAGAGAACGATATTAAACTTGATTTTGATGATGTTTTGATTAAGCCTAAAAGAACAGCACTTGTAAGTAGGGCAGATGTTGATTTGATCAGAGAATACACATTTCTTAATTCTAAGCAAAGATGGTCTGGTTGTCCAATTATAAGTGCGAATATGGATTCCTGTGGAGTTTTTAGCGTTGCTAGAAAGCTAATGAAACATGATATGCTGACAGCCTTACACAAACATTATACAATTAAAGAATTGATAGATTTTTTTAATGAGGGGAATAAAAATGTTTGGAACAGAGTTTTTTGTTCAATAGGAATGTCAGACGATGACCTTCAAAAGCTTAGGGACATTAGTATTGATGAACGTATGGACGAGGAGACTGGTGCAGACTGGTTCCCTCATATGATTAATATAGATATTGCTAATGGTTATTCTCAAAATTTTGTTGATAGAGTCAAACAAGTTAGAGAAGTTTATCCCAAGGCAATTATTTTAGCTGGAAATGTTGTTACGCCAAATATGGTAGAAGAACTGTTACTTTCAGGAGCAGATATTATTAAAATCGGGATCGGTTCTGGAGCCACCTGCCAGACTCGTATTGTTGCAGGCGTGGGATACCCCCAATTGTCAGCCGTTATAGAATGTTCAGATGCTGCTCATGGTCTTGGTGGTCATATTTGTAGCGATGGAGGTTGTGTTTATCCAGGAGATATAGCTAAAGCGATGGGAGCAGGAGCCGATTTTTGCATGGTCGCCGGTCTTTTTGCAGGGACAGATGAGTGCGAAGGCGAATGGGAATATGCAGATCCAACAGATAAGACATCTAGAAAGAAGTATTTTCTATTCCATGGCATGTCTTCTAAAGAGGCACAAGATAAATGGAATGGAGGACTATCTGCCCATAGAGCCTCAGAAGGCAAAGAAGTAAAAGTTCCATATAAAGGTAGCGTTGATGATATTATTCAACAAATTCGCGGAGGGCTCGCCAGCGCATGCTCGTACACCGGAGCGAGAAGACTTAAAGATTTATCAAAATGTACTACGTTCGTTAGATGTAATTCTACGCATAATAAAGTATACGGTATATGAATAAAAGAATGAAGTCAATTTTAATTTTTTGCAAAAGTTGTAAGAAGAAACATAGAATGACAATGCAACCTTGTCCTAATTGTGATGGGCGAGGAGGTTCTATATCGCAACCAGTTAGCGATAATGTATTTGACAATTGTTATGCGAATTATGAATGTGAAGGATGTGAATCTTATAGAGATCATACAGGAGTTTAAACATGGCTTGGTTGACAGGGAAGCAAGTTGAACTAGAAGTTGCTAATGGACGAATAAAGATTGATCCTTTTAGCAAGGAACAAGTTAATCCTCGTTGAAAAATATTTATAATATTTAATTTAAAAGAAGGAGTTTTTTAAGCATTATGTTAATAATATAATAGTGAGAGTAATAACGTACTAAGAGAAAGATTAAAACAATGGAAATTAAAGATACACTCTGCCTAAGAATAGATAAAGAACTTCTTGATAATATTAAACAAATTGCTAGAGAACTATCAGTGAAGGAACAAAAAGATATATCTTATTCAGATTTAATTAGGAAATCATTAGAAGATAGTTACGGAAAATAATGTTAATCCATAAAGCATATAAATTCAGGCTTTATCCCACAAAAGATCAAAAACAAGATCTTTTACAACACGGAGGAAACACTAGATTTATATGGAACTATTTTCTAGATCTAAATAAAGAATATTATCAAAAAACAAAGAAATTTATGTTCGGTTATGAACTTAGCAGTTTGCTTCCTGAACTGAAAAAGGAACTACCGTTCTTATCACTGTCTTTCTCTCAGTCTCTACAGCAGGTAGGAAGGCATTTTGATAAAGCTTTAAAAGATTTTTTAGACAAAAAACAACCTAATAAACGTTTTCCAGTTCACAAATCTAAAGATAAAATGAAAGACAGTTTTCATTGTCCTCAGAAATTCAAAATATCCAAAAACTTTGTTAGAATCCCCAAAATAGGAAAAGTTAAATGGATTAAACATAGAACTATTAATGGAAAAATTAAATCTATTACTATCTCTCAAGACGGAGAACTGTGGTTTTGCTCGGTGTTAACAGAACAAAGTATTATAGTTCCTAAGTTGGAAGAAGATAATATTGTAGGAGTTGATTTAGGAATTAAAGAATTTGCTGTTTTCTCAGATGAAACAGTAATTAGTAATCCTAGAACTCTTAAGAAAAATACTAAAAAACTTAGAAAATTACAACAGAGTTTTTCAAAGAAAAAGAAAAGCTCAAACAATAGAAAAAAAGCTCGTATATTAGTTGCGAAGCAACATAGAAAGATCAGAAATATTAGAAAAGATTTTCAAGACAAATTGACTCATAATATGATAACCAAGTATTCTGGGTTCGTTTTAGAAGATCTTAGTGTCTCTAATATGGTTAAGAATCATTGTTTAGCTAAAGCTATTTCTGATGTTGCTTGGTCTAGTTTTAGAAGCAAATTAGAATATAAATCTTTATGGAATGGTAAGCATTTAATTACAATTGATCGTTGGGAGTCAACGAGTAAGACTTGTAACAATTGTGGTTGGAAGAACAAAAATCTTACATTAAAAGATAGAATTTTTGAATGTAAGATTTGTGGACATGAAGAAGATAGAGATTTAAATGCTTCTAAGAATATACGAGACGTAGGATTAAAAATACTGTCGGACAGGCAGGAATTAAAGCTTCTGGAGATTGAATCTCTATCTCATAAGTCGATTTGTGAGACAAGTTCGGTCGTTGAAGGAAGAAAAAGAAGTACAGTTAAAGCTGTATGAAGCCCCTGGGCTTGCCTAGGGGAGTGTCACGATTATCGTCTTGCTCCTCTTCTCCGTAGATTGTTACCTAATTCGGTACATAAGTTTACTCCTTGCATAGACCCTAAATTGCCGATGCAATATGAAGAGATCATTATCCCAGAAAATGGATATTTGATGGAAGTAGAACATGCTTATCTAGGCTCTACAGTAGAACAGTTTGGTTCTGACCATTTTGCTAGTCTGTGTACTGGCAAGAGTTCAGTAGGAAGATTGTTTATTAAGAACCATGCTTGTGCAGGACTGATCGATCAAGGATTTTACGGTCATATAACGTTAGAAATGACAGCAAAGCTTCCGACTATAATTTATCCACATATGAGAATCGGACAAATGTTTTGGTTCGAAAGTGTGGGTGATATCAAGCTGTATAATGGTAAGTATAATTCTGACAATGCCGCTCAACCCAGCAAAATTCATTTAGATATTTGAAGAGGATTAAATATGAAATTGTATGTAGTTCCAGTAGAAAACGAATGTAATGCGACTTGTCCATGTTGTATCACTAGATTCAAGAAAGAAACAGTATTTGGGGAGAGACTTGATGTTAAGCATCTTGCAAAAATTAAAGATCTAGATATAGATAAGATAGAATTGACAGGAGGAGGAGAACCTTTTTTACATAAAAGAATAGCTGAAATTATAGCTTCTTGCATAGACAAGGCTCCGACTCAGGTTTATACAAACGGATCTTTTGTGATACAAAGGGGAGCAAGGCTAAGAAAACTTTTGTATCTATGCTTGTCAAGGATGCATTATGATGAAAAGAAGAATTACAAGTTGATGGGCGTTAGGTATAGGATACTTGATATGCAAAAACTGTTTACTCCCATAAAAATGTCAGTAGTCCTAATGAAAGGCGGTATAAGTGATGCCAAAGAGTTAAGGAGATACTTTAGATGGGCGAATGATATTGTTGGAGCTAAGGCTGTAGTTGTACGACAGATGTTTGATTTTGATTATCCTACTGACGTACAAAAAAGATTTGTGTCTTCTCAAAAGATTTTTGATGATTTATGCATTAGCGATTATGAAACTAACGAACAAGGTAATATAATTTTCCGTTCTAAGAAGATGCAAGTAGAGATAGAGACTAGAAGTTGTGCTTGCGAAGCAACGTATCCAGTGATGAGAGCAGATGGAAATATATATAAGGGGTGGACGAATGAACTCTATTAAACCAGTTAAAATATCTTTTTTTGGTCCGTCAGGTTCTGGCAAAAGTACAGCTTCTCAATGTTCTCGGAAAATATTTGGTGAGTTGTTGCCTATATATTGGTTTAAAAAGTGCAATGTCGCAGAGCCATTGCATCTTATTCAAAATCATATTTATCGTGAGATGGGGATTAAGAGCGTGTCACAAGATGGCGAACTTTTACAGTATCTTGCAGAAAAGTTTGAAAAAGATCTTGGACCAAAATGTGTAGATAGGGTCAGAAAATTTGTATACGCTTATCAGGGAAAGGTCATATGCGTAAATTCTGATTGTAGAAATAATGCATATAAATGCCTTAAAGATAATGGTTTTGTATTTGTTAGGATACAGACAGATCCTTCTATAAG
>Ga0233412_10001958_pt1 | contig 10272 bp, 10 predicted proteins | sample Na_anoxic_4_MG_FD_180667 | JGI IMG/M metagenome (GOLD analysis project Ga0233412, IMG submission 180667) | Seawater microbial communities from Saanich Inlet, British Columbia, Canada - Na_anoxic_4_MG | ecosystem: Environmental > Aquatic > Marine > Inlet | place: Canada: British Columbia... | reverse complement strand
GCTTGCGCGGCAATCCTTGCTCGTGCCAACTGGTCTTGAAGATCTGCATCTCGATCGCGCCCTTAATGCCCTGATGCAAAATGGCGTAGATAGTGCGGATTTGTATTTCCAGCTTACGCGGCATGAGTCATGGTCGCTCGAAGATGGCATCGTCAAGGAAGGCAGTTATAACCTTGACCAGGGCGTTGGTGTGCGGGCCATGGCGGGAGAAAAGACCGGTTTTGCATATTCTGATGAGCTGGCGTTGCCGGCATTGATGCAGGCGTCGTCAGCCGCCGGTGCCATAGCGCGTAGCGGTAGCCAGGGCAAGGTTCAGGTTGCGGTGCCGCGCTCCGGTCATCACCTGTATGAGCCGGTCGATCCGATTTCCTCACTTGCGGATGCAGATAAAGTTGCCCTGTTACAGGATATTGATCGTGAGACGCGCAAGATTGATCCACGCGTCAAGCAGGTTATGGCGAATCTGGCGGGTGTGCAGGACACGATTCTTGTTTGTTCCAGTGATGGTGTTCTGGCCGCCGATATTCGTCCGTTGGTGCGGTTGAACGTTACTGTGATCGTTGCAGATAAAGATAAGCGCGAACAGGGTTACTCTGGCGGCGGCGGTCGATTCAGTTACGATTATTTTCTCGATGGTGATCGGCCAATGGAATATGCGCGTGAAGCCGTGCGTCAAGCGCTGGTCAATCTTGAAGCCGTGCCTGCTCCGGCCGGGGAGATGGTCGTGGTGCTTGGCCCTGGCTGGCCGGGCGTGTTGCTGCATGAAGCGATCGGTCATGGTCTGGAAGGAGATTTCAACCGCAAGGGTACGTCGGCATTTTCAGGGCGTATCGGCGAAAAAGTCGCATCCGAACTCTGTACGATTGTTGATGATGGTACGCTCGATGGTCGGCGCGGCTCGCTGAATATTGATGATGAAGGTATGGCGACACAACATACTGTGCTGATTGAGCAGGGAAAGTTGGTCAGTTATATGCAGGACAGGATGAATGCCCGCTTGATGGGCATGGAATCAACGGGCAATGGACGGCGTCAGTCGTTCGCGCATTTGCCGTTGCCACGTATGACAAACACTTACATGCTGGCTGGTGACAGCGATCCCGAAGAAATTATCGCGTCCGTCGAACACGGTTTATACGCGAAGAATTTTGCCGGCGGACAGGTTGATATCACCTCGGGCAAGTTTGTGTTTTCAGCAAGTGAGTCGTACCTGATCGAAGCCGGGCGGATTGGTGCGCCCGTCACGGGTGCGACGCTGATTGGCGATGGCCCTTCGGTGCTGCACAAAGTTTCGATGGTCGGGAACGACCTGGAGCTTGATACCGGTATCGGGGTTTGTGGCAAGGATGGGCAGTCGGTGCCGGTCGGGGTCGGGCAGCCAACGTTGCGGATTGATGGGCTGACTGTTGGTGGTACCGGGGGCTAGCTTTCCCGTGGATCGGGCAAGTCCAGCACAGCCTGAGTCTGGTTTGTACGGAATTCGTCGAGCGCATCGCGCAGGCGATCGTCTTCAAGCGCGAGAATTGATGTGGCCAGAATGGCGGCATTCTTGGCGCCAGCTTTGCCTATTGCCAGCGTGCCGACAGGGATGCCGGCCGGCATCTGGACCATTGACAATAGCGCGTCCATACCTCCCAGGGCCCGTGATTCCATGGGTACACCCAAAACCGGCAGCGGTGTTTTAGCTGCGGCAGCGCCCGGCAAACCGGCGGCAAGGCCGGCTGCTGTGATCAGGACCTTCAGGCCACGGTCACGGGCGGTGCTGCAATAATCTGCCAGCAGGTCGGGTGAGCGATGTGCCGATATGACGCGGATCTCGTGTTCGATACTGAATGAGTCGAGTATTTCCGATGCGTTTTTCATGATTTCCCAATCTGATTGGGAACCCATGATGATTCCTATTTTTGCATTCATGAGCGTATTTTAGCTTGAATGTTGTGCGGAAGAATGGGATTTGGTGAAAATTTTCATAAATTCCTGAGAGGATTAATCGTGGTAAGAAGATGACTTTTTTTTCTGCAGTGTTGGCAGCATGTTGTACAGGTTAAACTGCAGTACTTGAGCTAACCCCTACCCAGGATGTCCTATGACTGAACAACCTCAGCCCGATATTGAGAAGTTAAGCGAGTGTGTGGAACGTGTGTTGCAGTTGGCGCGACAGCATGGTGCGAGTGACGCCGAGGGTAGTGCAAGTTTTCGTGCCGGTTTGTCGGTGACGGCACGGATGCGCGATGTTGAAACGCTGGAGTATCACCGGGATCAGGGGCTTGGTGTGACGGTCTTTTTCGGCCAGCGCAAGGGCAATGCGAGCACCTCGGATCTGGGTGAAGCTGCTATCGAGGAAACAGTACGCCGTGCCTGTGGTCTCGCACAGTTTGCGGCAGAAGATGAGTGTGCCGGGCTTGCGGATCCACAGCGACTTGCAAAGGACATACCGGATCTTGATCTGTACCATCCCTGGTCGATTGAGCCGCATCAGGCGATTGATCGTGCTATTGAATGTGAGGCTGCGGCACTCGATGCAGATAAACGAATTGGCAATTCAGAGGGGGCAACGCTGTCGACATCCAGCGGTCAGAGCGTCTATGGAAATACGAATAATTTTTTAGCCGGCTTTCGTACTTCGAGTCATAGTTTGTCGTGTGCCGTTGTTGCACAAGATGCCGGACAGATGGAGCGTGATTACGAATATACGGTATCGCGCCGTGCTGAAGACCTGGTATCTGGCGTACTGATTGGTCGTCAGGCTGCTGAGCGCAGTCTGCACCGTCTTGGTGCACAGAAAATCGATACGTGTAAATCGCCTGTTTTGTTGTCCCCACGTATTGCACGTGGTTTTTTCGGTCATTTGCTCGGCGCCATCAGTGGCGGTAGCCAGTATCGCAAGTCTACGTTTTTACTTGATAGCGTTGCTTCGCAAGTACTGGCTGATTGTGTGTCGATTGATGAACGGCCTCATATTCCCGGTGGCCTGGCTAGCGCACCTTTTGATGCTGAGGGTGTGGAGACTCAGGATAGGTGTCTGGTTGAGCATGGCGTCATTAAGGGCTATGTACTCAGTAGTTATTACGCGCGCAAGCTCGGCCTGCAAACAACTGGTAATGCCGGCGGTATCCATAATCTTGTTGTTAGCCATACAGATCAGAGTTTTGCAGATTTGCTGGCAAGTATGGATACGGGGTTACTCGTGAATGAAGTCATGGGTCAGGGCGTTAATCCGGTGACCGGTGATTATTCGCGTGGTGCGGCTGGTTTTTGGGTTGAAGGTGGTGAGATTCAGTATCCGGTTGCTGAGATTACGATTGCCGGCAACTTGCGTGATATGTATCGGAATATTGTTGCGCTTGGTAATGATACGGATTTGCGTGGGGGGATACAGACTGGCTCTGTGTTGCTTGAAGAGATGACGTTGGCGGGGAATTGATTGGTGGCCGAATTTCTCTCTGAACTGTAGGGGTGGCTTTGAATGATGCCCCTATGCTTGCTCTGCGGTGGCCGACCCGGGTTCCGCATCTTCTGCCTTATCGGCATCAATCAGTGCGTAGATCGATGTGTCGCCGAGTTCCTGTTCCAGTGCGTTGTCGATGCGTGCGCTCAGGTTGCTGACGATTCGTGGCCAGTTGCCTGTTGACCAAACATCGGTTGTCTGTGTGTTACGGACGGCAGCAAGTACATCTTTGAGCAATATTTCGCCTGGATCGCGGTAGGGGATAAGCTGGTTTTTGCTAGTGCGCGTAATAAGATCCGCTGCGATCAGCCGATTGATGATTGGAATCAGCATCAGGCCTGGTAAATGTACCGAATCGGCAAGCTCGGCAATGGTTGGTTGCGGTGAGCCGTCGCGAAATGCGGCGGATGTCATGGTCATAATGCCGATGGCAATTTGTTCCCGGGTTCGACTACCGATGTTGAGGCGATTGAACCCGAGTCGCAGGTGTTCGGGGTTTTGTGCGTAGAAAGATACCAGCGCACCGATCAGCAGGATCAGCCAGCATAAATACAGCCACAACAGGGCGAAGATGGCGATCGCAAATGTTGCGTAGATTGACATGGTGCGTACTGATGAGACGACGAATGTCGTGAACAGAACGCCCGAGGCAGACCAGAGTATTCCGCCGACGATACCTCCGATCAGTGCCGACCTGAATCGGACCCGGGTATTTGGCAGGAACCAGTAGACCATCGTGAAACCGAGCATGACGAGGGTATACGGTGCCAATTGCTCGACCAGCAGTAAGGTTTCGCCGACGGGCTGAAAATCACTGACTTGCTGCATAAGTGCGTTGGCCCGGAGCTTTGCAATCAGCGTCATGGCTGTGACCATGACGACCGGGCCGACAAGTATGAGTGTCAGGTATTCACTGATGCGCTGTGCAAGACCACGGGGTTGATCGACACGCCAGACGTAGTTGAAGCTATCCTCGACTTTTTGTGCCATGGATATTGATGTGACGAATAACAGTATGAGCCCCACACCGGCCAGCACATCGCCCTGAATGTTATCGACGAAGCTGATGACCTGATCTGTTATTTCAATCCCTTTTTGACCCAGCGGTTCAAGAAATGCATACAGGACTGGTTCGAATTGTCGATGAAAACCAAAGGCCTTGAGAATCGAGAAGCTGATCGCGATGATGGGCACAATCGACAGGATCGTGACATAGACAAGACCCATAGCACGTAGTGTCAGGTTACCCGCTGCAATATCGCGCAATATGGCATAGAGAAAACGTAACGCGATGACGGCATGCCTGATGCCGGGCGGCAAGTTATCGCTGCGTGGATCCCAGAGCAGGTTTTCCAGTTTATCGGTGACGGCGTCGCTCAATATCTCACCCGGTTTATTCTTTTGCTGGTGTGACCGCTATTCTAACCTGACTCAGGAGCAGGTCTGTGGTGAGCTTCGGTCAGGCGGTAGCAGGACCTTTGAGTAATGCAGCGGCCAACCGGTATTTCTCGGCAGTTTTGACTGCAATTGTTTCGGGTAGTCGTGGCCCGGGCGCGGTCTTGTCCCAGTCGAGTGTTTCAAGATAGTCGCGCACAAATTGCTTGTCGAAGCTGGGTGGACTGACACCGATTTCATATTTGTCTGCCGGCCAGAAGCGTGATGAATCTGGCGTCAGGACCTCATCGATCAGGTGCAGTTTGCCGTTGTTATCGAGACCAAATTCAAACTTTGTATCGGCGACAATGATGCCGCGTTCGGCTGCATGAGCAGCACCCTGTGAGTAGATTTCGAGCGACAGTGACCTGACCTGTGCCGCCAGTTCGACACCGATGAGAGCTTCAGTTTCAGCATAGCTGATGTTTTCGTCATGAGCACCAATTTCGGCTTTGGTAGCCGGGGTGAAAATTGGTTCGGGTAATTTTTCTGCAAGCTGCATTCCTGACGGCAGTTCAATACCGCAGACTGCCCCGGTCGCCTGATAGTCTTTCCATCCGGAACCAATCAGGTAGCCGCGCACAACTGCCTCAATGGGCAGTGGCTGCAGGCGCTTGACGATGGTGCCGCGACCGGCGATCGATGCACGTTCATCGGCATTGGTGATAACGGATTCGAGCGGCATGTCGGTCATATGGTTGGCGACGATTGCGTTGGTCTTGTCCATCCAGAAATCAGTCAGTTCATTTAGCACGGCACCCTTACCCGGGATTGGGTCTGGCAACACGACATCAAAGGCAGACAAGCGATCTGATGTAACAATCAGCAAATGATCGGCATCGACTGCATAGATATCACGGACTTTGCCTTGACTTATACGGGTTAGTCCCGACAATCTCGATTCGAATAACGCACCCGGCATTTTTGTATCCGTAGACATAGTGAACCTGTAGCTCCGCCATAAAAGTCGGGTATTCTACAATGACTTGCTGGCAGAAAAGGAAAGAAAAGGGGTCAGACCCTTATTTCCGTCAGCCGCTGTAGCCACATTGCCACTGCCGTGCATTCACGAAAATAAGGGCCTGACTCCATGCGACAGAATAACAACCCGATATTTTTTTCCGCCTGGATTGTCTGTTGAGCTGGGTCGGCAAAATTGTTGGTGGGGCGCTCGGTTTTGTGGTGTCCGGAGGCAATATCGTCGGCGCTGCAATCGGCGCATTTATCGGCCACCAGTTTGATCGGGGGCTGAGTCACGGTGGGCCTGCCGGCGTAGGTCGATTTTCAGCGGCTGAACGCCAGATTGCCTTCTTCGAGACGACCTTTCTTGTCATGGGGCACGTAGCCAAGGCTGACGGTCGGGTGACGGAGGATGAGATTCAGGCGGCACGCAGCGTTATGCATCGCATGCAATTGCGTCCTGAGGATGTGCGCCGTGCAATCGATTTGTTTACCGAGGGCAAGCGCCCGGATACAGATATAGAACCGCGAGTTCGCCGGTTGCGAGAGACCTGTGGCCATCAGCCCGAGTTGATCCAGGCCTTTTTAGAGGTGCAGCTTGAGATTGCCCTGAGTCAGGGCAGCATGTCTGCGCAGGAACGCAGTGTATTGTGGAGAATTGCGGATATCCTCGGTGTCGGGCGTGTTGCGCTTGCACAGCTTGAGGCGGTGCTGCGTGCGCAGCGTAGTTTTGGTCAGGGTTTCACCGGCCAGTCGAGTACAGCAGATCTGACCGAAGCATATCAGGCGCTGGGTATTGAGTCGCAGGCCACCGATAAGGAAGTCAAAACGGCATACCGTCGACTCATGAATCAGCACCACCCGGATAAACTCGTGGCAAAGGGTTTGCCCGACTCGATGATGGAAGTTGCCAAAGTGCGTACCCGTGAAATCCGGGCGGCCTACGAAGTCATCAAGGAATATCGTGGTATCAAGTGAAAATGTGTCGCTGCTGCAAAGAAACCAATTCTGATACCCGATCTGAGCAAATTTCAGGCTATGATTCGTAATCACCACTGTATTGGAGTTAAGTCGTGCGTGATGCCCTGATCGCCCCATCGATATTGTCTGCCGATTTTGCTCGTCTTGGCGCAGAAGTCGAAGCAGTGTTGGCCGCTGGTGCAGATGTCGTTCATTTCGATGTAATGGACAATCACTATGTGCCGAATCTGACTGTCGGGCCGCTCGTCTGCAAAGCTTTGCGCAACCATGGCATTGTTGCTCCGATCGACGTTCACCTCATGGTGCGCCCCGTAGACCGTCTGGTACACGATTTTGCAGATGCCGGCGCGACATACATAAGTTTTCACCCGGAAGCGACAGAACATGTCGACCGCACCATCGGGTTGATACGTGAATTGGGCTGCAAGCCCGGGATCGCGTTAAATCCGGCAACACCGCTGCAGTGCCTGGACTACACACTGGAAAAAGTTGATCTCGTTCTGGTGATGTCCGTTAATCCAGGATTCGGCGGCCAGGCATTTCTTGAGTCGAGTCTCGACAAGCTTGCTGCGGTTCGTCAACGCATCGATGCGTTGGGCCGTTCGGAGGATGAGGCGATTCGTCTGGAAATCGACGGCGGCGTCAAGCCGGATAATATTCGCAAGATCGCAGCAGCTGGCGCCGATATGTTTGTCGCCGGTTCGGCAATTTTCAACACAGATGACTACTCGGCGACAATCGCTGCAATGCGCAAACAAATAACAGCCGCCGGTTAGCCTGAGTTTTCAGACTTACCGACGGCGGTTGATTCGATAGTAGCCCTGTTATCGGGGCCGTTATTGAGCGATAGCGCTAATGGTCTGTTTTGGACGGGCGTTATAGACGACGATAGTCTTGCCGCTGGCTGAGACGAGGCCCTGTTCTTCAAGCACTTTGAGTACCCGACCGGCCATTTCTCTGGAGCAGCCGACAAGGCGGCTCAGTTCCTGACGACTGACCTTTATCTGCATGCCATCCGGGTGTGTCATCGCATCCGGTTCGTTACACAGGTCCATGATTGCGTGTGCGACCCGACCGGTTACATCGACAAACGCGAGGTCGCCGAGCTTGCGGTTGGTACGGTCCAGACGCGTTGCGAGCTGTGTTGCTAGCTCGAACACGAGGCCGGGACTTTCGCTGGCGATCTGGCGGAAGTGGGGATATGTCATTTCAGCTATTTCCGAGCCGACACGGGTACGCACCCAGGCGCTGCGAGCCGGCTGATCATGGAACAAGCCCATTTCACCAAAAAACTGACCTTTGTTCAGGTAGGCGAGAACCATCTCGTTACCGTCTTCGTCTTCGATCATGACTTCGACCGAGCCGGAGGTGATGTAGTACAGACTGTCCGGTACGTCACCGGCATGAATCATTACGGTCTTGGCAGGCACCGTGCGTACGCGACAATATGTCAAAAATCGATTGATGGCGGGAATATCACTCGCCGTTTTTGCTTTGATACTCATAATAAATTTAACTCCCCAATAACCCAGCCCCGATTTATACTGATTTCAACATAAGAAGCAAAGTGTTAGAGCATATTTGTGACGGATGTCTCAAGAATTGCCCGTTTTGGGACGAATATGACAAGTTGCGGCTGCTCTACCGCACACTTTCTGCGTGAGGTTCATCACACGAGTGTGATGAACTGGTATATCATCGCCGCCTTTTCCGGTGGACGCAGATAATCATGAGCAACATTCAACTTCGCATTGCTGTTATCGCACTATTATTGACTGGTGTTTCGATGCAGGTATGGGCTGAAGAAGAGCAAGAAGGTCCATGGTCGGGCAAAATCGCGATCGGCTACCTGGCCGTCAGTGGCAATGCTGAGAATACGTCATTCACCGGTAAAGCAGAGCTCAACTGGGACGGTGAGCGCTGGCACCACGGGCTGTCGGGCAAGGTGCTGGGCAATTCGGTGGATAAGGAAACAACCGCGGAGGCATATCAGGCTACTTACGAGACCAAGTTTGACCTGGTGGAGCGGACCTACCTGTTTGGCCTGCTCGATTACAACAAGAATCGCTTCAGCAGTTACGATCAGCAGATTTTTGAGGTTGCTGGAATTGGCCAGCGATTGATCAAGACGGACCGGCATGAGCTGAATGCAGAGCTCGGCGCCGGCGCAAGCCAGCAAAGACTGGTTGAAGAACCGGTGCCCGGCACAATCATCAAGACAGATATAAATGAAGCAACCTTCCGGATTTCGGGCGATTACACATGGAATATTAGTGAAAATTCAACGTTTAGCCAGAAGCTAAGCGCCACATCTGGTTCCAGTAATACATACACAGAATCCATAACCGAGCTTAGTGCCGGTATCATCGGTGAACTATCGACGGTGCTGGGCTATACCGTCAGGCACAACTCGGATGTGGCGGACGGCAGGGACAAGTCTGATACTTTTGCCTCGATCAGCCTGGAATACCTGTTCTAAAAACCAGCGCTGAGGGCTAGTTTCCGTAAATCATTGAAATATAGTGATGTCGACAGTAAAATGGCCGGCTTTTCCGCGCCCATTCCGCCCTTAGGGCGTACATACGGACTTAAATAATAATGAGCACCTTTTCCGCAAAGCCCGCAGAAGTCGAGCACGACTGGTACCTGGTAGATGCCAGTGGCCGTACGCTGGGCCGTCTTGCAACTGAAATTGCCTTCCGCCTGCGTGGCAAGCACAAGCCGATTTATACGCCACATGTCGACACCGGCGATTACATCGTTGTTATTAACGCGGCCAAAATTCGCGTTACCGGCAATAAACTCAAGGATAAGCTGTATCAGCACCACACGGGTTACATCGGTAACCTGAAAACGATCAACCTTGAAGACTTGCTGGCCAAGGCTCCTGAACGCGTTATTCAAAAAGCCGTGAAGGGCATGCTGCCGAAAAATAAGCTCGGTGCTGCAATGTTCAAGAAACTGAAGGTCTACGGCGGGCCTGACCACGAACATGCGGCTCAGCAGCCACAACCACTTGAGATCTGATTGGAACATCTGCACGGATAAAAATTTATGGCAACCGATACTTACTACGGCACTGGCCGACGCAAATCATCAACCGCGCGGGTATATCTGCGTCCTGGAACCGGCAATATCACGGTCAACCAGAAATCTCTCGATACATTTTTCGGGCGTAAGACGGCACGCATGATTGTGCGCCAGCCGCTTGATCTGACCGAGCTTGGCAGCAAGTTTGATGTAACCGTTCGCGTGCATGGTGGTGGTACAACCGGTCAGGCTGGTGCGATTCGCCATGGTTTGACCCGGGCGCTGATGGCCTATGATGAAAGTCTTCGGTCTGATTTACGCAAAGCCGGGTTTGTCACCCGTGATGCTCGTGAAGTTGAGCGTAAGAAAGTGGGTCTGCGTAAAGCACGTCGCGCAACACAATTCTCCAAGCGCTAGTC
>Ga0233412_10001956_pt1 | contig 10274 bp, 11 predicted proteins | sample Na_anoxic_4_MG_FD_180667 | JGI IMG/M metagenome (GOLD analysis project Ga0233412, IMG submission 180667) | Seawater microbial communities from Saanich Inlet, British Columbia, Canada - Na_anoxic_4_MG | ecosystem: Environmental > Aquatic > Marine > Inlet | place: Canada: British Columbia... | reverse complement strand
TCATGAATACCTCCTTAAATAAGTGTGTATTCATGTTATTAAACCTAGTGGCTAACTGATTGTCAAAGAGCAGTGTAAACGATGTCTTGGCACTAAAAGCTGTAAACGATGTCCTGGCATTTATCAGTTAGGGCTTCATTCTTTCCTTGAAAAACACATTTCGAAGGTTAAGAAAATGTATCATCGTTTCTAAAATTTTAAAATGAAATCATGGGCAGTTTAGAGTCTTGCCCGGGACTATTATTGGCAGCCTTCGCTACAATGAGCTACCCTCGGAATCATAAAACGTTTCATTACTATCACCTCCTTTCAGGGAACATTCACAGACTGCTGTTCAAACCTTGATTTAGGTGTCATTTACCGAAATTTCTGATTGCTTACAAAATGTTGTCTCAACAGTGCATGCCGAGCACCCGCAACAGCAGCCCTGTTGTGTTTTCAGACGCTTATAAAAGCCCCTGATGCTATACGCACCAGCCACAATTACTATCAGGATGACCAATAAATTATCCATAGTAAACTCCGTAAAGGCCTCCGCCCAACCTCATTGCTTTCTTGCCCTTATCCCCCGGCAAGTAAGAGCGTACTGTGAATGTTATCTCCATCTTTGACCTGCTTAGCCAGTTCATCCGGATAGGCGCTTTTAGAATTGACATAAATTTCAATTACTCTGGCCAATTTGCCCTTCTTATCAAACAATGCTTTCCCCATGACTGGGAACTGTCTGACCAGACTGTAAAGGCAATCACCCACAATATTTCCCTCAGCCTTGACAATATCTAAATCATTGGTAAATTGGCGATGAGTCTTATGAATGTTTACTTTTATACTCACGCCTTACTCCTTTCTCTTCAAATTACCGAAATGCTCACAATTTGAGTTTTTCGTGACTTTGATTCCGTGAATTTTAGGCCCAACCCATGATAAAAGGGAATTGCTTTTCAGGGATCGGCCAGGGATTTTATTCTCCCGTAAGACGTTCTTCCCCGCAAAATACCAGCAACCCAGACTCCTTGCCCATGCAAGCTAAGGTCATATTCAGACTTTTCCCTAATTCAACAGCTAAGGCAGTGGGGCGGGATATGCTGACCAATATAGGCAGATGGGCCCGAGCTGCCTTTTGGACCAACTCATAACTGATCCGTGAAGAAAGGACTGCCAAGCGGGCCTTTGTTAGTTGTCCGCTCAAAAAAATCTTGCCGATTGCCTTGTCAAGAGCATTATGACGTCCAACATCTTCTGCTACTGACAAGGCATCGAGTTTCGAATCAAAAAGCATGGCCGCGTGAGATCCACCGGTCCTTTTATAAAAATCCTGATTATAAATAAGCTGGTCAACGCACGCCATGGCCAGGCCAATGTTGAATCTGGTTTCGTCTGTGAGAGGAGTAAGATCTTGACATATGTCCTTTATCATTTCTTTGCCGCAGATGCCGCAACTTGTTTGACTGATAAAACCTCGTCTTTTTAACAAGGTGGCTACCTTTTTTCGTCTTGCAGGTTGAAGTTTAACAGTGACTACGTTGGGGTCCATTTGGTCGCAGTAACCGATCGTAGAAAAATCTTCAAAATCATCCACCAGCCCTTCCCCTAAGCAAAAACCTGCTGCATGAGGGATCTCTTCACCAGGGGTGCGCATTACGACCGAATAAGGTCGGCCTTCAATAAATAAAAGAAGAGGCTCTTCTCCAATCAGCTCCTGTTCGTAAGTCTGAAAGGTATCCTCTTCACGCAAGACAACATGTTTGGATTTAATACTACTCATATCAAAGTTCACCTCTGTTTTTCTACGAGAGCATGAAATGAGAGAAACTCTGGTTCAATAAGGCATCTCATAGATCGCGAATAATCCTGACCAGATCGCCACGATGTATTTTACCTCCCCTGAGTACACGGCCAAAGATCCCCTCCCGAGGCATGATGCAATCCCCTGACAGATAGTAAATGGCACATTTTTTGTGACATTCCTTGCCGATCTGTGTAATTTTTACAATCCCCGAGTCTCCCAGGTGGATCAGTGTACCTACAGGGACCTTTTGCCAGTTAATACCCGATGTGGCAATGTTTTCAGCAAAGTCTCCAAAGATGACATCACAACCCTTTTTTTTAGACTCTTCAATGCTTTCGGAGGCAAGAAAACTCACCTGGCGGTGCCACGGGCCTGCGTGGGCATCCCCTTCAAGACCGTGATTCTGAATTAGAGAGGCTTGATCAATCTGGGCCTTTCGTGTCCCCCTTTTCTTGCTTATGGCAATGGAAACAATCTTCATCATCTCTTCTCTTTATCGTCCGTAATCACATAATTACGGTCATGTGTACTAAAAAAATTAGAGCAGCACATCTTAAGCGCTCTTCTCCATCTCGAGTATTGTGGACAAAGTAATGGAATGTAGTTTATCATATATAGCCTTTGAGACATCTTTCCAAATGCAACGGGTCAAACAGCTGCCCGACCTTCCGCATTCATTGGGATTTCCAATGCAACCGGTAAGTTCAGTTCCACCTTCGAGCGCTGTGACAATTTGCCCAACATTGATTTCCTCTGGCGGCCTTGCCAGCATATGGCCTCCTTTGGGCCCCCGTACACTCCTTATGAAATTGCCCTGCTTCAAGGGGATAATGAGCTGTTCAAGGTACTTGACAGATATATCCTGACGCTTCGCAATTTCACCTAACCGTGTGGGACCTTTATCATAGTGTTCTGCCAAATCCTGCATCATTCTTGTTCCATAACGACTTCTAGTTGATAGTCTCATTGGACAATTCCTCCATCAAACAACCTTGATTGCCCTTTAAATAAAGAAGATATACTGGTGTCTTGCAACAACCAGGGGAAATTTATCCAGCGCACTCTCTGTATCTTCCATCCTAATCATGCCGCTTATAGTAAACAGGATAAACCCCTATGGTCTGATCAGTTTTCAAGGTCCCTTTTATGTTTTTAGATATTTATATTTTATACTAATTTAATCTATAGTATTTTCATATAGATTAATAATTGCTTCTAATAATGTCAAGGGCAAATGTTCCTTCACCTGTAAAAGGGTTCATTTTTTTACACTTGTGAGGTATTAAATCTTTCTGGGAAATACATAAAAGATGAGGGATATGGAGACACCCCTCAAAATGCCTGGATCTTTCTCCTGACAGAACAATCTTGTTCTATTAGGAGAGTAGTAGAAGAGGCCACTTACTTGAAAATCACATATATTGCAGAAAATCAACAAGGCTGAGTTTTTTCAAAAAAAGGAGGTGTATCATGTTTGACGGTCTCGTAAAAAGTCAATCTCATATAACTAGTTGAAATAATTATAAATAGATGCTTTTTTTACTTGTCTTTCGCCTTACATTTTGGTATAAAGAATTTAAATGATCAACCAAATTTTAGGTGAAAAAGCATGATACATATTAAAAACCATAGACAGAAAGATCTTTTCGATCCATGGAGTTTTCTAAGCCCTAAACGTCGAGAACTACTTGATAACTCCTGGGCTGGATTATTTAAAAAAGAGCTTCTGTGTGAACTTCCAGTCAGTAAAGTGGCGCCATTCTTTAATGGGAAAATTTCAAGGCCAACACTCCAATAATAGATCCTCACTTAGAGCACTCAGCTCGCCCTGGTGCGACAGACTCTTACTATAGGAATATGACTGTGCTTAACTGCAAAACTGGTTTCTGGGTTTAGCGCAAGGGTGATCGGTCTGAGCCAGGGATTCTCAGATTCCATTGTGGAAGATTATTGCTACAAAGATCCTGATTTTAGAGTGAGCCATGGGATCAGATTGAGTCATTTACCTTGATTCAGCCGCAATAGGCGCAACTGTCAACAGTTTCAATCGGTGAGTAGGCGTAACTTCCAGGTACCCAAGTGTCTTCTATCTCCAGTGACCTGGCCTCTTAATTATTTTCCAGTAACCAGGGGACCGACGCCCATAACCATCACGATAACCACCATGCCATACCCTTTCTGTTGTTGATGGAACCCAGATTCTCCTATGTCTGGGATATCTACGTGTATGGACTACTGTCCTGCGTAGTGGGGGGCAACAATAGTGTTTAGGGGCATAACATGGTCGTGCGGAATGGATGAAAGCATCTAACAGAAAGGCGGTCCCCAGGAATATAGCTGCTCCTTCCCAGCATCGATGCCGTTTGGCCCACGCTGAGGGCACCAGGAATGAAAGGCACAATATTGTGGTAAGCACTATGACGAAAAAAGTTTTATGTTTCATTTTTCCCTCCTTTTTCCATTTTTAAATATTAGAGATCGCCACAACACAAATATGAGATTTCAGAAGGTTTCCCAAATCAAGGGAAGCCTTCTCAATATCGCTTTTGATATCAATGATCCATTTTCTGTGCTCCATCTCTAGTTGTGCGTTTCGCTAAAATATTTACATATATTAAAATTCAAATGTCAAAGCTCAAATTTCAAAATGCCTTACACCGATAAGTATTTTTGACATTTGATAATTTAGATTTGATTTGAAATTTGAATTGTGACATTTGTCATTTTTAATAATTAGATGTGTATGTGTTTTAATGAAACGATATACTAATCTATTTATTTTTATTTGATAAGGAATTAGCTATCATCATGTATAGTAAAGACAACTTGAAAAACGTTTTCTGATGATTTTCTACCAACTCTGCAAAACACTACCCTCATCATTTATAGGCTTTCCTCTTGGATCTATCCTTATTATATTAGACGATTAATATAGAAAAAAGTCTACATAAGGACGCAATCGTGTCATTCTACCCTGCATAATAATCTCACCTAATTATTGTGCTGATACTAAAAACTTTCTCTTTGTTGATAGATTTCCCTCTCCCTTTAATAACCCAGATCAAATTTTTCTTGTCATGGCCAATATCTGTTTAATGGATTTGCACCTTAACTATTAGCTAAAATGTGGAACTACCTTTCCCTTCCCCCATTTATCGCCAATGAATTTTTAACATGCCAGAGAGAATATATCCATTACGGACATACAGATAACCGAATGTTGAGATTGCAAGGTATACAGTAGACTTCCTGCCTCCCTTAACAATATAGCTTTCTTCATCAGGCACAAAAAGGAGGTTGACGTCTGAACGAGTAGACGTATACTTAAATTTATTTACCTCAGCAAATAGAACGAATGTTAGCGTTTTCAGAAGCCTAACTTAACTACAAGATATGATGCCATTGAAAAGTGTGGAAACTTTTCTACTGCATTAAATTCTAGTAAACACTGTGAGGACCAAGAGCAGAAGAAAGATGTATCCCTGTTCGCCTAATCATCGAAAATCTGATCTGTGGTCACGAAGGCACTTTCTAAAGACTGTTTGCTGGCTGACATCGAGCGTCTGTCCCCTTGTTGGTAATTTTTTTTCCAGATTTAGTAATGCAAACGAGGGCATTAGCAACAAAGAAAAAAAGAGAAACAGATCGACAGGTACTGGGTTTGTTTTTGATAATGAGTATATCCACCATACTCTACAGCCTGGGCATCCAGAGTCTCCCAAACGATTAAAAGCGATCCTAAAGCGACTGGAAACTACCGGCTTGGAAAAAGTCCTCAAGTTCATTGCCCCGACCGGTGTTCCTATGCCACACATCAAGATTGTTCATCCCGAACCCCACATCAAGCTTGTAATCAAACAGGCGCACGACGAATCAATATGTCGCCTTGCTGTGGCTGGCGCTCTATCTGCAGTAGATGCTGTCTGCACCGGAGAAGTATTGAATGCCTTCTGCGCTATTCGTCCACCGGGGCATCACGCTACGGATACGGGTGAGTATGGGTTCTGTTTCTACAACAATGTTGCTATAGCGGCTCGCTATGCCCAACAGAAATACGGGCTGAAGAGAATCCTCATCGCTGATTGGGACTATCACCATGGTAATGGGACTGAATGGGCGTTCTAGCAAGACCCAACGGTATTGTTTTTCTTCACACATGCCTTGTATGCCTTTCCTGGAACCGGATATGCAGATAAAACCGGCAAGGGCAAAGGACAAGGCTTCAACATTAACGTTCCACTGCCGCGTGGCAGTAGTGACAGGGCTATTCTGAATGCCTTTGCGAAGCGTTTGGTACCAGCTGCTGACAGGTTCCGTCCTGACTTAGTCTTGATTTCCGCTGGCTTCGACAGCCGAAAGGACGACCTTTTGGGTGATTTCGCTGTCACGGACAAAGATTTTCATGAACTCACGAAATTGATGATGTCTATTGCCGAAACGCATTCTCATTCACGAGTCGTGTCGCTTCTGGAAGGCGGATACAATACCCAAGGATTGGCTCTGGCCGTCGAATCGCATCTCCGTGCATTGCTCAGATAATTCATTAGCAATTCTCATCGAAAAAGATATCAAATGCCATCCTTCGGCATTGAAAGAAATTCTTCTATCCACTGAGGTTCACATGCTACTGGATACCCTCCTCTTGAAAGTGTTTCTATTATATTTTCAACACATCCTATCTGTGCATCCTTGACATATCTGCTTTTCTTTTATAGACTTTTAAGTGCCTAAAACAATAATCGTATTTTATTACAACCAAAAATAAGGATGCTTTAATGAATATTAACACAAATGATTTCAAGGACATCAACCCAGGTGATCGTGTGCTTATGGGCCCTGCCCTGGGCCAAGCAATGTATCCGCACGGGCGTTACAGGTCATGTCAGCTCCATGCATTGGCCATTTAGATCCTTATTTCTAAAAGCCACAAAAGCCCCATAGTAAGCTAGTATCTCGATATGAGCATGGTTCGTAACTCCTGGTAAGAAGAATCCGTGCCCAACTATAATATACGTGCCAATTGAGGAGGTTAATCATGTCCAAAATTTACAAACACCTTGAAACAAAACTCATCCATGCCGGTGAACCTGATCCGCTCATCAATGGTGCAGTGAGTATGCCTGTTTTTCAGTCTTCTACATTTGAATATACCGGCGCAACCAGTTACCACGATCTCAAATACATCCGCCTGAACAATACCCCAAATCATATCGCCCTCCACCAAAAATTGGCGGCATTAGAGAATGCTGAGGCAGCGCTTGTGACTGCCAGCGGCATGGCGGCAATTTCGACTACCCTTTTAAGCATTCTCTCTTGTGGTGATCATTTGCTGGCACAAGAATGTCTGTATGGTGGGACACATGATTTTATTACCAAAGATTTGGAAACGTTTGGGATCTCATATGATTTCATAGATGGCGATGATCCAGGTTCCTGGAAACACAAATTAAAACCCAATACCAAAGCAATTTATGTTGAAACCATGACAAACCCTCTTCTACAGGTTGCCGATCTCAAAGCTGTCGTTGAATTTACCAAGGCGCATAGCCTTATTTCCCTGATCGATAATACCTTTTCGAGCCCGGTAAACTTCCGACCCCCTGAATGGGGTTTTGATCTTTCACTGCATAGCTGCACAAAATACCTTAACGGTCATTCTGATATTGTGGCAGGCGCTGTCATTGGCCGTGCCGATCTAATTCAAAAAATTACACACAAGCTCAACCACCTTGGTGGCTCGCTTGATCCTCATGCCTGTTTTCTGTTGCATCGAGGTCTTAAAACACTGGCAGTAAGGATGAAATATCAAAACGAAAGCGCACTCAAGATTGCCAAATTTTTAGAAGAGAATCCAGCAATCGATACGGTGAACTATCCAGGCCTTGAAAGCCATCCCATGCACCAGCGTGCAAAGGAGTTGTTTGATGGATTCAGCGGTATGTTGAGCTTTGAGTTGAAAGGCGATATCCAAGCAGCCGACCGTTTTATCCAAAATACAACGCTCCCAATAAGCGCTCCAAGTCTCGGCGGCGTGGAATCGCTCATTACCAGGCCGGCTATTACATCTCACTCAGGTATGTCTCCTGAAGACCGCCAAGCGCTGGGAATTTCAGACGCTTTAATTCGCTTATCGGTGGGCATAGAGGCAACTGAAGATCTTATTGAGGATTTTGACCAGGCGTTGAATGCGTAAAATAATTAAGTGACAGATGTGCACTTAAAAAGCACAACATCATAAGAGATAAGAGTGTCATAAGGGTGATCATAATTGACCCAGAAGCCCAATTACTCTATACTTTCTCTCTAGAAAACAAAACCTTATCAGCAATTTTCCTCTTTGGCTCGATATAATGAAATTAATTCCGATCACTAATTGTTCGGCTAATAGAAAACTATGGGAGGAATGACAGGAAAAATAAGAGGTAAATCAAAGATAGAAGTTTATCTCAAGTACGTTGAAGTAGTAGAGGGCTATGGAGAAACCTTTCAAGAGCATGATCCCGATCCGAAATACAAGAAAAACTGTAAAAGTCTTATGGAGTGGGACCCGGATGCTGGGGAATGGGCCCTTCACTATCACCTGCATACGTAGGTGGTTTTATTGTCCCCGGAAGGAGGTGGTTGCCTTGACCAAAATTTTGAGGTGGCTGCCCAGATAGAGACAAGGTGGGCTCGGCAAGTGAAAAGAGGCCACACAAAAGAGTTCACCGGGGTCTACGAGTAGGAAGTAACGCGAAGACTTTCAGAGTGGAGCACTGGTGGTACCCGAGCTACAACAGCAGTTGCGCTACCCTGGGGCAAGCTCTATGTCGTTACCTCCCTTGGTCAGGTGCAACTCCTGCCAAGGCTCTAGTTTTTTTGCAAAGGCCTCATCGGAGGTTGGTGTCGGCTCGGGAGACACCAACTTTTCCTTTAACACAGAGAACAGCCGAAGGCGCCTAACTCGGACGCTCGTAAACTCGCGCCGGTTAGCGCTCGCAATCCGCACAAATCTTTTAAATAATGGTGACATTGCTTTGACTTTTGAAAATATAAAATATGCTATCACCGTTTGTGCAATCATACTATTATTCTTCCATATATTTTGGCCTAATCTCGGCATCGATATAACTACCATAGCACTGTTATTCGTTGCAGCCCTTCCTTTCTCTGGATCATTATTGAAATCCTTGGCCTCATCAGGTGTTAAAAATCTTGAATTGCCGGGCGGTATAAAAATCGAGCTTACTGATACAAAAGCCGCGACAGATAAAATCATTCGTGGATGGGCTAATGTTTCACTATCGCCTTTGCAAGTGTCTGCTAAAGATACAATTTCAACCCCTGATAAAAATCAAGAAAAGATAACTTCAGAAGATCCTATCTCATACATTCGTGAAGTAGCAAATAACGATTCAAATTTAAGCCTGGTGGCCTTTAGAATAGAGGTTGAAAAACGATTAAGAAAACTTGCTGAAAATTACCAAATTCAATCATATAGGACATCACTTGGCCGCCTTATAAGAGAACTGCGGAACAAACAACTTTTGCCACCTGAAGTTGCATCAGGTTTAATGGATTTATTGGCCTTAGGTAATCGTGCAGCACATGGCGTAGAAGTTTCTCAAAATGCTGCTGATTGGGTTCTTGATGTCGGATCTTCGATAATACTTGAATTGGATAATTTATTAAGTTCGCATCCCTGAAATGGGGCAGGAGTGCATAGGGTCCGAGTAAACGCGCTGATATAGGAGGAACACATTCCGCCTCGATTTCGAATCGAAATGGAAAGGGGGTTGCTTGGCCTAGGCCAAGTTATTTTTGCCAGAATTCTGTTATTTTTTTGCCCAAAATGCTCCTTTTTGATAGGTTTTGTTTTAGATAATTGTATTGCAGTCTTATCTAAAGGGCATTTCGAATACTTTTTTGTCTAATTGTAATTGAATTACATTTTAATTAAGGACCAGTAAGATGGGGTGGGTCAGGAACAGAACGATTATAAGTTACACCAAAAAAGCCGTTCGGTACCTCATTGTTGAACTAGATAAAGTAATGAAAGAAAACCCAACTCTCTCTTATCATGATGCTCTAAAAAAGATTGGAACCCCGATTAGTTGGAATTGGAGCGGTGAAGCTACAACAGACTTATTAGACCGGCATGTTGAAGGCGTTGAAGATGATGAGTACCTATTTTATACTGTTGTATTCTTATTGGTCAGACAAGGGCTGCTTGAAGAATTGAATATTATTATATCCATAGGGGAAGAACCAGTGCTCCTATTAAAGACAGCTATGAATGAAATGATAAAAATAACAGGAACAAAAAGAAATACGTATCAGAAAATCGGACTGTTAAGCAGGTTCGAAAAATTTCTTAGAGATAATTATCCCGGAAAGAGTCCAACAATTAGGTGATAAATGCCAGGACATCGTTTACAGCTTTTAGTGCCAAGACATCGTTTACACTGCTCTTTGACAATCAGTTAGCCACTAGGTTTAATAACAT
>Ga0233412_10001955_pt1 | contig 10278 bp, 14 predicted proteins | sample Na_anoxic_4_MG_FD_180667 | JGI IMG/M metagenome (GOLD analysis project Ga0233412, IMG submission 180667) | Seawater microbial communities from Saanich Inlet, British Columbia, Canada - Na_anoxic_4_MG | ecosystem: Environmental > Aquatic > Marine > Inlet | place: Canada: British Columbia... | reverse complement strand
AAATTTTCTTTTTACATAATATGGTATTATATTTATAAATATATCATTATTCTAAAAAAAAACATTATTAATTAGGATAATCGGATTATTAGCCGTATATTAGTATTATAAATCAAACAATATGAAAAAGTTAATAACATTATTATTGGTATTAGTATCCGTAGGTGGGTATTCACAAAGTAAATACGTAAAAAAGATTACTTCTTTGGAGGAATTAGAGAGGTTCAATGATACAATAGAAAATATAAAAACCAATTTCAATGGAGATAATTATGTTGACTCAGTTTTAATATTATTAAATGAATATAGAAAATCAAATGGTGTTGAAATTGTAACGATCAGTGAGAGTTTATCTAATGTTGCACATTTACAATCTCAGTATTGTGCCGATAATTTAATAGTAACACACAAACAAAATGAAGAATCGTTAGAGTCTTCATTTAAAAGGGGTTGGTTATTTGGTGAGTATGATGTTATTGGTGAAATTGTAATAGAAAGAAATATAAAAAATACTTTAATTAGAGAGGAAACTATTTCTGAATCTATAATAGAAGGATTTAAAAGGAGTAATGGGCATTCTTATATTATGAAAAAACCTAACAATGTTAGATGTGGTATTTCTATAATACAATCTGAAAAAGATAAAAATAAATATTTTACTGTTATCGTATTTTCAGACATTTAAGGTTAATTAAAAATAGGGCAATCATCTATAATAGTTTTTACCTTCTTCATTGGTATTTTCCATTTAGGCGTGTCAAATGTTTTACCTGAAGGTTTCCACCGACTACCCTTCCTCAGCCTCTTTGGTGTTTTTGAATAATATTCGGGTTTTAAAATTAAAGAAAACCCCCGCCAATGTAATACTTCAGGTTGCAACGGCTCAACTTGTTCACCCTCACCCTTTACCAAAATAGTTGCCATTATGGCACAAAACTTATACTGATGTGATTCCGCTTGTGAACTCATTAATTTACCATATTCACCCACAAACCTATCTTTATCTGGACCATATAATGTATCTGCCCCTGTTTTTGAGTATGACATGGAAGATGTTTTTTTACCAGTATCAAAAACGAATTTTTTTGCGGCGTCTGGACCACTGCTACCATCTCCACTTTTATTTTTACCACCCCTTATAATTTTAACAACATCTGAACTCACTGTGACACCGATAGAATTCAATTTCTCTACTAAAATTTTATAAACCTCTTCCGCCCTATCCGTAGACAATTCTTTCCAAGTCTTACCATCATAAAGACCAGTATTTCTTAATCGAGAACAACTAGATGCAATATCCGCACTTGTTAATTCAGCAGTTAAATTTGGGTATGATAACTTATATTGTTCTATTCGTAAGTTAACATTATTTACCCATTCATCAATTATATTAATTAAAGACACATCTGGTTCTTTAGAGTTGTCTTTATATACAGTTTTTCCCTTAACATATAAAGGTTCTTCTATTTTTATCTCAGGAACTTCTTCATTAATGATCGGAATAACTTCTTTTGTTTTATTTCCTGTTTTTAAATCGGCATTCCAGTTATGTAATTCTTTCCATGTATGTGTATAGTTAGGGTCTTTTTTTAATCTCCTTTCCAGCTTTCTTTTTTTAGTAAAAGAACGTAGAAAGGTTAATGTTTTATCTAAAAAAAACATTCTAGATTTTTGTGTCAACGATAAATAAAAAATTTTTCTTTCCTCCTTATCTAATTTTTTCATTAATAAAGGATAGGATAAATTATTATTTAATTCACTTAACTGAGAATCAAAATTTGGGTTTTTCTCCTTAAATTTCACCTCAAAGGAATTACTAACCTTCATATACTTTTCATCAGATAGTACGTCTGGGTTGTCTCCCCATTTACCTTGACCTTTTTGAGTTACGTCATCTTCATCAGGATCGCCTTGTTCACTTAACACACTTTTTCTAATATTAGATTCAGACAATACATCATGAGAATTTTTACTAATGTCAAAATCCATTAGTTTTCTCATTTTCATAAGTTCTTCATTTAAACCTTTTGGGGTGTTTTTCATATCAATATATTTTATCTACGTCCTCTTGGTGATCTTTTGTTTCTAGATACTGGTTTTCTACTTACAGGTTTTCTATTTCTAGATTCTGTAATTTCTCTTTTCTTTTCGTTTTTAACTTGTTTTACGATATTTTCAATAAGTGATACCATTTCTGATTCAGTTAATCGAACTGTCTTTTTTCCTTTTTTCATTTTTGTTTTTTTAATTTAATTTATTATTTATAAATATTAGTTAGGCGGTGAAATATCCTATTTCATCATCATCCGCCAAAAACTTTTCAAACGCAGCTTTATTTTCTGGTTTTAATTTATCCAGAATATCATCACTATAAGTAAATCTAGATAAACCACTTTTTGTAACCATTTCACTTAAAACCTTTACATTAATTTTAGTTATTGGGTTGTTATCCATATTAAATAAGAACATATCTATCAATATATCTTGATAACCCTCTATCGGTGCTTCTTTAATTTCGTTATTAGCGAAAGAGAAAACATTTATATTATTTTGTTTAGGTAAATGTTTTACTGGGGGTAATCTCTTTAATGAACAACCATTGGCAGTTAATCTTCTTAAATTAGTAAACTCAGATAAATCTGGCATAACACCAAGATTCATATTACTAAAATCTAATGTCTCTATATCCCTTTCTAAGAAATCTGTAATTATAACCCCATCAGTGTTTTCCATTAACCACTTTAAATATTTATTTTGTTGTAATGGAACCTGTTGTTCAGCAGCTAATTTTCTTATGTTTTTAACCCCTTGTTTATATATTTTATCACTTATAACATCTTGAGCCCTACCACCAAACTTATTTAAATATTCAATATATCTACTTTTCATTAATCCATCACCCTCTTTAACGTCTTCAGCGGATAAAGCACCTAACTCTTCGATAAAGAATTTCTTTAAACCAGGAAATTGTCTAACAATTTTATTTAAACCATCATCACCAATATTACTATTATTCTTATTATGTAATTGATTGGATTCGAAATGAAATTGTAAAGGATAAAAATTGTCGTCAGTGGGTTCACCATCGAACATAGTTTTAGGCATTATCACATAAAGGTCTGAAGGATCACCGTTTGGTTTTCTGTTATTATTTCTATAACTATCAAAATAAGAGTTATTTTCTCTTCTTGTACACCAACTAGATAAATTACCTAACGGATCACAACTAGCTTCTATTGTGTCTGGAATATAAACCATTACATCATTATCTCTAAAAGCTAATCTAGCATGTCCAAGATCAATATACTTCTTTAATTTTTTCCACAATTTTTCACCTGGTGTACTATTTTCATCATCATCATCATCAGCACCCACAAATGGACTTACAATTGAATATAGATGAGCCAAATCATTGTATTGACTTATATCTGAAACATCGTTGGGTGCATTTGGTCTATTTGGTGCACCTGTTTTAAATACCTTTTTCTTTTTAACTCTATCAAATACCTCTAGAAATTCTGTAGCCTCTGGTAAATCTTCAGTTAAAAACCTTACCGCTTGAGCAATATCTTCATCAGCAATATGTCTTAAAAATACACTTATCATCCATGTTACATACGCTTTATTTCTTGTGGGATCCGCTTCGGCAATATCATTAAAAATTTCTTCGGTAAGTTTTACCGATGTTTTACCTTTTTTACTGGTATATAGATAGGCTATATCAACACCCTCCTCATTTTGTATTGGGGTAACCTTAACTCTCTTTTTGGGTGGTAACCCACCTGGTTCTCTCTCTTCTTCAGACTCCTTTTCGCCTTTGGTTAAATCATCCAACTGTTTTTTTGTTATAACATGTTGTGTTTTTAAATAATCAATCCTATCTTCCGTTAATAAAATTTTATATTGACTCTCAGTTACTATATATTTCATTCTAAATTATGTTTATTTATAAATATAACGTTTTTATTAAAAATTAACACCCTTGTTTACAAAACCATTCAGATTCTTTTTTTCTTCTATCTATTAACCCTGAAAATCCAGATCTTAAGGCATAAGTTTTTATATTTTTACCCGCAGTTGTATAGTCACCATTTTTTAAATATAATAAAAATTTACTACCTTTAACTGTTGCGTTTCTTAACGTTCCTCTACCTGAATTATAAGCTAAGGAAACCAACGCATCGAACATTGGTTGTGTTAATTTATATGTATTCTCATCTTCTTTCCATTTAGATAAAATGTCTGTAACCACCTTTTCTGCAGTTTCTATGTCGTTTTCAAATAATTCATTAGCCTTTTTTAAAGTTATTTTATCATCTACTTTATATTGTGATTTACTTTTCTTTTCTGCATGTCCCCACCCAACAGTTATCATCCCATCTCCTATATCATAAGCTTTTAATCTAAGTTTTTCAAAACTCTTTATAAACTCTTTTATATCTTCACTAGATTTACCATTTTCTGAAAAATCTTTTAAATCTTCTTTTTTAACTTTACTAATTGATTTAATACCTAATGATTTGATAGTATTTTTACCTACGGGTATATTATTGTTTTTTTGTTTACAAATATCCACATTTAATTTTTTAGCCAATGCCTCTAATGTGTCTGTTCCATATTTACCGTCATCTGTTAACCCAAGTTTAACCTGTATTTTCTTTAATGCATTACCGTCTTTAGTATCTTTATCCCAAATATTCAGTATATCCCCATTTTCTATATTTTCTACGGAATAATCCACTTCATTCCACTCCTTTTTTTCAGGTAAACACTTTTTTTCTTCTTGTTCCTTTAAAATAATCGTTTTTAATTGATTTTCCGTAATAATTATCTTCATATTTATAAATATAGTTATTTATTTAAATATATGAATATTCCACCCAAAAATAGTAAAAAAGGTAAAAATACCCCAAAAACACCCTTAAAACAACGAAAAAAGGACAAAATTAGGTATAAAATACGTAAAATTACCAAAAAATACCCCAAAATTAAACAAAAAATCAAAAAAATTAAGGATTTGGAGAAGAAATTGTACTATGCTAAGGTTTGGGAGGTTACAGAAAACCAAAAACTCTATTTATTGGAGAATTCCGACAAAAGAGGATGGAAAAATCACCATTTAGACCATATTTACCCAATTGCAATGGGTTTTAAAGAGAAAATTCCACCAGAAAAGGTAGGAAACATCAAAAATTTAAGATTTATACCCTATGAAGACAACTTAAATAAGGGTAGTAAGGTAACAAATGAATCAAAAAACGCTTTAAGGCGTATAAAAAGGTTAAAATAGGAATTTATCCTTATCGACTACATAATAAAATTCATGCCCTATAAAAACTGACGTAACAAACTGATTATCATGCTGTAAAATTACTTGTTTTAATTTTTCATCTCCCCTTTCAGATAACATATCTTTATAAAATTCACATAAATCATCCCTATCCCAACCCAAAGAATCTGATGGATAGTGCCAATATGACATAAAATATTCCTTTTCTCTATTTAAATCATCAAATGAAACACCGTTTTCCTCTTGCCACTCCACATCTTCCATTTTTTCGATAACATCATCTTTTACATACTCCCAGTACTTATCTTTTGGGCTCTCATTCCAATGATTTCTAGCGTCTTTTAAGTAAACGTCCCAAACAAATTCAAAAAATCTATCAGTACACTTAAAATAATTTTCTTTTAAATAATAATCAAAATTATAATCCTTAACTACATCCACCTCAATTCTTTCTCCAGATTCCTCAAAATTCAATACAAATTCTGATATTATTTTTATAATATCTTCTTTTTGTATTCCTTCGATAAGTGGGTTATCACGATAATCAATAATTTTATCTAAACTGTATCTAGGTTTTTGTTTTTCTAACGGATCAAAAAAATGTGTTTTAATATTTCTAATCCATGTTTCAACAGATCCAATAGTGGATTTAAATTTATTCTCATTACCCCTATCTCTATAATTATTGCGAATATTATCGTGAGCGTATTTAATTACATTATACGCGAATTTATCGTAACGACTATTTAATTTATTATGTCGACTATTTTCTTTAAGTATTTTTTTTATAGTATTTCTTAATTCCATACTATTATAAATACTAGTAACCCTCGAATAGTTTCTGAGTTTCTCTAACTATTTCTGCTTTTTGAGTTTCTAAAAGATTCACTTTAGCTTTTTGTTCGTCATTTAAATCTCTACCAGCGGCTTCTGATTTAATATCGGCTATTTGTCCATCTAACTTATCGTGTCTTAATAAATAAGAATGGTATAGTCCTGCTTTTTCTTCGTTATTCATAATTTTTTATTTAAATATAAAACTTTATTGTGTAATAGTAAATAGATTAATTATCCAATCTACTTTGATATCTTCTTAATATGGTATTGAACATTTCACCTAACCTTTCTATATACTCACCTAATGACATTAGTTTTTTAGCAATTCCAACCCTAAGTTCGCTGTCTGACATAGTCATCCCCAAACCGTAAGATAAATTTTCTGGTTTACCTCCCATAATACCTGGAGAATAACCACTTAACATTCTAAAATATTTTAATACTTTATCCATTGCACTTTTATACCCCATAACCAGTTCCTTAAAATCATCATCCAAATATATTTCCCCAGACAAATCATTTATTATATTAATATCTTGTTGGAATTTATTAGATAAATTTGCAGTTGCTGTCATTATATTCATTTTATTTATCTCATCACTTTCTAAGTGTTGTGTAAACGTACCTATTAACCCCACAGTATCTAAAATTGATCTAGAAAGTGATCCATGTATGTGTCCACCATGTGCTGCCATAATATTATGATCATCATAACCACCTACCTCATTAACAATTTTTCTGTATTGTGACTCCGTTATCTTTATTTTCATACTAATAAATATAATATAATTAATAAAAAATTTGTATAATTAATATTTTTATTGTATATTAGTAGTAATAAAATTTAAAAATTATGAAAAATATTGTAATAATATTAATAACCCTATTAACATTCAGTACCGATGTATTATCCCAATCAGTAAAACCATGGAAAACCCGTGATGGTTACATTGACAAGAAAGATGGTTTTGGGTTTACATACTGTTACCCCCAAATATATTCACATAATAAAAAAGTAAATATAAAAAGATGTGATACCACAAAATATATTTACGAAGGTAAAAAGGTTAAATCTTATCGATATTATGTGGATATTAAGTTGGGTGAAATTGTAATCCTCACCGACTGTAATAATACCTTAGTAGGTAAATATGACATTAAAAAATGTAAAGTGTCTTTAAAAAATGGTGAAAAATATGTACATATAATATGTAAATCTAAAAATATTATAAAAAGAATTTTAAAAGATGAATCAGGGTTAACAATAACTACTTATGATAAAAAAACAAAAAATACTACCATATCAGTTGTTACCCATACTATGGTCTTCGCTAAAGGTAATTATTATGAATAAAAAATCCGATACTATGTATCGGATTCTTTCTTTTCTTCTATTTCTAATTGTCTATCTCTAAGTTTTTCCATTTCCTTTAGAAATTGTTCTTCCATTTTTTTCTGGATATGAGCTTGTTCAGATTTTATTCTTTCTGTTCTAGCCCTAGATTTTTGTTTTTGTTTTTTTCTGTGTCTACTTTTTGGCATAACTTTTATTTTTATATAAATATAATAATATTTTATTTATTTGTCAACTATTTATTAGTATGAAGTTACTAAATATTTTATTGGAAAATGTAGAAATACCCTTTAAAAAAAAATGTGTTATGAACATATCCAATAATGGTGGTGAAACAATATCTGTAGATTGTGAAGTACCTACAACAGAAGAAGAAAAAGCCACTGGTCTTATGTATAGAGATAGTTTAGGTGAAAATTCTGGGATGTATTATGATTACGTTGGTGGAGGCTTCTGGATGGATAATGTAAAATTCCCGATAGAAATGGTTTTCGTTAACGATGATGAGATTGTTGAAATTAAAAAGGCTAAAGCCTATGATAAAACATCTGTATACCCTTCAGTAGAATCTAATGGTAATTTAGAGGTAAATGATGGTTTTTGTGAAGATAATAATATATCTATCGGTAATAAAATTTATAAATCGTAAATCTCAGGGTATTCTCTACCAAACATTCTAACTAATTCCCCAGCTTTTGAATTCGCTTGATCCTCCCAAGGTGACCCATCTTCCCCTTCTTCTGGGTTACCTTTTAAATCCCCCAATTCGTTTTGTTTATGATGTACCATTTCGTGAGCGATAGATCTAATAATATCTGGTACTGCCCTATTTTTCTGTAAAACAGTTATTTCATTATCTGACATATCATAACTAGCCAATGTTTCTAATTCATCATTGTCATCAGTTAGTCTAACATTAAAACCATCACCCAAAGATAACTCATTCTTTCCAAACTCAATAAAATCATCTACAATGGACTCATTAATATTAATGTGTTCTCCCTTCACTAAGTAAGGTAGTTCATCTATCCCAACCACATCTATACCCCATTTATCCTTTAAAAGATTGTTTAATCTGGGTTTAAATTTTTCTAAAACAACACCAACCTCTATCGTAGATATTTTATATACATCCACCAAAAATGTCATAACCTCTAATCCTAAAAAATTACGTTTTTCCTGTATTGGGTTAGTGTATTTATGTTTTGAAAATATTCTATGTAATGGAACAGTTTTAATTAATTTGTCATTAAGTCTTAATTTTAATAATAAATCTTGATAAACAACTTCCCACTCCGTAGTTTCACTATTATATCCAAGTTTCCTTAATTCTCCACTATTAGTTAAATAATCCAACCAGTCATACCCAAATTCGTAAAAAAACTCATCATTATTGTATTCATCTTTTGGGTTATCTTTTCTAAAGTAGTACCACCCTTCATCATATTCTTTTTCTTCCCACCCTAACTTATTAAAAATTTCAGGATCAGATACTACACTATCATATTCGTATTCACCATACAAATTTAAATAATCGGTTAACGAATTAATTGGGGGGTTTGGTGGCCAATCTTTTTCGATTTCAATACCATTTAACATTTCATTAACAATAAAGTCCAAATAATCTTGATTTTTCTTTTTATTAACGTAATCTTCTTTTAATATATTTTTAATTATATATTTCATTTTATTTTTTTCACAACTTTATATTCATCAATACCCACTATTAAAGATAATGCCCTACCATTTTCCCAATTTACATCCATATGGTCTTCATCAAATGGTACACCAACACTAGTATATGACACAACCATTCCTTTAGTACCTGGTGGAATAGGGTTAGGGTCATCTGGCATGTTAATCATTTCTATTATATCACCAACCATTGCCATATTACCATCCCCATAATTTTTTCTAATCCATTCTCTACATAGTTTATTAGTTATTGGATCATTTTGTCCAAATCCATATGTATTTACAATATATTCTCTAACAAAATAATAAGAGAAAGATAGAATATTTTCATACCTTTCAAAATCCAACTCATTGTCATAACTAGATAATGTGTTATGGTTAAATATATCATTTAAGTCATTAAATAACTGATTAAATAATTTATCCCTACTGGTAAAATTTGCCATAATTTATAAAGGGTTATATTCACCCATTTTAAGTGGTTCTAAAACTGGGTTTATTGCATGTAATGAATAACTACCATCTGGACGATATTCTGCATAAACAAATTCGGCCCCCATTACTTTATAGTTTCCATCTGCAGTGTGGAAATAATCTGATATAAATGGATTATATTTAATTTCTTCTGCAATATCTTTTAATGTTACAGGGTCATCAGGTAATTCTTGAACTACACCACCAACTCCAACAACTTGTGATCGTTTGGACATTTCTCCAGCATCTTTTGTTGTTCTCATAATATTATGGTACCCCGGACTTATATCAAAATTTATATCACCACCTAATAATAAGTCATTAGTATAACCTATGATACCAGGAACACTATCTTTTCTACCCCTTCTATTTCTCCCATAAACACCAAACGCACCATTCTTATTGTGCATTATATTATGTCTATTTGTATGGAACCACACCTCTTTACCTATTAATTCTGGCGAATCTCCTTCTAAATAACCATGTTGTGCCTTCCCTGCAGTTACAGGATAATCCATACCTATATGATAAGGAGGTGTTTCATTAATTAACTGACCTCTCATTTCTATAAGTAAGTTAACTTTTTTAATGTTATTTTTTTTATCTTTAGTTCTCATATTATATAAAT